>Ga0207850_100416_pt1 | contig 29053 bp, 30 predicted proteins | sample 23E2SouthBayCA_FD_187746 | JGI IMG/M metagenome (GOLD analysis project Ga0207850, IMG submission 187746) | Aerobic enrichment media microbial communities from Eden Landing Ponds, California, USA - A23 E3 (3) (SPAdes) | ecosystem: Environmental > Aquatic > Marine > Unclassified | place...
CTGCTGTACATCCCTAGTGGAAGACATGGAACGTTCCAGTCGGCAGCGAGAGCGAGTGGCCACCGACGAGGACACGACGGAAGCAGACGAGGACGAACGTGAGACATGTCCGGAGTGTGGGTCTACGTCACTTATCGCGAGTGCAGATGGGGGCGAACTGGTGTGTGACGACTGTGGGCTCGTCGTCGAGGAAGGAACGATCGACCGAGGGCCCGAATGGCGGGCGTTCGACCACAGCGAGCGCCAGCAGAAATCCCGCGTGGGCGCACCGACCACCCAGACGATGCACGACAAGGGCCTGACGACGACCATCGACTGGAAGGACAAAGACGCCTACGGTCGCTCTATCTCCTCGAAAAAGCGCAGTCAGATGCACCGACTGCGTCGCTGGCAGGAACGGATCCGGACGAAAGACGCCGGTGAACGGAATCTCCAATTTGCACTCTCTGAGATCGACCGGATGGCCTCCGCGCTCGGCGTCCCACGCTCAGTCCGGGAGGTCGCTTCGGTCATCTATCGGCGCGCACTGGACGAAGATCTCATCCGTGGCCGCTCGATCGAAGGGGTTGCCACCTCAGCGCTGTACGCCGCCTGCCGACAGGAAGACATCCCGCGAAGTCTCGAAGAAGTCTCGGACGTCTCCCGCGTGGAGCAAAAGGAGATCGGCCGCACCTATCGGTATATCTCTCAAGAACTCGGTCTGAAGATGGAGCCTGTCGATCCAAAGAAGTACGTCCCTCGCTTTTGCTCGTCACTGGAGTTGTCCGAAGAGGTCCAGGGCAAGGCCAACGAGATTATCGACGTGACATCCGAGCAGGGCCTGCTTTCGGGTAAATCTCCGACGGGATATGCTGCCGCGGCGATCTACGCTGCCTCGCTTTTGTGCAACGAGAAAAAGACCCAGCGTGAGGTCGCCGACGTCGCCCAAGTCACCGAGGTGACGATTCGCAACCGCTACCAGGAACAGATCGAGGCGATGGGGCTTTGATAGTGAGTACTGTCGGTCTGTTCCGGATCGACCCCACGACTGCGGTGCGGTCGTACCGATAAATCGCTACGGTACTCACTATGAGACGACCGGCCGACTAACGGACTGTGACTCGCTCGGTGAACGTTTTGTGCCTGGCCGTTCGACAGTAATCTATGAGCGATCGAATCCGTGCCCACGTGTTTGTCTCCGGCCGCGTCCAGGGCGTGTTTTTCCGGGCGACGACCCGAGATACCGCCCGTGACCGGGGCGTCGACGGCTGGGTCAAAAACCGGGACGACGGCCGCGTCGAGGCCGTCTTCGAAGGGCCGACAGCGGCTGTCGAGTCGATGGTCGAGTTCTGTCACGGGGGGAGTCCGCAGGCCCGAGTCGAAGACATCGTCGTCGACTACGAGGACCCCGACGGGCTAGACGGCTTCGAGATCCGGTATTGACACAGACAGCTTCCCCGCCGTTTTTGCGCCATCCCACCGAAGTGCGCGTATGAGCCTCGGCGAGGTCATCACGGGCGAACAGATGGCAGTCATCGACAGCAACAGTGCCGCACTCGGCGTCCCGCCCAAACAGTTGATGGAATCGGCGGGCAACGCGGTCGCCCGCACGGTCCGATCGATCGTCGATCCGGGTGGCGACGTAGTCGTCGTCGCCGGACGCGGGAACAACGGGGGCGATGCCTTCGCAGCGGCGCGGTTCCTCACAGAGTACGACGTCCGCGTTCGACTGCTTGGACGAGCAGAGACGATCACGACAGACATCGCCCGCGAGAACTGGGACGCACTCCAGGCGAGCGAGCTCGACGCCCGCGAGGTGCGTGACTCGACGGCGATCGATTTCAGCGAGCCAGACCTGTTCGTCGACGCGATGCTCGGTACCGGAATCAGCGGCGCACTCCGAGAGCCGATGGCCACGGCGGCCACACAGTTGAACAACAGCGAAACGCCCGTGCTCTCGGTCGACGTCCCCTCGGGAATGGACGGGACGACCGGCACGCTGGCCGACAACGCCGTCCAGGCCGACCACGTTGTCACCTTCCACAAGCCGAAGCCAGGGCTAGACGCCCTTTCCGCGCCGGTCACGGTCGCCAATATCGGGATTCCCGACGGTGCCGAACGATTCGTCGAACGCGGTGATCTACTGCGACTCTCCCGGCCGGCCGACAGCCACAAGGGCGCATTCGGGGAGGTGTTGGTGATCGGGGGCGGTCCCTACACCGGTGCGCCGGCGCTGGCAGCACAGGCGGCATTGCGAGCGGGTGCTGATCTCGTCCGGGTTGCCTGCCCGCAGTCGGTGGCACGAGAGATCCAGGGCTACAGCGAGAACTTGATCGTCAGGCCGTTCGACGGCGATCGGTTCACGACAAATGCGGTTGGGACGGTGCAGGAGCTGGCAGTCGAGCACGACAGTGTCGTTCTGGGCCCCGGTCTCGGAGCCGCGGAGAACACACTCGCGGCCGTACAGGAGTTGCTCCGTGGCTACGACGGGGTCGCGGTGGTCGATGCCGACGCATTGGAGGTGCTCCCGGACGTCGAGACCGACGCGTCGCTAATCGCGACACCTCACCAGGGTGAGCTACGGGCGATGGGCGGGGCGACGACTGACAACTGGCGTGAGCGCACTGAGCTAGTCGAGTCGTTTGCGTCCGACCTCGGCGTCACGCTGTTGGTCAAAGGGCAGTACGACGTACTCTCTGACGGCGAACGCACGCGCGTCAACCGAACCGGCAACCCCGGAATGACGACCGGCGGGACTGGCGACGTACTCGCAGGGACGGTCGGGGCGTTGGCAGCGACACAGGACCCGATGGCCGCGGCAGCGATCGGTGCGCACGTCACTGGCGCGGCGGGCGATCGGGTCGTCGAGCGGCAGGGATACGGACTCGTGGCGACGGACGTACTCGATGCCATCCCGCCGGTGATGTGGGGGATCGACGATGAGTGAGCAGCCAGACAGCGATGGCGACGACGAACTGACACACACTGACGCGTCCGGCGACGCACAGATGGTCGACGTCGGCGACAAGCCCGACAGCAAGCGCCGGGCGGTCGCTCGCGGGACGATCCATCTGGCGGCATCGACGGTCGAGGCGATCCGTGCAAACGAACTTGCGAAAGGCGATGTGCTCGCGACGGCGCGAGTCGGTGCGATCCAGGCCGTCAAACACACCTGGGAGGCGATCCCGATGTGCCATCAGATCCCGATCACCAACGTCGAGACTGATTTCGAGCTGGGAGACACCGAGGTGACGCTGAGCGTCACCGTCGAAACGACCGGGAAGACGGGTTGTGAGATGGAAGCCCTGGAAGGGGTCACGACAGGGCTGAACGTCGTCTGGGATATGGTCAAGTCCGCCGAAAAGGACGCTGAGGGTCAGTACCCGGACACGCGGATCTCGGACGTGCGAGTACTGGACAAACAGAAATCGAGATGAGGGTCAGGGAGCGTTTTCCGCGGTCGTGTCGATGAGACCGCCAGCTTTCGCACGCGCTTGCTCGACGACAGACGGACGCGCCTCGAAATCGAGCACAATCTGCTCGCCGTACTCGATGTCTTCGACATTGGCGTGGTCGTGGATCCAAGAGACGAGACTCATCGCGTCATCACTCATCGGGAGTACCAATCGTTCGCGCTGGAGGTCAGGCAGTCCCTCGTCGATCCGCTCACGGAGGCGGTCGATATGCTGTCCGTCTTTGGCGCTGACAGCAACCGGGTTCGGGGCCAGCGCGGACAGCGCCTCGCGCTTCTCCCGGAGTGCGTCTTCCTCGACGGCGTCGATCTTGTTCAGGACAGTGAGGATTGGGGCCTCGTTTCGCTCGTAGAGCGTGTCGTGGCTGGTGACGAGTTTCTCGCGAATTTCCTCGACAGGTTCGCTAACGTCGATGACGAGCAACACGAGATCGGCCCGGTAAACCGAATCCAGCGTCGATTTGAACGACTCGACCAACCAGTGAGGCAGATCCGAAATGAACCCGACGGTGTCGGTCACTAGTACGTCCCGACGGTCAAAGTCGGCCTTACGGGTCGTCGTCCCGAGCGTGGTGAACAGTCGATCCTCACTCTCGGCGGTCGTGTCAAGGTCAGGATGGAGGCCCTCGTTGTCGTCGACCGCCATATCCGCCGCCAGTCGACGCAGTAGAGTGGACTTACCGGCGTTGGTATACCCGGCAAGTGCCACCAGATCGAACCCGGATTCGCGGCGCTGCTCGCGGCGATGCTGTTCGGTCTCTTCGATCGACTGCAGCTCCTCGCGAATGTTGGCGATCTGGTTTTTGATGTCCTGCTCGCGACTCTCGTCGTACTCGCCAAGCCCCATAAATCCCGGACGCTCGTCGCGCTTGGCGAGGCTCGCTTTGGCTTCCGCCCGCGGGAGTTCATATCGAAGTTCGGCGAGTTCGACCTGCAGTTGGGCCTTGCGAGTCTGTGCGCGCTGGCCGAAAATCTCCAGGATGAGCCGGAACCGATCGAGGATACGGACACCTTCAGGGAGTTTGTTCCCGAGGTTGTAGGTCTGGTACGGGCCAAGTTGGTTGTCGAAAACGACCACGGAGGCGTCCGTCCGAACGACGAGTTCCGCGAGTCGTTCGGCCTTTCCCTCCCCAATATGGAATGCGGGATCCTCGGTTCGGGTCTGGGTGAGTTCGCCGACAACGCCGTAGCCGGCCGAGCGAACGAGGTCAGTGATCTCGTCAGTATCCGCGCTGCCGGAATCGACCCGCTTGGCGATGACCGCCGGCTCTCGATGGGTGTTGTCCGTCACTCGACCAAAGGTTGGAGACGCGGCTATATAATTTTCAGGCAAAGGGAAACGGCGGGGGTGGAATCCCGCGCGTGTGACACTACGGAGCCGGCTGGCTCCAGGTAACTATACACACGCCAGCCGCATAAACCTCTAGCGTCGTTTACAGCTATGCTGACCGTCTCTCAGGCGAATTGCGGTACGATTCACCGTGAACAGTCAGTGCCGAACGGACAGCAATCGGTATCAGTCAAGATCGAGACCACGGATCGAAACGCGCTCGGGACCGTCTTCGACGTGGCCGATGATCCGCGCGTCCTCGCTGTCGGCGACGACTGCTTCGGCGTCCGCCTGAGTCAGCGCAGCGACGAACCCTGTCCCCATATTGAACGTCCGGTGCATCTCTTCGGAGTCGACGTTGCCTTCCGCCTGGACGAACTCGAAGACTGGCTGTGAATCGAAGGGGCCGGTGATCTCGTAGTGAGCGGCGCCCATACGAGTGAGGTTCGTCCAGCCGCCGCCAGTCACGTGCGCTGCGGCGTGTGCGCCGTGTTCGCGCAAGGGGGCAAGTACCTCACTGTAGATACGGGTCGGGGTCAACAACTCCTCGGCGATCGTCCGCTCGGGGGCCGGCGGGAACGGATCCGTGTATTCGTGCTCGCGTGTGACAGCGTCCCGAGCGAGCGTCAGCCCGTTGGAATGGATACCCGAAGACGGCCAGCCGACGATCGCGTCGCCCGGTTGGGCTTCACCGGGGAAGACGGCGTCTTTCGGTGCAAGCCCGGCACAGGTCCCGGCGATGTCGAGACCCGTAATCACGTCCGGCATCACGGCCGTCTCGCCGCCGACCAGCGCGACCCCCGCACGGTCCGCACCCTCGCGCAATCCGGCACCGATCGCTTCGCTCGTGGACTCGTCCGGCGTCTCGACAGCCAAGTAATCGACGAATGCGATCGGCTCGACCCCCGTCGCGATCAGGTCATTAGCGTTCATCGCGATGCAGTCGATACCGACCGTCGAGTAATCGCCGACTGCCTCCGCGACCAGCAGTTTCGTTCCGACGCCGTCGGTCGCCAGTGCCAGGTACTGCTCGCCGATGTCGACTAGGCCGGCGTAATCGCCCTCGAACTCGCCGGCCGCACCGATGAGTGCCTTCGTTGCGGCCTCGCTGGCGTCGATGTCCACCCCGGCCTCCGCGTACGTGAGTTGCTCGTTGTCCTCGTCGCTCATATCCGAGTGAGCGCCCGGCCGGGGCAAAAGCACACCGCTTTGCCAGAGGCTGTCAGTTTATTCCTCGCTGGCCTGCTCGCAGATTGCCTGCCAGCGGTCGCGCTTTTCGAGACGCTGCTGGAGTGCCTCGGCGTATTCCTGTGCGAGCGACGCTGCCTCGTCCTGGCGTTTCCCCCCACCGGAGTCGCCTCCTCCCGGCAAGATACTCGTCAACTTGCCCAACAGCCCACTGCCACTGCCACTGCCGCCGCCGCGCGGGCCACCCCCGGGCGCACCCATACCGCCACCGCCCTGTTCCATCTGCTCGATCTGGGGCATAACGCTCGGGAGCTTGCTCGTGTCAGCGATCAACTGGGCAGTCTCCGGATTGTCCGGCCCCTCGATGTCGAATTCGACAGCCGTCATCACCAACCCCCATTGCTGGCGCGTGAACGACGACGACTGCACGTGTTCCTCAAACTCTCGGTCGACTCGCATCCGCTCGGCAGCGAGTGCGTCCCGCCAACTGTTGTCGCTCATACGTCGTCGTTCGTCCCCGACCCCGATGAACGTTTCCCGCCTGACGTGCCGACTAGACTCAACTGTGCCGGACGAGACAGGCGGTTGCGCGTTCTGGCAGCGTCCTGTCGTAGCGAATCGTTCCGAAATGTTATAGCCGCCAGTACGAGTACACAACCGTGTATGCAAACAATCGGATTCATCGGACTGGGTGCGATGGGGACGCCGATGGCGTGGAACCTCGAAGAAGCCGGCCACGACTTGCTCGTGTACAACCGCAGCGACGGCCCGACAGAGCCGTTCGCAGACGCCGGGATCGACGTCGCGGACTCGCCCCGGGCGGTCGGTCAGCAAGCCGACGTGGTCGTGGTTATGGTCACCGACGACGAGGCGCTGGCGGCCGTCTTGGACGGGGAGGAAGGACTGCTCATCGGCCTCGACTCGGAGACGACTGTTATCCAGATGAGCACCGTCACGCCGGAAGCAACCGAAGCAGCCGCCCAGACTGTGCGGGCACAGAACGCCCGGTTCGTCGACGCACCGGTCTCGGGCACGGTCGGCCCGGCCGAAGAAGGGACACTGACGGTCCTCGCCGGCGGTGAGGAGGCGGTAATCGACGACGTTGCGGACGTCTTGGCCGCGATGGGCGAGCCGATCGTCCGGTGTGGCAGCGTGGGAGACGGTTCCAGAATGAAACTATTCGTGAACCTCCTGCTCGGGGATATGATGGGAGCATACGCCGAGGCGTTGACGTTTGGCGCCGCACAGGGCCTGGATCTCGAGGCGATGCAACAGGTCGTCGAGGCCGGCGCGGTCGACTCGCCGCTGTTCCGTATCAAAGGCGAGCTGATCGGCGAACGTGACTTCCAGCCACGATTCCCGGTCGACCTGCAGTTCAAGGACTTGCGGTACGCCAACGAGGTCGCAAACGACATCGGTGCACAGCTCCCACAGACCGCCGCGGCGCGGGAATCGTTCAGCGCCGCCAGCGCGATGGGACACGGCGACGAAGATATGACAGCTGTCATTAAATATCTCGAGTCGATCGCTGACGTGACCGTCGAACGGTGATCCTCCGCTAGGTTGGCAGTTCGTATCGCTCCGGGATCGAGCGGTCGCCCTTGATCGTCTCCTCGATCCAGGACTGATCGTCGTCGGTCTGTCGCTCGACGAGTTCGACGAACCGCTCGACGGTGATTGGTTCGTCTTCGGCGTTCATCGTCCGGAACACGTCGACCAGTGTGTGCTCTCCCGCACTCGCGGCCCGGATCTCCGCGTCGATTGCCGCAAGCAGGCGGGCTCCGTCGTGGTAGTGGGCGGTCGTCCCTTCCCAACTCGTCCGGTTTGCGAGTGTCACCGCCCCGCCGTTGGAGTGGGCAGCAAGGGCCGTGCGCACGTCGGATTTCGTCACGCCGTCGTATTGCTCCTGCATAAACCGGTAGCTCAGATACCGGGCACTGGCCTCACGGAACCACGCCATCCCCGATGCGGTTTGGAAGTCCTGGCGTGCGTGGATATACTCGTGGACCCAGACGCTGTGAGCGTCGCCATCCCAGAACGACTCGGTGGTGACATAGCCCCTGTCTTCGGCGTACATAAGCCCCTTGTTCGGGAGGGTGTCGGGGACCGAAACGAGAACGACAGTGTCAGTGTCCCCAGACAGCCTGTACGGTCCGGCAAACGCCTCAACGAACCCGGCCTTTCGGTCCGGGTCGACGTCACGGCCGTCCGGCACGACGACTGTCAGCGTCGTCCCGTCGATCGGAACGGTCGCGGTTTCAGTAGCACCGACCAGCGCCCAGTTGCCGAAGCCAACGACGTCGTGGGCAGGCCCGTCGTCGACGGCCCGTAACGGGGCCGGGAGCGACGACCGGTCGACGATCGCCCAATCGTACTCGGCGCTGGAGCGGGCAGGATCGACGCTCCGAACGGTGGCCGTATCGGACTGGCCGGCCGCATCGATATAGGAAATGGTAACGGTCGTCTCGCCCGAGACTGACTCGACGGACGGACCGGAACCACCACCGTCGATGATCGTACCGGGCCCGAAAACGGCACCGAGCACGACAGTGAGCGGAACGAAGAGCACGATAGCAGTCGCCACCGCACGCGCTCGAGACGCCGGAAGCCGATCGGACATACCCATCTGATCGTTTCGTACTACAGGGCAATAGATGCTCGTGCCGAGCGTGGTCCACTTTCAGGGCAAAGGGGACGCCGGTGTGATGTACAGCTAACGGACTCGATTACCTGTTCTCGCGCTGCTCGACCTTGTTCAACTCGATCAAGAGTCGAAAGACGGCTTTCACCAGGTTCGCGTCGACGTCGAATCGTTCGGCGTTCTCGCCGGCGCGATCCATCACAGCCTGCTCTTGCTGTTCGTCGGTCGTCGGCAGTCCCTGTTCGTCTTTGACCTGTGCGATTGTGTCCGCGACGTAGGTGCGTTGGGCAATTTTCTCGACGATCTCACGATCAATCGTCTGGATCTCCTCGCGCAACTCCGCGAGGTTCATCTCGTCTGGGTGCCTGCCGTTTGCGTCGTTGTCAACCATATTGATCCGTCCCGTTGCTCCCACATCTCTCGCACGTCCTCTAATGCCTCCCGGTCGCCGACCGCGACGACGCTTGGCCCGGTCCCCGACAGTGAGACGCCCCGGACCAGCGGCATCGCCTCGACCATCGGGTCAGTCGAGAAGTCCAGTGCAGCCGAAAAGGCCAGCCCGTTGACGGTCATCGCACGTCCGTACGCTCCCTCGCGGGCGAGATCAAAGGCCAGATCAGCCATCGGTGCGATCCGTTCGCAGCGCTGTACGTCGGCATCGGCACTGAACGACCGCGCCTCCGGCGTCCAGACGAGGACGTCCCAGTCGACTTCCTCGCGATCAAGCAGTTCATCAGTGGTATTGTCGGTGACGGTGACGCCGCCGAGCATCGACGCCGAAGCGTCGTCGAACGCACCGGTGACGGTGACGCCCACGTCCCGTGCGGCCATAACACCCAGCCGGGCGGCGTCTGTACGCGTCATCTGTCCCGTCGCATCGAGCGCGTCCAGTGTTGCCATAACCGTCGCGTTGGCGGCCGCAGAGGACGATTTCAGCCCCGATGCCATCGGCACTTCGCTTTCGGTCCGGACGTGTGCACCCGATATCTCCGGCGTGCCGTGGGCGTCAAGGACGTACGCGACACAGGTTTCGATCAACCGTGTATCGGCGTCCGGATCCTCGGCCACTTCGGCGGTGATCCCGTCGGTATCGGCAAAGAGCTCGACTGTGGCAGTCGTGTAGGCGTCGATGGCGAACGCCGAACCCTTGCCGGTGGCGAGGGCGTTCAGCACCGTCCCGGCGGCTGGCGCTCGTGCCTGTCCGTGCATAGTCGTGGGTGGGTTCGTACCCGATAAATGGGTGCTGGTTCGTCCCCGAGCACGGCTCTTTTGACCGGGGAAAGCGAAGTCGGCGTATGAACAACGCCAGCGAAGTCTCGCCGTCGACACTCCCAATTGAGCTCACCGAGGGTGGTATTGGGGTCGAATATCTCGACGGACGACAGGTGTTCTATCACGGTGTCCCGTCCAAGACGGTCAAGCACTACCGGACGATGCCCCAGATGGACGTCCACGTTCTCGTCACTGACCAAGACGGGACCGAAGGAATCCTCGTCTATCTCAACGATCGCAAGACCGCCGGTGAGATTCTTGAGGACAGCGGCGTCGGTCGTGTCCTGCTCGCGGACGGGGAGTCGGCGAGCGTCTTCCCGGGTGTGACCGTCACACGAGACGGGTTCGCGCTCGAAATTGACGTTGACTTCGAGACTGTCGACGGACGAGTGTTCGTCTTCGAAGAATCGGAACTGGCCGAACGTCGCCACGAGATCGTCGCCGAGTAACGCGAGGTGCAGAGACAGTCAGTCGTGACTCGCTGACATCACGTTGTCGGCGACCGATTCCGGGTACTGTTCTCGCGTCGTGCCGTCCTCGGGGATGGCGCTGACGGCATAAAATGTCGTCTCCGGATCGCGGTGTTTCCGCCAGTGCCACCAGGTCCTGGCGATGAGATAGAGCTTACGAGCACGACCAAGGTTCGCGTCCCGGTGGATCGTATCGAAATCGACACTCCGGATCTTCCGGTGGTGGTCAGCGTAGAGGACCGCCGAGAGCAGGACCGCAAGCTGGCAATCGTCCGGCAGATATCGGATCCCGGCGACGCCGTTCCGATACAGGTCTTCAGTGCGGGCCATCTCGGCCCGCATCGCGGCTTTGAACGACTCGGTCGCTCGCTGCTGGACGATGTCGTCTTCGCTGGCACCAAACTTCTCAAGGGTCTCAAGCGGCAGGTAGATTCGGCCGTATTCGGTGATGTCTTCGCCGACGTCCCGGAGGAAATTCGAGAGCTGGAACGCTTCTGCGAGTGCGGCCGCGTGCGGTCGTGCGGTCTCCTTTTCGGCTGGATCCATCACGTCTAGCATCATATTGCCGACGGCGACAGCCGACCCGCGCATATAGTCTTCTAGATCTTCGTAGGTCTCATACTGGTCGGTCTCGATGTCCTGCTCCATCGCATCGATGAATGCGTTCACGTCGGTGTCGCGAATCTCCGTCTGCTCGCGCAGTGATTGAAACGCCGCAAGCACGTCGTCTTCCGCGGGTTGCTCACACAGGGCCTTCGATCGAAACGACTCCAGACGCTCGTACTGCTCGTCCGCCGGAAATCCATCAGCCTGGTCAACGACTTCATCGGCGATCCGAAAGAAGCCATAGAGGACGTAGGTTGGCTTGCGGATCCGCTCGGGGAGCAGTCTCGTCGCGTAGTAGAACGTCTTCCCGGTCTGCTTGTGGATTTCCTTGCTGGTAGTGATATTGTCGTCTAACATCGAGATCGAATGGTGTTATCGTGATTTGAGGCCGACACACAGTTAGCTCTTTGGCTGACAGAAATCTGCGCACCGCGTGACGTCGGCTCGGGACAGTTCCGTTGCAATCGTATGTACGTCTAGGTGGAGTATCACCCTAAGAAACGTACCCAATGGTTTGGGTCGCGGTCAGGGTACCCGCCGATCCCGGCAAGGCGGGTTCACGAACAGCGCGTCAACGACAGCCAACGCACCGAGCGCCGCACCGACAACGATCGTGGCCTGCATCGGGAGCGACAGTAGCTGTCCGAGCAACAGTGCGGCGAAAAAGGCCGACGGAATGGCCACGAGAATGATGTCGTACCGACTCAAGTCGGGTCCGGTCGTCGGCGCACCTGTCTGCCCATCAATCGATTCGACAGTTTGGTCTCTCGTAGCCATACTCGATACACCCCTCGATCGCTAGTACGTTCTGTGTCACTTAAAATCTTATGTCAAGATAGTCGACCGAACACACGGGATTGTTTGTCAAAACTGATGTTATGATATATTCGACTATTTGAAAATAATATCTGAATATATCTGGTCAGAACACAGACCATTCAGCACAGACAGTCAACGTACGTCGACAGCGAGCGAACCGGGACCTGAACGACGCCCATTCGAAACGGGTGGACAGTCGTAATGGCAGAGCCGAACGTGCCGATCACTCCTCGATGACCTCGATCCCGCGGTTGTTGACTGCCGCCGGATCGAGTCCGACCTCTTCGAGGAATTTCTTGTACTCACGTTCGCACTTCTCCGCTTTTTGCTGGCGCTCGGAGGCGCGATCACAGAGTGCGATCAGGTCTTCGGGGACGTCGTTGGTGTAGACGATCCAGTGGTTGATCAGGTCCGACAGCCGTCGGATCGGGGACGTGAAGTGACCGTAAATCTCGAAGTTCAGCGCGTGGTGGCCGCCGAAGGGGTCGTTCATATATTTCGCCCGGGGCATTACCTTCATAACGGCCCACTGAATCTTGTCCAGCTGGCGACCCGGTGCCTGTTCGAGTGTCGCGTTGACGGCCTTCCGTGGGTCGTCCCAGGCGCTCCCGGGAATGGAGACACCGTCGAGATCCTGGATCTCCTGGAGAGCCTCGTCCCACTCTTCGGGTGCGGGCTGGGGGTGAACCCGGTACATCGCTTCGACGCCACGGTCCCACATCAGTTCGTGCGTGACGGCCTTGTTTGCCTTGAGCATACACTCCTCGATGATCGTGTGGGCACGATCCCTAGCGGGGTTGAGAACCAGCGAGCCGTCCTCTTTGCGCTGTTCGTGCATCTCGTCGGCCAGTTCCCAGACCGCCGACAGTTCCTCATGCAGATCAGCGTCCGGGTCGTCCAGCCGGTTCTCGGCCTGGGTGTAAGTGAGCCGTTCGTCGCTCTGAATGACGGACTTGTAAATCTCGATGTTCTCGTAGCCGAGATTCTCGGGATCGAGGTGCATCTCAACTGTGTGGGCGAGTCGATCCTCGTTGGGGACCAGCGAACAGACAGTCTCGGCGAGGATGGGGGGAAGCATATGGACCGTGTAAGCCGGCAGATAGACGGTGTTGCCGCGCTCGACAGCTTCGTCCCACATCGCCGTCTCGGGGTTGACGTAGTGGGTCACGTCGGCGATGTGGACCCACAGAACAATCTCGTCGTCGCGAACGTCGATCGAGACGGCGTCGTCGAAGTCCTGGGCATCGATCGGATCGACGGTGAAAGCGGTCAGCTCACGCAGATCACGTCGCTCGTCGATCTCGTCCTGTATTTCCTCTTGGACATCAACCGTACGCTCTTTGGCCTCTTCGAGTACCTCCGGTGGGAAGGCATCGCGGATGTCGAACTTCTCGAACAGTTCCTCGCGTTTGTTCTCCAGATGGCGGGCAAGTTCCTCGTCAATCTCCACGGGGCCCTGGCCTTCCGCAGTGCCGGCTTCGGCCTGGGCGGACTCCTCGTCAGTCATACCAGCCGATACGTCCACCCGGTAGGTAGGCGTTTCGACGCCCGCCTCCACATAGTGGTCGATGTGTCGGGCACGCGAGCGCTCGATTTATGCCTACCGACGGTAACGCCATTATATGGACGTCAAATCCCGACACCATCTCAGAGCCGACGCGATCAGCGAGATTGTCGATGCCGTCATCGAAACCCTGGGCGTCGAGATCAAAGCCGAAACCTTCGAAAAAGTGGAGTTCGAGGACAGCGGCTGGGACGTCGTCCTCGTTGACGGCGAACCGGCTGTGCTGTACGTCGATGACAGCGAAGCAGACCCCGAGCCGTTCCTGACGGTCAGGGGTGCTAACGAGTACAAACCCCAAAGCAACGTCGTGACCGTCGATGCCGGCGCAATCTCGTTTGTCTCCGATGGGGCAGACGTGATGCGACCCGGAATCGTTGAGGCTGACGACAGTATCGAGGCTGGCGATCTCGTCGCGATTGCCGAGGAAACGCACGGCAAGGTCCTCGCAATCGGACGTGCCCGCGTCGCTGGCTCGGAGATGGTGGGCGAGGAAGGCAAAGTCGTCGATTCGATTCACCACGTTGGTGACGATCTCTACGAGTTCTCGGTCTGAGAGGAGGGACGGTTTTTCGACACTTGTGTGAACAAATGGTGCTGTGACGATAGGTTTTATACTGGCCAGTGAGGCAAATACCCCGACCCACCGTGGTCTGGGATGAAGCCGACACCCAGTGATACAAATCATTAAGTGAACACATCAACCGTGCGCGGGGTAACATTCAATATGTCACGCATCTAATTGCGCGGTTGTGTACCTCGCTCGACGATTCTTGACGAGCGAGCCGACCGTGGTGATCACAGAGTCGGGTGAGCGAGCAGAGCGACTGCAGGAGGTAGTCGCCCGCGAGATAGACACCGCGGTCGAAACGGCCGATCCGGCCGAGTTACCGGATAGCGCCCGGGAGCGCCACGTCGCCTGTGTCGTTCTGGCGGCTGGCGACCCACGGGTCGGCCCCGACGCGGAAATCGACCCGCAGGAACTCGCTGCCGGGGCCGGTATCTCTGACACGTGGCCCGAGCTAGTCATTCACTTGGACGAACTCGATCGCGATATGATCGCAGCGAGTCGGTCCGGCTACGTTACGGTGGTTCCGGACACGGACCAGCTCTCTGCTGCGGTCGAGCAAGCAATCGACCGATACCTCGACCGGCTGTCGGACGCACTGGCGCACGACGCTCTGGACTCGATGCTTTCGGGGCTCGACCGGACGGCATTTCTGAAGGGGTCGGCGGGGACGTATCTGAAATACGAACCGGAAACAGAGGATGTCGACCCGTCACGCGTGCTCGGTCGGACTGAAACGGAGTTAGACGACAAAGACGTGTTTGGGACCGAATGGGCCAGGCTCGACCGACAAGTGCTCTCGTCTGGCGAACCGATTGTCGATGAAATCCTCGAACTCGAAGACGCCAGCAAGCGATTCGAGCACACAGAAATACCGTGGACGAACGACGCGGGTCGACCGCTGGGAGTGGTCGGATATCGGCGACAGGCCGAACGGCAGGACTCACCGGCGCGCCAGACGAGCCACCTCCGCACAGAGCAACTCGCTCGGTATCTCGCACACGACCTGAAAAACCCGCTCGTGGTCGCCAACGGACACCTCGAACTGGCGAAAGAGACCGGTGACGAATCAGCGTTATCACGGGTCGAGGAGGCGCTCGACCGAATGGACGAACTCATCGACGACCTCTCGGACGTGGCCGAAGGCGGCGAGGTCGAGACGACGGTCCATCGAACCAAGCTTGCGTCCGTCACGGCTACCGTCTGGGAACAACTCACGCACGATACGCCAAACGTCGACCTCGATGTCGCGGCTCCGGAGTCAGCGCTGGTCCTTGCGCGCGAATCGGAACTCCGGCCGCTACTTGAAAACCTGTTCAAGAACGCGCTCGTGCACGGACGAACGCCACCCGAGCCGCTGACGGTCTCCGTTGGGGTGACCAACGACGGCTTCTACGTCGCCGACGACGGCCCTGGAATCCCTCCAGCCGAACGTGACCGCGTCTTCGACGACGGATACAGCACGGGGACAGGCAGGACTGGCGCTGGGCTGTCAATCGTCAAGGATATCGCCGACGCCAACGATTGGTGGGTGTCAGTCACTGACGGCGAGAACGGCGGCGCACGCTTCGAGTTTCACGACTGCCCGTTAGTTCCCGAGCCAGAGCGGGAGCCGACAGCCGGCGAGCCGCTGTCGCTGACTGACACCACAGATGTCGGCAGCGTCGAACAGCCCGGGTCGGCAACCTACGACGAGAGTAGGGACACTTGGACGGTCACCGGCGACGGGCGGGACATCTGGCACGATCAAAACGACTTCACGTTCGTCTACACGACTGTCGAGGGGCCGATTCGGATCGAAGCGACGGTTTCGGATATCGACGCGTCAGGGCCGTTCAGCAAGGCGGGATTGATGCTTCGTGAGTCGGCTGATGCGGACGCTAGCCACGGTTACATCGGTCAGAACGCCAGTCAGAACGTCGAGTTGCTCTGGCGCGAGACTGCAAACGGGCTAACCAGTGGCAACCACCTCCCCGAGTCGGAGCCACGGCGGATGCGGATCGACCGCGTCGGTGATCTGGTGACCTGCTCGATCTCGGGACCGGACGCGCAGTGGTGCGCGATCGATCAGCGACGGATCGACCTCGACACCAAGGCTGTAGTCGGACTCGCTGTCTGTTCGACGGTGCCGAATCGGACGAGTACGGCCGTCTTCGAGAACGTCGTAGTCCGTCGTCTCGATCCGGGTGATCACTCCGAATCGAGTTCGTCTGCCTCGTAGTCGTCTTCGTATCGTTCCAGAGCCATCTCGTAGCCACGCTTTGCGTGCTCGTAGGTCTCCCGCAAGTCAGCGATCGGCGTCTCGGTCGCGTCGACCCGGAGGTCATCGTAGTAGGGTTCGATCGCCTGCTCTTCGGTCGAACGAACGAGCAGCGCGGCGCTCTGAACGGGGAGTTCCTCGCGTTTGTCTCCGCCCTCGGCGTGACCCGCTGCAAGTGCGTCGACCAGGCGGGCCGCAAGCGGTCTATCGGCCTCACTTCCAGGATCGTCGCCAGCGGCGTTTGTCTCGTAGGTTTCGGCCACAGCTTCGATAACCGATTCGCCAGTCAGGAGGTTGCCCGCGACGGTGTAGTTGTCGCCGATCTGCTGGCCGTACCAGGGCTTACATTCCGGGCCGGAGAACGCGAACTCACCATCGGCCCCGACACCGTGAAGCTGTCGTTGGTCGCGTCCGTCGTCGGCGTTGAGTAACGCCTCGAGAGCATCCCCGACAGCGAGTCCGTCATCGAGATACTCGATCCCTTTCCGCCCGAGTTCGACGTTAACTAGACTCTGGGTGGCCACGGCACCGTTTTCGCTGGCGAACGGACACAGCGTGCCCACACCGGGGAGCCGGGTCGTGACGGCGACACCAAAACGGGTCTGTTCGTCACCAGTCTCGTCGCGGTAGCGCTCGCGGACACAGATGCTGAAGGTCACGTGTCGACAATCGGCGGCCGGCCACCTCAGCGTGGCGGTCAGTGCGACCCGACGTGGAGCACGTGATTATCTCTCTGAAAGCGGTTGGTTTATAAGCTCCGGAAAGGCTGGTAGAGATCCGCTAAGACGGCCGTTCTCGGCCGGTCGAGAGCGACTCGGTCTCGTCTCGTCTAGCAACTTTTAACCGGGTCTGACGGATACATACCGCTAACATGGCAAGCAACAAGATCCTCGGAATCGACCTGGGGACGACCAACTCGGCGTTTGCGGTGATGGAAGGGGCCGACCCAGAGATCATCGTCAACAGCGAAGGCGAGCGAACGACCCCGTCCGTAGTGGCGTTCGACGACAGCGAACGGCTGGTTGGCAAGCCCGCGAAAAACCAGGCTGTCAAGAATCCCGAAGAGACGATCCAGTCGATCAAGCGCCATATGGGCGAGGACGACTACACGGTCGAACTCGACGACGAGGAGTACACGCCCGAGCAGGTCTCGGCGATGATCCTCCAGAAGATCAAACACGACGCCGAGGAGTATCTCGGCGACGAAGTCGAAAAGGCCGTCATCACGGTCCCCGCGTACTTCAACGACCGACAGCGACAGGCGACCAAAGACGCCGGCGAGATCGCCGGTTTCGAGGTCGAACGGATCGTCAACGAGCCGACTGCCGCGTCGATGGCCTACGGACTCGACGACGAGTCCGATCAGACAGTGCTCGTCTACGACCTCGGCGGCGGGACGTTCGACGTCTCGATTCTGGATCTCGGCGGTGGCGTCTACGAGGTCGTCGCGACCAACGGTGACAACGATCTCGGTGGTGACGACTGGGACCAGGCGATCATCGACTGGCTGGCCGAGGAGTTCGAGAACGAGCACGGCATCGACCTGACCGAGGACCGCCAGGCACTCCAGCGGCTGAAAGACGCCGCCGAGGAAGCCAAGATCGAACTGTCCTCGCGGAAGGAAGCCGAGATCAATCTCCCCTTCATTACGGCGACCGACGACGGGCCGGTCCATCTCGAGAAGTCGATCACGCGAGCGAAATTCGAGAGCCTGACCGAGGATCTGATCGACCGGACAGTCGAGCCGACCGAGCAGGCGCTCGAAGACGCCGGCTACAACAAAAGTGACATCGACGAGGTCCTGCTGGTCGGCGGTTCGACGCGGATGCCACAGGTCCAGGAGAAAGTCGAGGAGTTGACTGATAAGGAGCCCAAGAAAAACGTCAACCCCGACGAGGCTGTCGCACTGGGTGCGGCCATCCAGGGCGGTGTCCTTTCGGGTGACGTCGACGATATCGTCCTGCTGGACGTGACCCCGCTTTCACTGGGTGTCGAAGTCAAAGGTGGACTGTTCGAGCGGCTCATCGAGAAGAACACCACCATCCCGACTGAGGAGTCGAAGATCTTTACGACTGCTGCGGCCAACCAGACGCAGGTCCAGATCCGTGTCTTCCAGGGTGAACGCGAAATCGCTGAGGAGAACGAACTCCTCGGGGAGTTCGCGCTGACAGGCATCCCGCCGGCCCCGGCAGGCACGCCTCAGATCGAGGTGACCTTCTCTATCGACGAGAACGGGATCGTCAACGTCTCCGCGGAGGACCAGGGATCGGGCAACTCCGAGGAGATCACCATCGAGGGCGGTGCCGGTCTGAGCGACGAACAGATCGAGCAGATGCAGGAGGAAGCCGAGAAGCACGCCGAAGAAGACGAGCAGCGCCGCCAGCGCATCGAGGCCCGTAACGAAGCCGAGGCCACGGTCCGACGCGCAGAGACCCTTCTCGAGGAAAACGAGGAGGACGTCGACGACGACCTCCAGGAGTCAATCGAGAGCAAAATCGAAGACGTCGAGGAAGTGCTGGAAGACGAAGACGCCGAGAAAGAGGACTACGAGGAAGTCACCGAGACGCTGACTGAGGAACTCCAGGAAATCGGCAAGCAGATGTACCAAGAGCAGGCCCAGCAGGCCGCCGGCGGAGCAGGCCCAGGTGGCGCTGCGGGCGCCGGTCCGGGCGCTGGTGCAGGTGCCGGCCCCGGCGCTGGTGCAGGTGGCCAGGGCGAGGAGTACGTCGACGCCGACTTCGAAGACGTCGACGAGGACGAAGCAGACGACGAATAACACGACCCAGCGGGGAGCGGTCAGGTCAGTCTCGGCGATTTTCACCCCAACTGACGACGGGGGAAAGCAGCCAATTCATAAGAAAATACCCGCGTTCAGCCTGAGAATCCGGCATCCGCGGGATATCCCCGTCACGAACGACGGCAAAGTTACACACTAGTGATATGTTTATGCGGGTAGGGGGCATATGGATGCGTGTATGGTAACCCACGATGCAGACGCACTCGTGACGGCGGATTGGGTCGAAGATCACCTTGAACAGTTTCAGGCGGACGATCCCGAGTATCGACTCGTCGAAATCAACAACCCGACGGTCACTGCGGACTCGGAGTACACCCCTTACGAGGACGGTCATATCCCTGGGGCGACGTTCTTCCACTGGGAGGAAGACCTCAGCGACCCGGTCTCGCGGGACATCCTCGACAAGGAAGCGTTTGAGCAACTGAACGGCGACGCCGGGATCACCGAAGACTCGACGGTCGTTCTCTATGGTGGGGGACGCGTGCCGAACTGGTTCGCGCTGTTTGGCTACTGGCAGTACAAGTACTTCGGTCACGAGGACGTCCGGGTCCTTGACGGTGGCAAGCCTTACTGGGTCGAGAACGACTACCCGCTGACGACGGACGTGCCGGCGTTCACGTCACAGGAATACGACGCACGGGGGCCGTTCGAGAACATCCGTGCGTACAAGTCCGACGTCGAGCAGGCGATCGACTCCGGCGTGCCACTGGTCGACGTCCGCTCGCCCGAGGAGTTCACCGGCGAGGTCATCGCTCCCGAGGGACTCCAGGAGACCGCCCAGCGTGGCGGCCACATCCCCGGTGCACAGAACGTCCCGACGACGTCAGTCCTGAACGACGACGGCACGTTCAAAGACGCTGACGAGCTCCGTGCGCTGTACGAGGAGGTCGGCATCGAAGAGGATCAGTCGGTCATCACCTACTGCCGGGTCGGCGAACGGTCGTCAATCGAGTGGTACGTGCTCCACGAGTTGCTCGGCTTCGACGATGTCGAGAACTACGACGGCTCCTGGACGGAGTGGGGCAACACGATCCGCGCACCCATCGAGACCGGCGACGCGGAGTGACAGCGGCAGTCAATTCCACTTTCTCCGAGACAACAGCAACAGCGTTAGGAGTCTCAGTCGTGTAGCTACAGCTATGGACCAGCAGACTGCTGACAGGGTCGTGGCGGCTACCGTCGTGACGCTGCTGCTCGGCGGCGGCGTGCTCACCTGGCAAGCGATACAGCGACGGCAGGCGAGCCACGATATGATGGGCTCGATGATGGACGGGTCGTCTACGATGGGCGGCACGGATCCGATCGTCTACGCTGTCGGAACGATACTCGCGGTCGCGCTGTTGGTCGGCTTTTACGCGATTATGCGGGGCGAAGCCACCGAACAGACGGGCACTGTCCCGACGGCCGCCAACGGGATGGGAACTGACGTGGCCGGACAACCAACCTCCGGCACCGACACGACGACAGCGACTGGGACTGCACCCACGGACACGGCTGGACGGACAGCAGACCCATCCGAAGCGGGGAGCAAAGCAGGCGAGACAACACAGCCAGCGAGCGCGGAGACGTCGGCGGAACCTGGATCCGACGAGGAAGCGTCGACGACTGAGGGAGGCGAACAGTCGGTCCGTCAAGTTCTAGATCTGTTGCCGGACGACGAACGCCGGATTCTCGAACCGGTCGTCGAGTCGCCGGGACTGACACAGATCGCACTCCGGGACCGCTCGGACTTCTCGAAAAGCAAGGTGAGCCAAACCGTCTCCGAACTCGAAAAGCGAGGCCTGCTCTATCGCGAGAAACAGGGTCGAACCTATCGAGTCTACCCGGACGACGACCTTGCGGACCGACTGGAAGACTGATCGCCGGAAACTGCCACCACGAACGATTCTGCCCGTCAAAAACGCTCTAATCAATTTATAAACGTTCTCGGACGTTCTGAGACGTTCGTTTAGACCCACGAGGATAACCCAGGTACGCCCGTAGAGAGGGGTGAGGCGATGACACGATGACAGATCGAACCGACCGCTGGCTACTCCTAGTGGTCGCACTGATCGGCGTTGTATTGCTCGTCCCGGCCGTCAGCGCGCACGGGACGAACGGAACGACCGGCGACTGGACAGACTGGATGGACACGAGCGTCTGGGGTGGCGATACCCCGGACGACGTCGGCCCCCACGCCACGACCCGTGGCGGACAGCACGGCCACCACGGTCCAAGCGATGGATACGACGCTAACTACCGTAGCCAGGGCCACGGACCACACGCCCACGGTCCACACCACGGCTGGTCGTCCGGAGCGGATGACCAGCGGCCCACCAACGCGTCGTACCACCACGGTGGCGCGTACGTGAACGGTTCCGTGGACTATCACGGAGTATACGCGAACGAGACGTCTGCGTACCATCACGGTGCGTACGCGAACGGGACCTACTACCCGAACCCATCTACCACGAACGGGACCTACTACCCGAGTGACGGCGACGTGAACGGCCCGTATCACTCCGATGAAACCCGGTCAGGCGGTGTGGACGGTTCGGAGTGGCGATACCGCGGTGGCCCGGGGGGATGCCATTGACTGAGTCGTCCCTCCGTTCGCGGGCCGGTCGCGTGATCGGGACCGTCGCCGGTACAGCCGCCGTCCTGACGGCGCTAGCGACGCCCGCGGCCGCTCAACACGGTGCCGGCACAATGGGCGGTGGCGCCGGCGGTGTCGGCTGGTTCGGGCTTGGGCCGCTGCTGTGGATCGTCGTCCTCGGTGCGGTCGTCGCGCTCGTCGCCGGCTACACCCGACCAGACAAGTCGGCCAAAACCGAGCCTCACTCCGGTACCGACGGCGCACTTGCCGCACTCCGCGAACGGTACGCCCGTGGGGAACTCTCCGATGAGGAATTCGAGCGCCGGCGACAGCGACTACAGCGTGATCATCAGTAGTCGATTGAACGATTCGGGGCAATTCTAACATACCCGACAAATAGTAGCGATTTAGTGTGCTCGGATCCCCAGTGATAACGAAGGACACTCATCGAGTCACTTCGGATGATACTATGACACAAGAATACGACATCATCGTCGTCGGCGGGGGTATCAGCGGCGCGTCGCTGTTATACACGATCGCGAAGTTCACCGACGTCGAGCGCGTGGCACTGATCGAAAAAGAGGACGAGATCGCGGCGATCAACTCCCACGTCACGAACAACTCCCAGACGTTGCACTTCGGGGACATCGAGACGAACTACACCCTTGAGAAGGCCGAATCGGTCAAGCGCGGGGCCGAGATGGTCGCAGGCTATCTCGAAAACCACGACTCCGACGGGGAGATGCACAGCAAGCGCTCGAAGATGGTACTCGCGGTCGGCGACAGCGAGGTCGAGAACCTCCAGTACCGATACGAGGAGGAAGGGTTCGGCGACCTGTACCCGAAACTCGAGTCGATCGGCCGCGAGCGCATTGCGGAACTCGAGCCGAAGGTCGTCGAGGGGCGTGACCCCGACACCGATCTGCTCGCGTTACACACACCCGACGGCTACACCGTCGATTACGGCGCGATTTCGAAGTCGTTCGTCGAGCAGGCCCGCGAGGAAGCCGGCGTCGATGTCTACACCGGGACGAAGGTGACCAATATCGACCCCACGATGGACGGGTTCACTGTCGAGACGACCGACGGGACGTTCGAGTCCGAAGCGACGGTCGTGGCCGCGGGAAGCCACAGTATGCAAATCGCCAAGGAGATGGGCTACGGCGAGAATATGTCGCTTCTCCCGGTCGCGGGGAGTTTCTTCCTTGCCGAGGAAGGTCTCCTGAACGGAAAGGTGTACACCCTCCAGATGAAGCGCCTGCCGTTCGCGGCGGTCCACGGCGACGCAGACGTCCACGATCAGGGGATTACTCGGTTCGGTCCGACGGCGAAGTTCGTCCCAGGCCTAGAACGTGGCCGGCTCTCTTCGGTTCCGGACTTCTTCGACGTCTTCGGGTTCAGTCCGGCGGCGTTTTTGAGCTATACGAACATCCTCGCTGATCGGGTGCTGTTCCCGTTCGTGCTCAAGAACCTCTTCTATGACGTTCCCAAGGTCGGCAAGGAGGCGTTCCTGCCGCACGTCCAGAAGGTCGTCCCGACCGTCGAGGCCGACGACATCTCACGGGCGAAAGGCTATGGCGGAATCCGTCCACAAATTGTCGATACCAGCGAGAAATCGCTCGACATGGGCGAGGCAAAGATCAACGGCCACGGGATCATCTTCAACATCACGCCCTCGCCGGGGGCCTCGACCTGTCTGAAAAACGCGATGGAGGACACCCGCCAGCTCGTCGAGTTCCTCGACGCCGACTACGAGTTCGACCAGGACGGCTTCGAGAGCGAGACGATCGACAACTTCCCGCGTGCTGGCTGATCTGACGGGATTCGTCAACCTCCGAGACCATACACTTTTTGCGCGCCTGTGCGGACTGTCGGGTAATGGGCGAATGGAGCGATGTCTGCGTGCTGGTGCCGACCTACAACGAGGCGGCAGCCATCGGTGACGTCCTCAGTGGGTTCCGCGAGCAAGGCTTCGAAGAGATACTGGTGATGGACGGCGGGTCGACCGACGGCACCCGCGAAATTGCCCGAGAGTACGATGTCGACGTTCGCCAGCAACGGGGCTCCGGAAAGGGGCAAGCGGTCCGAGAGGCCATTTCGCTGATCGACCAGCCATACGTGCTGCTGGTCGACGGAGACGCGACCTACCGACCTGAAGACGCCCCGGCGATGCTCGAACCACTGGTCGATGGGGAGGCCGAACACGTCATCGGGAACCGCTTTGCGGATATGCAGGCGGGTGCGATGTCCCGGCTCAACAGGGCCGGCAATCGGATGATCAACGCGGCGTTTCGATCCATCCACGGGCGCGATTTCGTCGATATTCTTAGTGGATATCGTGCGTTCACGACCGAGTCGGCGCGACGGTTCGCCCTGACGGCGGATGGGTTCGGAATCGAGACCGAGATGGCCGTCGAGTGTGTGAAACACAACGTCTCGACGGAAGTCGTTCCGATAACCTACCAGCGACGACCGGACGGGGCGGATACGAACCTGAGTCCCTTCCGGGACGGGGCGGTGATCCTGCTTACGCTGTATCGGATGGCGAAGACGAACAACCCGCTATTTTATTTCGGCAGCATCGGCGGGCTATCTATGCTGGGTGGCGTTGGGCTGGGCGTGTACGTCGCAGTCGAGTGGTTCACGCGGAACGTCTCCCACGAGGTGATCGCAGTACTGGCGACACTCGCGATTATCTTCGGCGTGCAGCTGTTGATTTTCGGTGTGCTCTCGGACATGATCGTGACGTTGCACCGCGAACAGCTCCACGCAATGGAGCGAATTGTAAGCGAAGACCAGCCGACAGACGCAGATCAGAACGGGACCAGCGACCGCAACTGACTGAGTAGCCCGCGGGGGGAATTTCTGCGTTGCTCGAAAAGAGGGTAAAGAGCGTCAAGCAGATCCTGCTTCGATTCGAATCGGTCTCGGTCGAGCTCTCTGAGCACCTCCGCAAGTTGCACTGTTCGGCCTGCGGCATCGTACGGGACTGATCGGTCTCCCAACGTTTCGATGACAGTCTCACGATCAGTCGGGAACGACAGATCCGACTCCGACAGCGTTCCGTCGAGTGCAGCGATCCCGAACTCGACTGACTCCGGCTCGCTTAGGTCGTCGTCCGCTGGTGGCCGTACTCCCATCACGCGGATCCACGAACCCAAGCGTTGAAAAACCTACGTTGGCCCACCGGGAGACGTGACTGCAGTGGGCTAGCTATCGAGCCACTCTTGACCCCACGAATCGATCGCATCGAAAACGGGGCACAGTGACTCGCCTTTCTCCGTCAGCCGGTAGTAGGTCGCAACTGGGGCGTCCTCTTCGAGTCGCCGGGTGACGAACCCCTGGTCGCGCAGGTCATCCAAGACCCGCGAGAGCGTCCGAGCGCTGGCGTCGGTCGCCCGCTTGAGTTCGTTGAACCGTCGCTCACCGCTCTGTAGTTCGTGTAACACGACGAGTCGCCATTCCGAGCCGATCTGCTCGATCGTTTCGACGACCGGACACGGGCCGGGCTGGTCGTCCGTGGTAGTGAGTTCCGATGACATCGGCGTTATCAGGTGACAGCTATGTCCGGGAATCGATAAATAGGTTCGGATACGAACCAGGTACTGTCGTGATAGTCACACGCTCGAATCTGTCGCGAGTCGTATCGACCGAAAAACAGTCAGTGTCCGGGGGCGTCGCCTGATGGTGTTCGAATCGGCCGGTTCCGGCGAGGTGTTCCTGCTCGCTCGTGCTCTGTTCGGGCTCGTTCTGGCGTTCACGGGCCTCAATCACCTGCTCGATCCAGCGGAGATGATCGGCTACAGCAAAGCCAAGGGGGTCCCTGCTGCGGCGTTTCTGGTCCCGGCGACCGGCGTCCAGTTGGTCGCCGGCGGGATCGCGATCGCGATTGGCGCGTTCCCAGTCGTCGCAGCGGGTGCGATCGCCGTGTTCCTTCTTGTCGCGACACCGACGATGCACGACTTCTGGGCCGCCCCCGCGGAGCAGCGCCAAAGCGAGATGACGAGTTTTCTGAAAAACGCCACGTTGCTGGGCGGTGCGCTGGCGTTTCTGGCACTGGGTAGCGTCGAGTGGCCCTACGCTGTCGGCATCGGACTGTTCTGAGTCATCGGCACGGCCCCCGATACACAGGGATATAAACGGGCCGGACACACACGATTCGGTATGTCCGGCTGGTTGATTGGGCCGGTGCCCGTGCAGACTGGGATCGATACACTCGTTGAGGCACCGCTGTGGCCGATGCAATTGCTCGTGGTTACTGTCGCCGTCGGATCCGGGCTGGTCTGTTATCGACTCGCCGATCCGGGCGGTGAGTGGATGCGTCGGCTCCGATCCCGACTGTTGTTGGGCATTCCCTGGGGGACCGTCCTGACCGCGGTGTTCCTGGTAGGAGTGTTTTTGTTCGTACAGGGAGCCTACAGTGGCGATCCGTTCGATCCGCGACGACCGGTGACGTACGCATTTACCGCCTGGTCGTATGAGTACCCCCTTGGTGTCCTCACTGCACCGTTTAGCCACGCGAACCTCGCACACATCCGTGGGAACGTCATCTCGCTGCTCGTGTTCGGGTCGATCGCCGAGTACGGATATAGCCATTTCCAGCCGGACCGGGGTACACAGATCGAATACCTGTCTCGACGGAGCCCCTACGTTCGGCCCTTGCTGTTCGCCGGCGCGATGGGGCTAATCGGGGTCGCGACCTCGGCGTTCGTTCCCGGGCCGATCATCGGCTTTTCAGGAGTTGTCTACGCGCTGGCTGGGTTCGCGCTGGTTGTCCGTCCGTTGACGACCGTCGTGGGACTCCTGGTGACCGACGTACTGCGGACGCTCTACACCGCGTTCACTAGCCCGGTGACGACACACTCGCCCGGCGTCGGATACTACGGCGTCTGGTTCGCGGACATCGCCGTGACCGGTCACCTCCTCGGGTTCCTGCTCGGTGTGTTGCTGGGAATCGCGCTGTGGTATCGGCGCGGGGATCGCCCGTTTGCGGCACGGGTCTGGTTTGGAGCCGTGCTGTTCGGGATCGTCCAGCAGTTGTGGTTAGCGTATCTCCCGCTCGGAAACGGCCGATACGCGCTCTTTCGTGGGGTCGGGATCGCCTTCGTCTTCCTGCTTGGGGCCGCGATCGTTGCGACGGGACGCCGGTCGTCACGCCCCTCGGTCCCGTGGCCGTCACGGGTCCCCAGGCGACTCCGGGAACAGGCCCCCTCGCGGGGCCAGGCTGCGGCTAGCCTGCTGGTTATCGCTGTCCTTACACTCGCGCTTGCCGGCGTTGTCGTCCATCTGCAGACTGTCGAATCGACGGAACTCCCGAACGATCCAGTCGAGGTTCGAGACTACCAGATCGGGTATTCAGAAAACGTGACGAACCAGCTCTACGCGATCGTCGATATCCCGGGCCTCCAGCAAGTAACGTCGGTCGATTCCAGCGGGGTGATCGTCTACAGTGAACGCCGCAACGTCTGGCAACTCGCGAGCTCGAAATCGCGGCTCGCGTCCACCGGGTACACGACAGTCACCGTCGGGGGCGTCGGCTGGCGCGAGACCGTCGGCGTCTCGCGCACCGGATGGTCGGTCGTCGGCGGTAACCGGACCTATCGTGTGCAGTTGCACCCACCGGATGGGACGTCACGAGTGGCGTTTACCTCCGGGCCGGCGCGGGCCGACGCGAGGATCGCCAACCGAACGATAACGCTACAGCCGGCTGATACCGATTTCGAGGTTGCCGTCCGACGGCACAACGAAACGATCGGTGTCGGTGCCCTGCCGGAATCGGGATCGAACGCCACCGTCGGTGAGATCCGCTTCGAGCGCGACAACAGAGACCTCTACGCGAACTACGACGGCACACGCGTTCGGATTGCACAGAAGAACGTACCGCCGACCCGCCGCGGGTGACGCCCCGCTACGTGCCCCACGCGATGCGGAACGCCTCGGCGTCGATCGTCTCAGTGTCGGACTCGTGAAAGTCGAACTGGTGGGGAATATCGAGTTCGACCGCGAAGGCGTGGGTGACTTCGCCACCGTTGTCCGCCGCGAACGACTCGACGAACGACTGGCTGCCCTCGTTGTGGATCGAGTAGGAGACGGTCGCGATCTCGCTTGCCGTCTCCAGAAACGCGCGGTCGGCGTGTTCGTTGCCGTCCTGCGCACCGAACGGGGGGTTCATCACGACCGTCGCGTTCGTCATCGATAGCGGTGGTTTCGTGGCGTCGGCACGGACCCACTCGACAGTGCTGGTCGTGCCGACGCGGCGGTCGTTGTCCCGGGCTGTCGCCAGCGGGTCGGCGTCGAGGTCGATCCCGACGACCCGCTGCGGTCCCCGCAACGCGGCCGCCAGCGCAAGCATACCCGTTCCACAACCGAGATCAACCACCGTCCGTCCCTCAATGTCGCCCTGCAGATCCGCCGTGTGGACCAGACTCGCCGCGACCTCCGGAGGCGTCCGATACTGTTCGAGTGGGGCCCGCGGATCGTCGAACCCGGCGACGACGCCCAACTGCTGGGCGAGCGCGCTCTTTGTGACCATCATCGAAGATACACAGTGCGCATTGAAAATTCTGTCGTATGCGCAGCGATAATCCGGCCGTGCGCGATTGCGCGATCGTCTCGATGCGGGGCAACACGGCACACGTACCGACGTCTGGCAGGAACAGCGCGGGCGCGGCAGGGATCGTTATCCGATCGTGATTACGTTGTCGGCGTTCTCGACGACGGCCAGACAGTCGCTCATAGATCCACGCGGGCGCAACTCGTCGGCTTCAAGCTCGCGCGAGTCCATACAGGTACCACAGGCCAACAGTTCGCCGTCGTTGAGTGTGTACTTGCGCATCGCGCCGTGCGGGTTCAACTTCGGGTGTTCGAGATCGGGCGCCTCGACACCGTCACCGAGGAGAAAGGTCTCCACCGAGTGACCGTCTTCTAACGCCGTGTTCGCGAGGCGGAAGCCGTTCCAGACCTTTTCCGGATCGTTCGTCTCGACGATGATGCCCAGGTCCATACGGAGGTTGGCACTCGCCACCGACTTGAGAGTATTGGGTAGTCCCCCGGGAAGTTTGTCACCCCCGGACAGCAAGCCTTTGCGCGGGAACGTGGCTCCAGGGCGCGTTTCGCCGTCATCGGGGGCTTCTTTGTAGCGGTACGAGTACGGGGATCTATGACCGATCCACACGTCGCTGCGGTCGTGGGAAGCCTCCGCGAGGACAGCTATACGCGGATCGCGCTGGAGCGCGCGCTACGGGAAGCCGGGGCGGCCGGCGCGAGTACGGATCTGATCGACCTTCGCGAACTCGAACTCCCGGTCTTCGACGCGGATACTCGAGAGGCCGGTGACGCGCCCGAACTCAAACGGCGAATCCGCGAGGCAGACTCGATTCTGCTGGGGACGCCGGTCTATCACGGCTCCTACGCCGCGCCGCTGAAGAACGCGCTGGACTACTGTGGGTTCGACGAGTTCGAGAAAAAGACCGTGGGACTGCTCGCGGTCGCCGGCGGTTCGTTCCCGATCACCGC
>Ga0207850_100417_pt1 | contig 28788 bp, 25 predicted proteins | sample 23E2SouthBayCA_FD_187746 | JGI IMG/M metagenome (GOLD analysis project Ga0207850, IMG submission 187746) | Aerobic enrichment media microbial communities from Eden Landing Ponds, California, USA - A23 E3 (3) (SPAdes) | ecosystem: Environmental > Aquatic > Marine > Unclassified | place...
CGTCTTCCTCGCGCGGACGCTCGGGATCAACGAGCTGATCATCGGCGTCAACAAGATGGACATCGTCGACTACAGTGAGGACACCTACAACGAGGTCGTCGAGGAGGTCAAGCAACTCCTCAAGCAGGTCCGCTTCGGTACGGAGGACGCCTCCTTCATCCCGATCTCGGCCTTCGAGGGCGACAACGTCGCCGAGGACTCCGACAGCATGTCGTGGTTCGACGGGCCGACGCTGCTCGAAGCCCTCAACGACCTGCCGGCCACGGAGCCGCCGACGGACGCGCCGCTCCGCCTGCCGATCCAAGACGTCTACACCATCTCCGGCATCGGGACGGTCCCGGTCGGCCGCGTCGAGACGGGTATCATGAACACCGGTGACAACGTGTCGTTCCAGCCCTCGGACGTCGGTGGCGAGGTCAAGACCATCGAGATGCACCACGAAGAGGTGCCCGAGGCCGGTCCCGGTGACAACGTCGGGTTCAACGTCCGCGGTATCGGGAAGGACGACATCCGCCGTGGCGACGTCTGTGGCCCGGCCGACGATCCGCCGTCGGTCGCCGAGACGTTCCAGGCGCAGGTCGTCGTCATGCAGCACCCGTCCGTGATCACGGCGGGCTACACCCCGGTCTTCCACGCCCACACGGCACAGGTCGCGTGTACCATCGAGTCCATCGACCAGAAGCTCGACCCCGCCAGCGGCGAGGTCGCCGAAGAGAACCCGGACTTCATCAAGTCCGGCGACGCCGCCGTCGTGACGGTTCGACCGCAAAAGCCCCTCAGCATCGAGCCGTCCTCCGAGATCCCGGAACTCGGGAGCTTCGCCATCCGCGACATGGGTCAGACCATCGCGGCCGGCAAAGTGCTCTCGGTCAGCGAGCGATAGATGCAGCAGGCACGCGTTCGCCTGGCGGGCACGAGTCCCGAGGATCTCGACGGCATCTGCGACGAAGTCCGCGAGATCGCGAGCAAGACGGGCGTCAACCTCAGCGGTCCGATCCCGCTGCCCACGAAGACACTGGAGGTTCCATCGCGGAAGTCCCCCGACGGCGAGGGGACCGCCACCTGGGAGCACTGGGAGATGCGCGTCCACAAGCGGCTGATCGACATCGACGCGGACGAACGTGCGCTGCGCCAGCTCATGCGCATTCAGGTGCCGAACGACGTCAGCATCGAGATCGTCCTCGAAGACTGATCACACGGCGCTAAGGCGTTTCATCGCCCTTTCGATCCGAACAGAAGCTTACAAGTACGCCCGACGGCTGGGCTACAGTACGGGCTCGTAGATCAGTGGCAGATCGCTTCCTTCGCAAGGAAGAGGCCCCGGGTTCAAATCCCGGCGAGTCCATTCAAATTTTACTCGGTTGGTAAGGAACGAAAAGCGACGCGTGGCGTTCTCTCACCGTCGATCACGCTCAGACTATATGAGGGTCTGAGTACCTCTGAAAAACGATTCCACCGCGAGGTTCGGCGCACGTCGACGCAGTCAGGTCATCGGCAGAAGGAATTTGCGGAGTGGTCGGCGTGACGCTCGTCTGCGAGTGCGGGTCATCGGAGATCGAGATCGTCGATGCGACATATCACGAGGACGCCGACGGTCGGCCGACTGGCACGGGACACGAGCGCTACGAGTGTCAGGAGTGTGGCCGGACGGGGAGCCTCGCGTTCGGCGGTGGCGTTGAGCGGACGAGCGGCTGTGTCACCACTCGGGAGGCCCGGCTATGAGTACCGAGCGGGTCGGTGGCTACCCGGAAGTCGAGTTACCCGACGACTTCGGCGACTCGACGTGCTGGTAACGCACCTAGGACGAGGAGACACGCATCGAGCCGATCAACCGCGCCGAGTGGATGGCCCGCGTCGGCGACGGTGGCCGCCACCGTATCGTGTTTTTTCAGTTCAGTAAACTCTCAGACAATATTATGAAATGTAACATACAGAAACTGATCCGCAGATAAATAATATCGTCTGTGATAATTTCGGCTATGGATTTACAAATACCAGCGCGAACCAAATTTTATGGTAGATATCGGTCCATTCAGCGTGTTAGAACTCGTCGGGGTGGTAGTCTCACTCATCGGACTGCTGCCGGTCATAAGCCAATACAAGGAAGAGACGAAGTGGTTCACCGCTGGCTACCTCCTGTTGGTCGTCGGGATGATATCGACCAATCTGGAGGCTGTCGTTCTTCCAGTTACCCTCAACATCGGAGAGCATGTCGTTGGCATCGGGCTTGCAGGCGTCGTATTCATGTACGCTGCCTACCAGCGACGACAGGAAATCACGCAGCAGACTGGTGGTGTTGAGTGACGATGGTCGAGATAGCCACACTCGTAGACACTGTTATTGCGCCGATGGGTGACGCAGTCGGTGCGCTCGGATTCATCGGTGCGACAGTCATCGGATACAGAAACCACCGTGACAGCGACGCCGAGTCCGCTTTCTGGATGGCGTTCAGTTTCGCCTCGCTGCTGGGTGTGACGTGGACCGTATCCCTCATGCTCGAGAAAGCTGGTATCCAAGCGGAGATATTCGACTTGGTGACGGGACCATTGATGACGACAACGGTGGCCGTCTTTGCTATCGGCGGCACGGCAACGCTCGCAATCGTTCAAGACATGCAGTCGCTCGTTGAGGAAAATGCGAGCCAACGTAAGGCGGCCGAACAGAAGCGCACCGAGGCAGAACAGGCACGGGAAGAGGCCGAGTTACAGAAACAGGAAGCACAGCAAGCGAAAGAAGAGGCCCGCAAGCGCGAGCGCGAGATCGAAGCGCTTGCCGATAGCCTCGAGCAGCAAGCCGTCGAGACTGGAGCAACGCTGAAGAAGGCTGCCAACGGCGATCTCACCGTCAGAGTCGACTCGACAGGCGACAACGAGGCGATGAGCGAGGTTGCGACCGCTGTCAACGATATGCTTGGAACGATTGAAGAGACTGTCGGGGAGATTCAGAACTTCTCCCGCGAGGTCACGAGCGCCAGCCAAGAGGCTAGCGCCAGTGCTGACGAGGTGAAACAGGCCAGTGAGACCATCAGCCACTCGGTACAAGAAATCGCTGCCGGGACCGACGACCAGCGGATCAACCTCGAGGAAATGGCAGAGGAGATGAACGAGTACTCTGCAACCATCGAAGAGGTGGCCGCAACCGCCGGGAATGTCGCCGAGACCGCGTCAGAGACGACCGAGATATCTGAGAACGGCGAACAGACTGCCCGGGAGGCCATCGCCGAAATCGAGGCGGTTCAGGAGACGATGCAGACGACGGTACAGAATGTCGAAGAACTGGACGACCTGATGTCGGAAATCGACGATATCGCGGAACTCATCCGGGATATTGCCGAGCAGACGAATCTGCTCGCGCTCAACGCCAACATCGAGGCCGCACGCGCGGGTGGGTCCGGCGAGCAGAGCGGCAACGGCTTCGCCGTGGTTGCTGACGAGGTCAAGCAACTGGCCGAAGAGACACGGGCCTCGGCGGAGGACATCGGGGCCCTCATCGATAGTGTCACGTCACAGACGGAGACGACGGTCGACAACATTCAGGACGCGGAACGGCGGGTCGACCAGACGACCGATGTCGTCGCGGAAACCGTTGAGGCGTTTGCTGACGTGACGACGAATATCGAAGAGACGAACAACGGGATTCAGGAGATAAGCAAGGCGATGAAAGACCAAGCCGACACGTCCGATCGTGTCGTGTCGCGTGTCGACGAGGTCGCGGAGATAAGCCAGACCACCGCCAACAGAGCTGAAAGCGTGTCGGCTGCATCCGAAGAGCAGACCTCCTCGATAACGGAGGTCACTGCCAACCTGAGCGCTCTCGTCGAGCAGGCCGACGAACTTGAGGCGCGACTGAATGAGTTCACCGTCGACAGTTCCTCTCGGATGGACGACAGCTCTGGCCCAAGTGCGCAGGTGGGGGGCGGCTTCTCCCCCGGTGACGACGCCGCACAGGTCGACTGACACCGTTCAGAGCACACGTTTCAGCGGCGTGCGTTCATGCCCGGTGTGACGACAGCGGTTCCAGCGGAGATCCGGTCGACTCGACGACCGGCGTGAGAGGATTGGCGACGACAGTCCGAAACCGTACCTCTCCACAAAAAGAGGGTGTCCGAACGACGACAGGAATTCTCACCCGAGGCGATGAGCGAGCGGCGTGACGTGTCTCTCGAGGTGGCGTACCAACACTCCGACGTATACACCAAACGTGAGAAGATGACGGGTCGGAAGCGCAGGTTGGCGGATCTGTGCGATGGCGTGTCGAACCTCTGAAGGAGGCTAATCGCAAGGTCGCGAAGCCTCCTACTTGGCGAGTCTATGTTCTCGACCCGTCGACTAGCTCCGCGAAATCATAACTGCGTCGGAGAGAGCGTCTCACCGATCTATCTCAACCCCGTATCGGGACCTGTAGCAACGCCCGCAGCAAGAGTGCTGACAGAGACCGCACGACTTAGTACGCGACTCGCCGACGTGGACACATGAGCAACGCCGAGACGGTCAGAGAGTACTACGAACTGGTCGATGCGGAGGAGTACGACGATCTCGTCGCACTGTTCGCACCGGACGTGACCTACGAGCGCCCGGGGCAGTCACCGATCGAGGGCCGAGAGGAGCTACGTCGGTTCTACGAGGCGGGACGCCCACTGTCGAATGGGAGCCACGAGGTGCACACAGTCGTCCCGGACGGCGACACCGTTGCCGTGCGGGGGTCGTTCTCGGGACGGCAGGGTGACAGTCAAGTCGCCTTCGGATTCGCCGACTTTCACGAGTTCGAAAACGGGCAGATCGTCCGTCGATACACCTTCACCGACCGCGACGAGGTGTAAGAAGGGTCACCTGCATAACCAGTGCGGTGATAGGGACGACGCCAGACCGACGAACGAGTGCGCTGTCTGCGGTCGGCCGACGATCAAGAGGCTTGCCGTCACGCTCGCGGAGCGCACCAACATCCGAGCGACGCTGCTACCGTCTTGAGCCTGCTTTCCGATGCGAGAGCGAACAACAGTGCGCCGGCGCGCTCGTCTCTGTTAGTATAAAACCCGGTGGTGCTCTGCGCCTCCGCGTGACTCAGAATCGGCCTATATCCCCTGAGAGGCTGAAAGCACAACTGCAACCATGTCCCCCAACCGACATCGGCCCTCCGACGACAGAACACGCCGTCAGGTGCTTTCGGCGGGTGGTGTCGCACTCGCGACGTCACTGTCCGCGCTGACCTCTGGATGTCTGTCCAGCCTTCCACCGCTTGGAGATAATCGGGCCTATGCTCGCGTCGATGTCCCTTCCGCAGCGGACCCAACGTACCGAACATGGCTTCCCGCACCGGAGAGCCTCGATCCGCCAGCAGATCAGTACGCGTTCAGCGCCATGCAACCGGCTAGCCCCCGACCCGGTGCCCAAGAGACGTTCGTTTCAGCGCACGCGAGACAGAAGTGTCACGTAGACTACTTCGGGATCGGCTTCGAGAACTACGACCGAACTATCGACTCCGTTTTCGGGACCGTTATCGAGGCAACGTTTGACCGAACGAGTGCGACACAGACGGCCATCGACAGCGGCTACGAACCCGCCGGTGAGTACCGAGACTACACGGTACTGGACCGGATGGATATCCCCCGCCGTGTTGCTATCGGCGACGGGGTCATCGTGTGGACGAGCGAACAGAGACACGACAGACCACATCTCGAGGCGCTTATCGACGCTAATGCTGGTACACGGCCCCGATATCACGAGGAAAGCCCCGAATTCGATCAGCTCACGACGGCGGCTGGCGAGAACCCCCTTCTTATGATTGCCACAGATAGCCGCGACCCGACAGATGCAAAGGCCATGTCGGCAGGTGCGTACAGATTCGACGCCGATACGGCCTATCACGTCGTCCACTACCAGTATACATCAGATCGCGTACCGACGGAGTCGGAACTCAAGACGGCACTCGAGGAAGGGACCTCTCCCTCGCCGTTCACTGAGAATCCTGCAACGCTCGATGTACAGATAGAGGATACCCTTGCGACGGTCGAAGCGAAACGCCCGCTCGATTCGACAGCAGAGCTTGCTCCTGAATATGAGCTTCCGCAAGTAACGTGGAGCGGGACACATGACCCAGACACGGGGACTGTTCGATTCCGTCACGAGGCGGGTGAGTCCGTTCCTGCGAGCAGGCTCTACTACGACGTTAACGGCTCGGACGACTTCGGCGAAGTCGAAAAACAGCCGCTATGGGCGGATACGGGGACCGTTTCACCCGGCGCAGACGCTAATATTGACCTGAGCGACCACTCTAACGCGCGAGGCATCTCGCTCGTGTATTCCACGGGTGGCGTCCATTTCGTCGTGCTCACTTACGTCGATCTGCAGGGAGCACACGATGACTGATGCTGCTATGCGGTCACTGTTCGGGGATCGACAGTATCTTCATCGCAACCCGACTGCACCTCGACTACCGAAGACTACGACTTGGATGACAGCTAACACAGAGACGGCCGATGTGGATCTCGCGACGGTTGTCGGACTGCTGGATGACGAACATATCCGTTCGATCCTCACCGCGACTAGCGAAACACCGCTGTCGGCCACCGAACTCAGTGAGCGGTGTGGTGTCTCTACGTCGTCGATCTATCGGCGGCTTGACCGGCTGACCGACGCTGGCCTTATCGGCGAACAGACACGCCCGCGTTCCGACGGCCACCACGAGACTGTGTACGTCTCCCGGCTTGACCGATTCGAACTCACGATCCGCGATGGCGAGCTAAACTGGGGTGTTGATCGTCGTAGTGACGACGTTTCGGATCAGCTGACACGCATGTGGGGGAAACTCTGATGACCGTCGTCGGAGTTGGCTCGCCCCTTGCTCTGCTCACTGGCGCCGTGGCGACGGCCACGGCGATAGTCGGATTATACATCGGCTATCAGGCGTATCGCGGGCTCCAGCGCAACGACGAGCGGTCGATGCGCTGGCTCTCAGCCGGAATGATACTGCTCTTCGGGCTGGCGTACACGCTTGCTGTTGTCGGCCAAGGATTGCTCACCTTCCGCATCCTTCCGATCCGCTTCCAGAACGTTATCCGGTTACTCGTCAGAGCCATCCAACTCAGTGGGCTACTGTGCATCGCTTACTCCCTACGGATTGCGACGACGCAGTAACCTGCTGAGACCATCTCTATCGAGTATGGTCAACGAGCGTGCGAACTGTCACACAGACGTGGACACTGTTCTGACAGCCCCTCGAGCTTGTAAACGGCTCATATCTGGACGAGCTCTCGAAACACACCGCGGGCCCCCGCGATAGCCACATCGCGAGAACGTCGCTGGCTGAGTCCTTTCGGCGCCTGAGACACCGTCCGATAGGCGTCTTCGAGAACAGCGCCGATAGGCGGCCACTGGCACACCGCCGCGGCGCGTACCGGAGGTGTTTTGTGGTCGCGACGGTTGTTCCGAGCAGGCGGCACGGCTGGTCGACTCCTTTCAGCCCACGTTTCCACGTGTGGTTCCGTCGGCCGGCCTACCCCGTCTCTCTACTACCCACGAGCGACAGCGCCCGTGGTACCCGAACGAGCGCGGAGCGACGGCGACACGCTCAGCTATCGAGGTCGATCCGGTCGACGAACGCGGGCAGGCGGGCGGTTGGCGTGACAGTTCGTGCCGATGGATCGTACGCGACCAACTCTGTAGACGCCAATTTCGGAAGGTCGGCGTGGTGAAGCGAGATCCGGAGGGACCGGTCGTCGTCGGGGAGCGCGGACGCCGTGTGGCGCTCACGGAGGGCAGTGACGAGATCCGCTACGGTGGTGTCGCGGTCCCGATCCGCGAGTATCGTGACGATGTCCGCCCGATACGGTCGTGCCAAGAGGACGCCGATGGCGTCCCAAGCGGGATCCTCGGGTGTCCGTAGATCCGGTGGAGATGGGGTGACAGACTCGAAGGTGGGTCGTTCGTCGAGGACGACGCCGTCCGGACAGCGGTCGATCCAGCCGACGGTCTCCAGTTGCGGGAGACACCGGTGACGGAGGTCGGTCCGGACCGGTTCGAGGTCGGTCTCGGAGACGGCCACGGGTGCGAGGTCACGCTCTCGTGCGAGGAGTCGGACAGCGAGTTCGCGTTCCGTCAGCGGGGACCGGTCTAACAGGAGAGAGAGGACCCGACGCTGGCGCAGGTCGCCGATGATCGACGACCGAGCGAGGGCGTCCCCACCCCCGCTCGACCGTGGTCGCGGTGCGCCGTCCATAGATAGTGTCAGACAGTGGCAACGCATAGTTTGATTACCCAAAATCTGTGACCGACCGGTGGATCCGCTCACAACTCGGCGAACACCACGTCGAGCAGTTTCTTCTCGGCCTTGCGAACGTGTTGATGGAACGTCGAGGCGCCGATATCCAGCGAATCGGCGACGGCCTCCCCGGAGCGGTGCCGGGGCCACTCGAAGAAGCCGCCAAAGTAGCCCGCTTCGAGGGCGGTTCGCTGACGCTCGGTTAGGTCCTCGGCGAGGACGTCTAGGATGTGCTGTGAGGAGGGGTCTTCCCGGACCACCTGTCGGCGGCTGACGACTCTGACGTCGAGATACGTCTCTCGGATGTGGGTAACGACCCCTCGGACGTCCGTCCCGGGCGGGAACTGGATGGTCGCGCTGTACACGTCGTCCTCGATCCAGCCGCACTTGAAGTTCCCCCCGTAGTCGGCGACGATGGAGGTCAGTGGCGGGTTGGAGAGTCGCTGTTCGAATCGTACTTCGTCGTCGCGTTCGTCGAACGTCCGCAACGCCGTCCACTCCGACCGGTGTTCGCCGAGCGCACGGATCGTCTCCATGCCGTCCTCTGTCGCGGTTCCGTAGGCGAGATACTCGTCGTCGCCGACGGGGGTTACCCGGTCGATGGTGACCGTTCCTTCGGCTGCCTCCGGAACCTGCTCGTCGAGTAGCCCCGGAATCCTGATGGTGAGTTCGACGACTTCGTTGCCCATGAGTGCCCGCTTGCGGTCGACGGCGGCGATGGCGTGCCCGATCACGTCGCCCAACTGTCCGATGACCGCCCGCTCTTCCACCGCGAACGCGTCGGGGCGACCCGAGCAGACGCCGAGAACGCCGTAGAACATCCCTTGGTGGACGACCGGAATCACCGCGAGCGACCGGTAACCCGACTCTCGTGCGGCCTCGCGAAGCTTCCGTGACGTGTCGCTGTCGAGTGCGTTGCGGGTGATCTGCATCTCCTGCGTTCTGACGGCCCGGCGGATTGGGCCCTGTCCGGTCGCTTCGTTCGGGTCGGTCGCCACCGACCGATCGGTGAAGGCCCCGTCGACGCCGGCGGCCGCCCGCGTTTCCAGTTCCGGTCCCGCGTCGGCCGCGCCGATCCACGCGAACCGATACGAGTCCGCGGCGGCCAGCCGATCACAGACCACCTGTTCGATCTCTTCTCGGGTGGACTGCTCGATGACCGCCTCGGTGATACCACGCACGACACCGTTGAGTTCGTCGAGAGCGGCGAGTTGCTCGCGCTGTCGCTCCAGTCGGCGCTCGTACTGTCTCCGCTCCGAGATATCGGTGGCCATCAGAATCGCCCCGTCGAACTCGCCGTCGCGGTACACCGGCACGGCACGCCCCGTGAAGTACGCCTCCTTGCCGTAGATGGACTCGAAGGGAAAGTCGAACTCGATGGTCTCGCCTTCCAGCAACTGGCTGAAGAGATCCGCCTGCCCCGTCTCGACGATGGGTGGTAGCTTCCGGATATCGACCCCCATCGCGTCCGAAGTGGCTTGTTCTTCGGGGAGCCCGATGATCTCCTCGGCTCGCGGGTTCTCGTACGTGATCCGGAGGTCCTCGTCGAGGCGGAACATCCCGAATGGGGCGTTCTCGACCAGTTCCTCGTTGAACCGCCGAGCGTCTCGGAGCCGCCGCTCCTGTGCGTTTCGCTCGGTGATATCTCGGACGACACAGATCACCCCGCCGTCGTCAGACACGGTCAACGAGAGTTCCTGTGGGAAGGTCGTTCCGTCCGCACGTCGCCCGCGCGTCTCGCCCCGCCACGAGTTCTCGTCGTAGAGCGTGGGGAGGATCTCCTCCTCGAACCGGGCGAGTTCCGCCTCGGCGTAACACCGGCGCCAGTGTTCGCCGACCATCTCCTCCGGATCCCCGTAGCCGTACACGTCGGCGTGGGTCTCGTTGACGTAGACGAACTCGCCGCTCTCGCCGATGACCCCGATTCCGTCGATGGCCGATTCCACCGCCCGCGACCGCTGTCGTAGCGCCTGCTCGGGGACCGAGCCGTCGCCCGACTGCCCCGTCAGACCGACTCGGTCGGCGTCGTCCGCGCCGGACGACCCCGGTGGTCGCCACCAGACCCGCGCGTGTGATCCCGCTTCCTTCGTCTCGAGGTCGCCCCTGTCGACGAGTCGCTGTAGTCGCTCGTACACCGCCCGGCGGTCCACGTCGAGCGCCTCGGCCACCTCCGGGGTGGTGAGTGGCTCGTATCGGCTCCCGCCCCGGTCGAAGACGGCTAGGGTTCGCTCGTAGATGTCCTGCGACGAACCTGACGCCATGTCGTCGTGTTGTCTCGAAGACATATAGTTCCGTCGACGGAAGGGCCGGTGGGTCCATCGTTGCATCTCTCCTCGGACTCGCACGAGCTCACCAGCAAATTATCATTACTGATTCGGGCGACACAATCCATATTATTCTCAGCGAGGAGGTGTGTCGTATGGCTGGGGTGAGTATGGGGCGGTCGGGACTGTGGCAGCGAGTGAAACGGGAGTATCTCGAATACATCCCGACAGGGGACAAGATTCCGGAGCATACGTGGCGCACGCGCCACCGGAATATCGTTCGACTGCTGTTCGCACACGTCCCCTTCCTGTTCCTGTTGGGGCGGTTTTCCGGGACCGACCCGTACATCACAGGGGCGACTTTCACCGCGGAGCCGATGGCGTACGTCCTGTTCGCCCTCGGGGTGATCGTCGGAATCGGCCTGCTCGCCCGATGGGGCCGACTCCGACGACGGATACGGACGGCGCTCGCGGCGGTCGGGTTGATGATGGCGTCGGCCGTCGTCGTCTACTTCTCCGGCGGGTTCATCGAGGCCCACTTCCACTTTTTCGTCATGGTGGCGGTGGTCGCCGCCTACGAGGACTGGGTTCCCTTCCTCGTCGGCATTCTGTACGTCGCCATCCAACACGGCGTCTTCGGCATGATGAACCCTGCCGCGGTGTACAACCACACCGCGGCTATCCAGAACCCGTGGGGATGGGCGTTCATCCACGCGGTCTACATCCTCGCGCTCTCGGCCGCGTTGATCCAGAACTGGATCTCCATCGAGCGGTCCCGAGCGGAGACGGAAGCACAGATCGCAAACGTCGAGGAAAGTGAGGGACTGATCGAAGACCTTCAGGAGAAGCAAGCGGCAATCGAGGAGGCGAAAGCCGAGGCGGAGCGCCGACAGGCCGAGGTCGAGCGCTTGAACCGAACGCTCCTGACACAGGCCGACGACGTCGCGGCGGCGATGGACGCCGTCTCGGACGGCGACCTCACCGCCGACCCGCCGTCGGAGACGGACATCGAGGCCATCGCGGAGATCAGCGGGGCCTTCGAATCCATGACCGACGAACTCTCGGCGACGATTCTCGATCTGCGCGCGTTCGCCGCGACCGTCGAGGATACCACCCGGTCGGTCCACGACGACGCTGAGGCGCTCGAACGCGACCAGCAGGAACTGGCCAACGACGTCCGCGAGTTCGCCCGCGACCTCCGCGACCAAGCTGGGGAACTCGAATCCACCACGGACGAGTTGAGTACGCTCTCGGCCACCATCGAGGAGATTGCCGCGAACGCGAGCCAAGTTTCCGGCGAGGCCAGCAACGCGGCCGACGCCGCCGAATCGGGTGTCGAGACCGCCGCCGAGGCCATCGACGCCATCGAACACGTCGAGGAGACGGTCGCGGAACTCGGTGACCTCGTCGAGGCGCTCGACACCCGGATGGACGATGTCGCCGAGAGCACGGACCTCATCGAAGAGATTGCCGAACAGACGAACATCCTCGCGCTGAACGCCAACATCGAAGCAGCGCACGCGACCGTCGACGGTCAAGGATTCGCGGTTGTCGCCGACGAGGTGAAATCTCTCGCTAGCGAGACTCGCGATCACTCGGCAGCTATCGAGCAGACGGTCGAACGGACGGTCGCGGACGTCGAACGGGTGCAAGCCGAGATGGAGCGGACCAAAGCACGGATCGAGACGGGGAAGGCGACGATGCACGACGCCGGCGACGCGTTCACAGCCCTGACCGACACCGTCGAAGAGGTCGACGCCTCGGTCGACGAGGTTGCGGCCGCCACCGACGACGGCGCTCGGACCACCGAGACGGTCGTCGACGCCATCGAGCGCGTGGCCGACCGGTCGCGAGCAATCGCGGATCGCAGCGAAACCCTCGCCGACCGGGCCGACTCCGGCGCGACGACCGTCTCGGAGATCAGCTCGCGGCTCGACGCCCTCACAGAACAGACCGCGACGCTGAAGACGCGGCTCGATACCTTCACCTGTGAGTCCACCGCGGAGGCGGAAACGGCCTCGAAAGCCCCCCGTACCGACGGCGGGTAGCTGGACCGCCCGCCGGTTAGACTCGCTCGAAGCGATGCCGGACGATCTCCGAGTCGTCCTCCCACTCGAAGTTCTCGTGTGCGCGCTCTAGGATCTGTTTGTACTGGTCGAGGTCGCGTGCGCCCTCCGCGCGAGCGTCGGCGTCGGTCATGTCTCCGAGGGTTCGGTCGTCGACGGCGACGATCTCGAAGGTGGTGCCGTCGATTTCGAAGGTGTCGCCCTCCGCCGCGTACCGCTGTCCGCGGTGGATCTGTGTCACGTCCCCGTCGAGGGCCTGCTGGCGCATGCGGTCGTTCGGCAACAGCGTGTCCGGATCGAGCTCGCTCATATTGGGAGGCGGGACTGGAGCGGCAAAACCCCTCGGCCGTGCTCACGCTCCGCCGAACGGGTTGGTGTCGTCGTTGCGGAGGAATACCGGACGTCGTTGCCGTACGTCCGGTCGCCGGGCTGGTCGGCTACCTGTTCGTACCGGACGACACCCTCGGCCTCGGTCACGTACGTCGCGGCGACCTCCGTCAACCCGTGACTCGTCTCCTCGGTGTCGCTGTACTGTGTCGCCATCTCGCCCTCCGGATCGGCGAGTAACTGTACGTCGAGGTCGTCCGTTACTCCTCGCCTGCGTCGGGGAAGACGAACCCGTCACCGTCCGGATCGTCCGGATCCGCGGACACCCAGACGTCCGCCACCGCCGTCGGCTCGACCGACTCCTCCCGCCTGTTACCCATCGCGCCCACCTCCCGCGTCGGGAAGTCGTCGTCGGGGTCGGCGACCGTGATCGCTGAGTGGGCGAACAGATACTCGGGCGTGATACAGACATCGCCCGCCAGTTCTCCCCTGATCACGCCGTCGTCGGTGAACGTAATCGCCCGTCGGTACTCCCGTTTGCAGGCCGGACACGTGCCGCCGTGGGGACGCTCGTCGGCGTCACCGGTCATGATACGGTCGGTCATCGCACGTTCCGAGTGGCGGACGGCGACGATATATCGTTTGTGACGGGGCGGTCGCTGTGTGTGCGGTGTCGATAAAAAGCGGCAGTCGGACGACCGCTACCGGCGGTCAGTCGTGGTGAGTTAGTCGCGCCGGGTGGCCAGCAGGGCCGCCGCGAGCAGCGCGATGACCGCGACGATGGCACCGAAGCCGGGCCCGCCACCGCTGGTGGGCGTCGGCGTGTCGGTCGGTTCCATCGTTTCGGTCGGCGTCGGCTCGGGCGTCGCCGTGGCCGTCGGTTCCGGCGTTGCCGTCTCCGTCGCCGTCGGTTCCGGCGTCTCCGTCGGTTCCGGCGTCGCCGTCTGGACGTTCTGGACGATCTCTACCTCGACGATGTCCGTGTTCTCACCGTCGTCGGCCTCGAGGTCGTAGGTCCCCGTCTGGACGTCCTCGAGTTCGATCTCGGTCGACCACGTGCCGTCGTAGGACCACTCGTCGGTCGTCGACAGTGCGACCGAGTCGCCGTCCGTCGTCAGCAGTTCGGTCGTGATCGAGTTGTCGTCCGGACGGAGGTTGGTCCGCCCTTCGACGACCATCGTGTCGTCGACACCGACCGGGTTGAGACCCGAGGCTTCCATGCCGTCGGGGTAGACCGTTCGGATCGTCGACTGCGCGTCCGTGTACCGGAACGTCGCCGTGACCATGCGGTCGTCGCTGGCGACGGCCTCGGTCGTGTTGTCCACGATCCGTGCCCGCACCTGCTCACCCGTCAGACTGCTGCTACTGCTCGGGACAACGTCGTCGATGGTGCCGGTGTTCGTGTTGCCGTAGTTGCCGTCACGACCCGGGAACAGGACGTGCACGCTGACACCTTGGGAGTCTGCGATGTTGTTCCCGATGGTGACTTCATCTTCGTCGAATGTGTTGTCGTCGTCGACCGAGATGTCGGTCGTTTTGATGCCACCACGGTCGCCGACGAAGACCACGTCGACGTTCTGGGCGCCGAAGGCGGTCCCAGAGATGTTGACGATGTCGTCAGTCGTGGCGACCTGCCCACCGACGGTCTTGACGCTCGCGGTCAGTTCCGTGTCGGTGACACGCAGGGACTGCTGCGTGCTCGTGTTCGTGTTGAACTGCGAGGTGGTCAGGCTGCTCGGGAAGTTGGTGAGCCCGTCAACGTCGACCGCACCGAAGCGGTAGGTGCCGGGCTGGCTCAGGATGGAGCTTCCCTCCGAGAGGATGACGTCTTCCTCGTCGAAGGTGCCGTCCGCGTCGACGTTGACCGTGTCGTCACCGTCGATGGTGACGTGCTGGTACTCGTTGTTCCGGCGGGCGAAGAAGGCGACCTCGTCGATGCCTTCCGACGCCGTGCCGTTGATCGTGACCTCGCTGCCGACAACGTAGGTGCTGTCGGGCGAGTTGATCTCGATGTCACCTTCGGTGACGGTGAGGGTCTGCTCGTCTTCTTCGCCTTCTTGATCGGTCGTGGTGCCGAGCTGGAAGGGAACGTTGGTCGAGGAGTTGTACAGGGTGATGTCGACGTCCGAGTCACTCAGGTACTGGGTTTCGACCTGACCGACGCCGACACCGGTGTCGTCGTCGATGGTGATGTTCGCGTAAGCGTACTCGAAGCCGGTCGGACCGGCGCTCGAGCGGTTGACCGCGCTGTTACTGCTGGTCACGTAGCCGACTTCGTCGGTGTCGCCGACCTGCCGGAAGATGCGGGCAGCGTTGCTCGCGGAGACACCGTCACGGAAGTCGTCGGCATCGATGACGACCACGTGCTGGTCACCAGCGTCCGAACCCTGAATCTCGAAGCGGACGTCCTCACCGCGCGTGACTTCGTCGCTGTCGAGGTTGAGGTTGGCGTCGTCGTCACCGGTGACGGTGATGGTCGTGGTCTGAGCGGCCTCGCCGAAGTCGAGGTCGTCAGTACCAGCGAGTTCGATGGTGTAGGTGCCGGTCCCCGTGTTCGCGAGGTCGACAGGGTAGGCGACCTCGTTCGGGGAGATGACTCCACCACGGGCGTTGTCGCCGGCAGAGCGGAACCGGACCTGCCGCGCGCCGGTGTCTGCCTGCGTTCGAACGTCAGTGTTCGTCTTGTTGACCGTGTTGTCGATGACGTCGCCGGTCACGTCGAGACCGGAGTCGTCTTCGACGGTCAGTTCGAGGTTCTCGGCGGACTTGTAGTTCCAAGCGCCGACGACCGTGAGGTTACCGGCGCTGGTGCCGTCCGTGGAACTCCCCGCGTCAGGACTGGTCCCTTCGGCGACCGAGCCGCCACTGATGTCCTCAAGGTTGCTGTTGAGAACGTCCAGCGTGGTCACACGCGGCGTCTGGACGGTCACGCCGTAGACGCCGGAGTTCGAGGTCGGCTCACCGGTCGTCGAGTAGGCACCGGTGGACTGGCTCTGGGGAACGTTCGGCGTTTCGAGGGGAATCCCCTCGTCGTTGCCGGCGACCTTCTGGACGCCGCCGGAGATCTGGCCACCGAGGAACACGTCGGACTCGCCTTGGAAGACCGTCGCACCAGCGAAGATGTAGCCCTCACCATCTTCGGTGTTGAAAGAACCGGATCCGCTCGCGGTGCGCGCCCGCGCCGGATTGTTACTGATGCTCGTCGAATCGCTGTTCGTCAGCGTCACGTTGTCCTCGGCGTTGAGGGTGATGCTGATCGACCCTGAGGCCGCGCTCCCACCGGGGAGATTCGAGAGGTCGAACGTGGCCGTGTTCCCGGTCCCGTTCGACACGCTGCTGGTCAGGGTGTCGCTGTTGGCATCACTCAGGACGATGTTCGAGGCGCCGGCGTTGATACCCGTGCCGTCGTCCTCTAGGTCGTAGTTGACGGTCACCGTGCCGTCCGAGGCGACCGGGTCCGGCGTGGCACTGTTGATGATGGCCGTCGGAGCGGTCGTGTCCTCTAAGTCGAAGCTGTTCGTCGTGGCGCTGTTTTCGAAGGTACCGTCTCGATCCGGGTCCTCTCGCACGGTGTAATCAAGTCCCGTAGCCTCCGACGCACCGGCGCTGGTGATGCCGGTGAGGGTGACGTTGAACGTCACTTCGCCGGGGTTGGGACTGGTTCCGTTGTCCGTGACGTTGAGCGAGACGGTTCCGCTGTTGATGGTTGGACCCGCACTAATCGAGTCCCCGCCCCCATCGGCGGATGCACTTACGCCGCCGACGTTAACGCCGCTCAACGAGGTGAGTGAACTAACGTCCACCTCGATCGCGGCGGTGCCGCCACTCGATACACCGTCGACGGTGATTCCCGTCGTAGCTTGCTCACTGTCCGTCCCGATTTCGATGTTCTCCGGTGTTCCCGAAGACGAAACGCTCGCTGCGGTCGTCCCCGAGAGCGCGACGGTGCCGGCAAAAACCGAGAACACCATCAGCGCCGCGAGTACGACCGCGCGAATCTTACTACTGGTTCCTGTCATGAATTGTGGTAGCCTAGGAGCAGTCGCTCACACGATTGTGACTTGGAGGGCTGCTCCTTGGGGGTCCAGTCAATGATTCACAGCGTCAGCGTAAAATGCCTTGTGTACGATACCGCCGCCGCGACGCCCGTACTGTCTCGCTGTCTTCACTAACGCCCCCGGAGTGTCCGACCGTCGACGATCCGTCCTAGTATGTGTATAAGGAAGCAATATCATACCGAGGGATAAGGTCAATATGACATTGTTGGTAGCAAAGTCATATATAGTTGGATATTCGCATATCGATCAGACGTGTTCGACAGCATTCGGTCGGAGAACGTAGATCGCAGCGGGAAGAAGACGAATAATGCCGGTTACCGACGCGACGACGTACTGAGCACCGAGGACCACTGATATGTTCGACACTGACGACCTCGAAGGCCCTCGTATTGACCGACGCACCGCGACGAAGTTGCTGGCGGCGGGCGGGCTATCCGGGCTCGCCGGGTGTAGTGGCGGCGGAGACGGTGGCGGTTCCGAGACAGAGAGTGGGGGCGGTGGCAGCGAGGAGAGTACCGACAGCAGCGGCGGGGAGGAGATGGAGACCGAGGAGTCGAGCGGTGGATCGAGCGGCGGGTCGATCACCGCCGGCTGGAACATCGACGAAATCGAGTATCTCGATCCCCACTACATCGACAAGGGACAGGAGATTTACGTCTCCTCAAACATCTACAGCGGCCTCGTGAAGATCGGATCGGACGGGGCTATCGTCGGCGACTTGGCCACCGACTGGTCGCTTCCGGACAGCACGACGTACGTGTTCGATCTGCAGGAAGGCGCGACCTTCCACAACGGTGACCCACTCGACGCAGAGGCAGTGAAGGCGTCGTTCGAGCGGCTGATGAGCCTCGACGACTCCCCGCACTTAGGGAAGGTGTCGTCGGTGGAGAGTGTCACCGCCGAGGACGAGACGACCCTGCGGATCAGCCTCTCGGAGACGGTCGGCCCCTTCATCTCGTTCCTGACGCGCGGGCCGGGACGGGCCGGCACCATCGTCCACGCCGAATCGGCGGAGGCGAACCCCGACGAGTACAACCGGATGCCCGTGGGCAGCGGCGCGTTCGAACTCACCGAGCGCGAGACCGGCGAGTATCTGCAACTAGAGGCCCACGACGGCTACTTCGGAACCGACGACGAGGGCAACTCGCTGCCGTACCTCGACTCGGTGCGGATCGACCTGATCCCGGAACCGTCGACCATGTGGACGGCGATGCGGGGTGGCGAGATTCAATACTCCAACAGCATCCCGCCACAGAACGCCGGGCAAGCCGAGTCGATGGGCAACCTGAACGTCGTCGGCACGAACCCCGGCGCGTGGTTCTGTATCGCCCCGCTCTGTAACGATCCGGCGGAAGTCGAGTGGCAGCAGTACGCCAGCGGCGCCGGCGAACCGACCGACAAGTGGTCGGACGAGGAACTGCCCACGACGGACGCGCGCGTCCGACAGGCTATCGCTATGGCCATCGACCGCGAGGCGCTCATCGAGCGCGCCTTCTTCGGGTACGCCGAACCGGCCCACTCCGTGTTCAACCCGGCCATCGCGTGGCTCTACGAGGAGGAACCGGACCCGGGCCAGTATTACGACCCAGAAGCCGCCCAAGAACTCCTCGACGAGGCGGGGTACACCGGCGAACCGCGGATGAGCCTCTCACTGCTCGGGGCGCCGAGCGACGAGCGCCGGATGACCGTCGTCCAAGAGATGCTCTCGCAGGTCGGCATCGAGGTAGAGCTCAACGTCCAGCAGGAGTCCGCCTACTGGGACAACCTCTACCGCTACGAGAACGAACTCGTGATGTACGACGGCTACGTCGACATCGACCCGTGGATGTCGCTGTGGAAACAGCTGAAAACCCCCGTCGAGTCCGGATCGGCCGGTGCTTGGCAGGCGAACCTCTACGAGAACTCCGAGTTCAACGACCTGCTCGAACAGGACTACGGCACCTCCGATATGGAGACACGGACGGAACTCCTGCGTCAGGCCGAGGAGCTCTTCCTCGAGGACGCTGCTTGGGCCATGACGACGTTCCCGCTGATCCCGAAGGTGAGCGTCTCGGACCTCAGCGGGGTCGGCAACCAAGCCGGCCTGAGCAACTTCCACCACGCGACACTCGAATAGATGGGCATCCAACGGTACGTGGCAAAGCGGACGCTACAAGCGCTGCTGGTGGTCTACGTCGTCGCGACGACGGTGTTCGTGGCCGTCCGGTCGATCCCCGGCGATCCCGCGCGGCTGATCCTCGGGGGCGACGCCGACGCCGACGCCATCGCGGCGGTCCGTGCGGAACTCGGGTTGGACCAGCCCATGTACGTCCAGTACGCACGGTGGATGGGCGATCTTGTCCGTGGCGACCTCGGGGAGTCGATCTTCACCGGCGAACCGGTCGCGTCCCGGATCATCGGGGCCGCCGAGCCGACGTTGAGCATCGGCCTCGTCGGAATCTCCATCGCCATTCTGATCGCCATCCCCGCGGGCATCGTCAGCGCCACGCGTCGTGACCAGTGGGAGGACTACGCCGCGACCGGCGTCGCCTTCCTCGGCATCAGTATGCCGTCGTTCTGGATCGGCATCGTGCTCCTGTTGACGGTCGGCACCGCGATTCCAGCCATCCCATCGTACGGCTACACGCCGATCAGCGAGGGGATCGTCCCGTGGCTCGCCAACGTGATCCTGCCCGCGACGGCGGTCGGGCTTCCGTACGCGGGCATCATCACCCGGATGACCCGCTCGTCGATGCTGGAGGTGCTCGGCGAGGACTACATGCAGACCGCACGCGCCAAGGGGCTCCCCCCACGCGTGATCCTGTTCAAGCACGGTCTCCAGAACGCACTGTTGCCCGTGGTGACGGTCGCGGGCATCCTCTTTGCGCTCCTGCTCGGCGGCATCGTCGCCGTCGAGATGGTGTTCGGGGTGCAGGGCTTCGGTCGCCTGCTCATCCGCTCCATCGAGCGTCAGGATTTCCCCATCGTCCAAGGGTCGGTCATCGTCATCTCGATCATCTTCGTGTTCATGAACCTCTTTGTCGACCTGTTGTACATGTCGATCAACCCCAAAATCAAATACGGAGGTGAGGCCTGATGGGCGCCGACTACGGCGGCTACGGCAGCGACGATACGCCCCGCCTGTTCGGCGTCCGACTCGACCGGTTCGACCGCCTCCGCGAGACGCTCGCCGGCGACTACAAGGCGACTTTCGGGCTCACGACGGTGATCCTGTTCGTCCTCGCGGCGATCTTTGCGCCCGAACTGGCGCCGTTCGACCCGATGGCCCAAGAGTACGCCATCATGCAGGCGCCGTCGCTGTCGAGTGCCCACCCGTTCGGGACCGACTCGTTCGGCCGCGACCTGCTCTCGCGGATGATGTACGGCGCGCGAATCAGCCTCGGGGTCAGCCTCGTCGCCGTCACCATCGGTGCCGTCGTCGGCATCGGCCTCGGCCTCGTCGCCGGCTACTTCGGCGGCGTCGTCGACGACGCGCTCATGCGCTTTGTCGACGTGCTCTGGGCGTTCCCGTGGCTCCTGATCGCCATCATGCTCGTCGCGGTGTTCGGGCAGGGGGTCTGGAACGTCATCGCCGCCATCGCCTTTGCGTATATCGACGACTTCGCCCGCCTCGCGCGCGGCGAGGTGCTCTCGATCCGCGAGGAGGAGTTCGTCCTCGCGGCGAAGAACATCGGCCTGAGCGACACCCGGATCATGATCGAAGAGGTGCTCCCGAACGCGGTGGCGCCGCTGATCGTCCAGTTCACCGTGCTCGTCGCTAGGGCCATGCTGGCCGAGAGCACGCTCTCCTTTCTCGGCATCGGCGTCAAGCCGACCACGCCGACGTGGGGGGCGCTGCTCGGACAGGGGCGAAGCCTCATCGGCCAAGCGTGGTGGATCTCGATTATCCCCGGTATCGCCATCGTCGTGACCGTCCTCGGCATCAACCTCTTCGGCGACGCGCTCCGTGACGCCTTCGACGTGCGGGGCGAGGAGGGATCGCCGTGAGCCTACTCGACGTCGAGAACCTCCGGGTCACGTTCCCCGTCGACGACGGGCCGGACGTCCGCGCCGTCGACGGCGTCGACATTGCGGTCGAGTCCGGGGAGATCCACGGCCTCGTCGGCGAGTCCGGCAGCGGCAAGAGCGTCACCGCCCGGTCGGTCATGCGGCTGCTCGACGGGGCGGTCGTCGAGGCCGACCGCTTCGACTACCGCGGCGAGGACCTCTACGCCAAATCCGAGGCGGAGATGCGGGCGATCCGCGGCGACGACATCGGCATGGTGTTTCAGGATTCGATGTCCGCGCTCAACCCCGTGATGACCGTCGGCGAACAGATCGCCGAGGTCGTCAGACACCACGGCGACGTCGACGAGTCGGCGGGGCTCCTCTCGGAGCTTCGGCGCAAGTTCGTCACGGGGACGAGCGAGACGGCGCCCTCGTGGCGACGCGCGGTCGAACTGCTGGAGACGGTCGGTATCGCCGACCCGGCGGACGTGGCGACGACCTACCCACACCAGCTGAGCGGCGGCCAGCGCCAGCGGGTGATGATCGCCCAAGCACTCGGCGGCGATCCCTCGCTCATCATCGCCGACGAGCCCACGACGGCCCTAGACGTGACCGTCGAGGCGGGCATCCTCGACGAACTCCGGCGCCTCTGTGACGAGATGGATGTCTCGATCCTGCTCATCACCCACGACCTCGGTGTCGTCGCCGAGACGTGCGACAGCGTGACCGTCATGTACTCGGGATCGGTGATGGAGCGAGCGAGCACCGAGCAACTGTTCCAGCACCCCGCCCACCCCTACACAAAGGGACTGTTGCGGAGCGTCCCCGAGGGCGGGGCGACCGACGGCGAACTGACGACGATACCCGGCTCGGCACCCGAGCCGACGGAGCGACCCGATGGCTGTCCCTTCCGCGACCGCTGTCCCGCGGCCTTCGAGGCGTGTGCCGATCCGCTCCCCGAACACGTCGTCGACGCGGGCCACGCGACGCGCTGTCACCTCTACACCGAGCGTGACGACCCCGGCGAGGTGACTTGGGACGCCGACGCCGACGCCGACGCTGACGCCGATATCGGCGCGGGTGTGACCGCCACCACGGACGATCCCGGGGAGCCGTCTCCGACTGAGGTGACCGACGGATGAGTTCGACCACCGACAACACCACGACCGACGACGACGCGACCGATCCTCGACCACGGGAGCTCCTACAGGCGACGAACATCAAGAAGCACTTCCCGCTCAACGAGGGGCTGATCGACCGCCTCCTCGGCGACGACCGCGTCGTCAGGGCGGTCGACGGCGTCGACCTCACCGTCCACGCCGGCGAAACCGTCGGTATCGTCGGCGAGTCCGGCAGCGGCAAGAGCACGCTCGGACGCACGCTCTCGCGGCTCTACGAACCGACCGACGGGAGCGTCGTCTTCGACGGCCAACACATCGAAACCCACTCCGGGCGGGAGCTTCGCCCCATCCGGCGCCGGATCCAGTACGTGTTCCAAGATCCGATGTCGGCGCTCAACCCGCGCAAGACCGTCGGTCAGAGCGTCGCCCGGCCTCTCGAAGTCCACGACATCGCGTCGGGCGACGAGAAGTGGAAGCGCGTCGCCGACCTGTTCGAGGAGGTTGGTCTGGGGCCGTCCCAACTCGACGCGTACCCCCACGAACTCTCCGGGGGACAGCGCCAGCGCGTCGGTCTCTGTCGGGCGCTGGTGACCGAACCCGACCTCGTCGTCTTCGACGAACCGGTCTCGGCGCTCGACGTGACGCTCCAAGCACAGATCCTGAACCTCATCAACCGTCTCCAGCGGGAGTTCGACCTCTCGTATCTGCTGATCTCGCACAACCTCAACGTCGTCCGACAGGTGTGTGACCGCATCGCGGTGATGTACGCGGGCGAGATCGTCGAACGCGGGGCGACGGCCGACATCTTCGAGAATCCACAGCACCCCTACACCCGGTCGCTTCTCGACGCGATCCCGCAGATCGACGGGGACGGCACCCGCGCCGACCGCAAGGGGCTCGACGGAGAGCCACCGAGCGCGACCAACCCGCCGTCCGGCTGTCGGTTCCACCCACGCTGTCCGGAGTTCATCGACGGCTCCTGTCCCGGACAGAAGCCGTCGCTTCAGGACGTCGAGGGTGACGCCGGCCACGAGGCGGCGTGTCACTGGCTCGACCGGAGCGAGGCCGAGCGGGCGACCCACACGCCGCCGTCGCCGACGGAACGCGAGGTCATCCGCTCGGAGTCGGCCGACGACTAGCCCTCTCTGTCGACCGACGTGACCGTGCCGACGCCCTTGCTCCGGCCCTCGCGGAAGACGAATCGCTGGCCTTCCTCGATCAGATAGGGGCGGAACTTGAACTCGACCGTCGCCGTACCGCGGTCACCGGGGAGGAGATGCCCGCCTTCGGGGCGAAAGATTGCCGCCTCGCTGATCGTCTCTAGGTGGACCACGGGTTCGTAGCCCGTCCCGATCCGGGTGGGGTGGTTGAGGACGACCACTTCGGCCTCGAACTCGCGGACCGGCGTGGGGTCGGCGTCGGCCGGCAGGAGTACCATGCCACGCTCGATGGCCGGTTCGGTAACCCCCTTGAGCGCGATGCCGACGATGCGGCCCGCCTCGGCGCGGTCGACCCGGTGATAATGCATCTCGATGGAGCGGACCTCCACCTCGCGGAAGGTGCCGTCGGGCATCGGCCCGAGGAGGAGTTCGTCGCCCGCCTCGACGCTGCCGGCGTTGACCGTCCCGGAGGCGACGGCGCCGACGCCGGTCACGGAGTAGGTGCGGTCGATGTACATCCGGAAGTCGCCGTCGCCGCCGTTGGTCTTCGGCAGGCGCTCGAACAGGTCGTCGAGCGCGTCGAGGCCCGCGCCCGAGACGGCGCTAGTCCGCAAGATCGGCACCACGTCGCCGATCTCCTCGGCGGCGGCGCTCACCCCGTGGCGCTCGATCCGGAGCGGCGTCTCCTCGACGTCCCGCAGGAGGCGCTCGACCGCACGTTCGACCTCCTGTAACCGCTCTCCGCTCACGAGATCCGCCTTGGTGATCGCGACCATCGTCGGTAGCTCCGTCGCTAGGAGGATGCCGAGGTGTTCGCGCGTGGTCTTCGTTGGCCCGTCGTCGGCAGCGACCGTCAGGAGCCCGTAGTCGAGTTTCTGCCCGACCAGCCCGCGGATCGTGGTCCGCAACCACGGCTCGTGGCCGACGGTGTCGACGAACGAGACTAGGCGCTCGGACTCCTCGACGACGCGAGCCCGATCCGACTTCCGGTGAGGGTTGTCCATCCGCACCGGCCCCGATTCGTCGAAGCCGTACACCGCATAGGAGAGGTCCGCCGAGAGGCCGCGTTCGACCTCGTGGGGCTGGACGTCGAGATACGAGCGGGTCCCGCCCTGTCCGTCGTCGGCCTGCCCGGTGACGAGCGTGCCGACGAGCGTACTCTTGCCGTGGTCGACGTGTCCGGCGGTGCCGACGACGATGTGACTGTCGTCGGTGTCGAGGATGGCGCCCTCACAGACCGTGGCGACGCCGACCAGTCCGTTCTCGTCCTCGCGACCGACCCCCCACGTCTCCACGTCCTCGATGTGGGCGCCCGCCTCCTCGGCGAGCAAGGAGAGGACGTCCATCGACTCCGAGAACGCCGATGGTTCGATGCCGGCCACGTGGCCGTCGTCCGTGACGCCGACGACGTAGGTGGCCTCGCCGTCGCCCGACAGCACACGGTGACGAAGCTGTGCCGCCAAACTTTCCATCCGCCCGTCCACGAGGTGAACGTCTCGCGAGAGCCGTTCCTTGAACTCGATTGGGCCGCCCTCCTCCTCGCCGCGCTCTAGGGCCTGCTCCAAGACGGCCCGATCGGCGGTCATAGACCGTGATAAGCTATCACTCGGCAAAACCCTTTCCGTAGTGTGGGTACGTTTCACACACGACCGATCCGGACTCAGTCCTGTAGTCGCTCGTACGCGCGGTTGACACGCTTGAACCGCTCCTCGTCGCCGTCCTCGGCGTCGGGGTGAACCTCCTTGACCTTCGCCCGGTAGGCGCGGCGCACCTCGTCGTCGCCGGCGTCCGGGTCGAGGCCGAGCGTCTCGTAGGCTTCCCGACGGGTTGGCCCGGGGTCGGCCGTGGCGCCGGAACCGGCCCGCCCGCCGGCCGCCCCTCGACCGGCCGTGCCCCTAGCCGTCGCACCGAAGCCGCCGGGGCCGGGGTTCGATCCGACCCGCGTTCCCGCGCCCGACGCTCGTCGCGCCCGCCGTCGGGTCCGTGCCTCTAGTCGTCCCGTAGCGTGGTTCCACATGATGTACGTCGTCGCCGCGAAGGGAAGCGCCAGAAACAGCAAGAACAGCTGTCGGACGAACGCGAGCACCACGAGCACGGTGGTGACGCCGGCGAACACCGCTGCCAAGCCCAGCACGAGTCGGTCCCTGTCCACACGTACACACCGTCCGCCACCGTTGTAAGCGTCTCGCCCGTCGCCGAACACGCGACGCGGCGAAAGGTTCAGGTCGACTCCCCGAGGACCTGCCGACATGTCCCTTCGCATCGGCGCTGCCCTGAAGAGCGGCGGCTACCGGTTCGTCAGCCGGAGCGGCGCCCTCCTCACGGTCGGCTACCTCGTCCTGTACGCCGTCTACCAGACCGGATTCAACGTCGTGATGAACGCCTTCTACGCTCGGGTGGGACTCCCGCCTGCGATACCAACGCCGGTCGCCGTCCCCGCGTCGGTGGCGGCCGTCGTCGTCGCGGCCTCGCTGCTCGCGCTCGCTTGGCTGAGCCTCGTGGCGATCCGTACCTTCGTCGCCGACGAACGCGACGCCATTCCGCGCGGGTTCTGGACCGACGGTGTCGCGTGGGCGCTCCCCAACCTCCTCGTCGGCGGCCTCTTGACCTCGCTTCTCGTGACCGTCGGGCTCGTCTTCCTGCTCGTTCCCGGCTTGTTTCTGCTCGTCGGCCTCGTGTTCGTGGCGATGTACGTCGCCGTCGAGGGCGACGACTTCGTCACCGCGATGCGGCGGAGTTGGGGGCTTGCCCGTGGCAATCGCCTGTCGATTCTCGGCCTCTTCGTCGTCGTGGCGGCGCTCGGTGGCGCCGTCGGCGTCGGCTTCGGGTTGGTGAGTGTCGTCACCGCGCTCGCCGGCCTCGAAGCCCTGACGCCGCTGCTCACCGCCGTCTTTGTCGCGCCGGTAACGATGTACAACGTCGCGGCGGTGTCTGCGGCGTTCGACCAACTGCGTGGGGCGGGGCGCCCGGAACTCTGAACGCGCTTGCGCCCGTGACTCCGGCGTGAGCGTCGCGAGCCTCTGTCAGGTCTGTGAGTCCGCGACGGCGGTCGACACCTGCGATAGGTGCGGAACGGCCGTCTGTGCGACCCACTACGACCGTGCGACCGGCCTGTGTACCGACTGCGTGGCAGCGACCTGACGCGCTACCGGTATCGGTTGAGCCGCGTCTTGAGTCGCTTTGCCGCCTCGCCCGCCGCGCCGAAGTAGGCGCCAGAGTCGTCGCGTGGGGCCTCCTCGCCGGCGAAGATGATCCCACGCGAGGAGTTGACGAGGCCGACGCCGTCCGCGAGGCCGTACTCCACCGCGGCCTCGGCGTCGCCCCCCTGTGCACCGACGCCGGGGACGAGGAAAGGAAGGTCGGGCACCTCGGCTCGCAGCGTCTCCAGTTCCTCGGGCGCCGTCGCGCCGACCACTAGGCCGACGTTTCCGTGTTCGTTCCACAGATCCGCGAGCGCCGCCACCCGCCGGTAGAGGGGTTCGCCCGCGGCGAGTTCGAGGTCCTGCAGGTCGGTCCCGCCGGGGTTCGAGGTACGACAGAGAACGAATACGCCCGCGTCCGCCCGCGAGAGGAAGGGATCGAGCGAGTCCCGCCCCATGTAGGGGTTGACGGTGACCGCGTCGGCGACGTCGAGCAGGTCGGCGTACCGGCGGGAGGTGTTGCCGATGTCGGCGCGTTTGGCGTCCAGCAACACGGGGACGTCCTTCCCGTGTGCGTAGGCGACCGTCTCGCGGAGCGCCCGCCAGCCGTCGGCGTCCTCGTAGAAGGCAGCGTTGGGCTTGTAGCAGGCGGCGTGTTCGTGGGTGGCGTCGATGATCCGGCGGTTGAACGCCCACCGCGGCAGGTCGCGGTCGTCGAGAGCGTCCGGAATCCGGTCGGGGTCGGCGTCGAGGCCGACCGAGACGACGCTGTCGACGCGGTCGATTCGCTCACCCAGACGGTCGAAGAAGGCGGTCATGGGCCGACTCCGCGGGGCGTGGACTAGAAGGTTGCGACTACAGTGCCTCGTGGACGATCCGGCCGTCGACGACGGTCAGCGCCACGTCGATGGCGGCGATGTCGTCGGCCGCCCACGGCGAGTCGTCGAGCACTACCAAGTCGGCGCACTTGCCGGGTTCGACCGTCCCCAGTCGGTCCTCGTCGAACCCGACGTACGCGCCGCCGGCCGTGTACGCCCGTAGCGCCTCGGTGACGTCCACCTGCTGGGCGTCGGTCGGCGCGTCGACGGCGTGGGCGACGCCGACCAGCGGGTCGAGGGGCATACAGTCGCTCCCGAAGGCCAGCGGAACGCCCGCCTCGGCCAGCCGACCCAGCCGGTTCGTCTGGGTTCGGCGCTCGCCCAGACGGTCGGCGTACAGCCCCGACGCGCCCGCCCAGCGGTGGAAGTTGGGCTGGACGGAGGCGACGACGCCGAAGTCGGCCAGCCGCTCGATGGCCGCGTCGCTCGCGAGTTCGGCGTGTTCGATTCGGTGGCGGGCTTCGGCGGGGTCGTCGGCTACGTCGGCGTAGGCGTCGAGGACAGCGTCGACCGCCGCGTCGCCGATGGCATGGGCGGCGACTTGGAACCCCGCCGCCTCGGCGCCGTCGAGTAGCTCCCGGAACGCCTCGGGGCTGAGCGTCCACTCGCCGTGCTCCCCGGGTGCGTCCGCGTACGGCGTCGAGAGCTTCGCCGTCCGGCCGCCGAGACTGCCGTCGGTGACGGCCTTGATCGCCCCCATCCGGACCAGCCCCTCGCCGTGGTTCGTCCGCAGCCCCGTCTCGACGAGGGCGTCGAGGTGGTCGGCCCAGTAGTTGAGTCGGACCCGGAGCGTCAGCTCCCCGGCGGCTGCTAGGTCGCGGTAGACCTGTGGAGCGTGGGACCGCCGGACCATGTCGTGCACGCCCGTTATGCCCCGCTCGTTCGCGTCCGTTTGGGCGGCCCGAAGGTATCGCTCGGTCGCCGCCGTGTCGGGGGCGAAGGCGTCGAGGACCGCCTCGGCGGCCGCCTCGACGACGACGCCCGTCGGCTCCCCGCTCTCACGCCGGACGCCCGCCTCGGGAAGGCCGTCGCCGAACCGATCCAGCGCGGTCGAGGACAGCGAGACGACGTGGAGATCCTCGCGGACGGCGACGACGGGACCCGTGGCGTCGACGGCGTCTAAGTCTTCTCGGGTGAGGTAGTCGCGCTCCCCCCACGCCGACTCGTCGTACCCGAACCCCAGAACCGGGTCGCCGTCGGACACGGCGTCGGCCCGGGCGCGGAGCGCGTCGAGCGCGTCCGCCCGGCTCTCGGCCGTCGAGAGGTCGGCGTGGACGAGTTTCCGGCCGACGACGTCCAGATGGGTGTGGGCGTCGACGAAGCCCGGAAGGAGGACCCGCCCCCCGAGGTCGACGATTCGGGTGTCGACGCCGGCGAGGAAGCCGAGTTCGTAGGCGTCGCCGACGCGGACGACCCACCCGTCGCGGACGGCGACCGCCTCGTAGGTCTCGTCGGGACGGGCGAGCGTGTGCACCTCCGCGTTCGTCAGAAGGAGGTCGGCGGCCTCGGTCATGCCGGATGGCCGCCGCCG
>Ga0207850_100434_pt1 | contig 27657 bp, 29 predicted proteins | sample 23E2SouthBayCA_FD_187746 | JGI IMG/M metagenome (GOLD analysis project Ga0207850, IMG submission 187746) | Aerobic enrichment media microbial communities from Eden Landing Ponds, California, USA - A23 E3 (3) (SPAdes) | ecosystem: Environmental > Aquatic > Marine > Unclassified | place...
CGACACCGTCGGCCACGAGCCGTGGCTGCGGACGACCATCCGTGGGATCGTCGGCCAGAAGCTCGATTACGGTCTGTTGACAGTCGCGGCTGACGACGGCCCGACGAAGACGACTCGCGAGCATCTCGGTATCCTGTTGGCGACTGAACTCCCGACGATGGTGGCGATCACCAAGGTCGATCTCGTCGACGACGAGCGCGTCGCCGAGGTCGAACGCGAGGTCGAGCGACTGCTCCGGGACGCTGAAAAGACGCCGCTCCCGGTTGCCCGTCACGGGACTGACGCGGCAGTCGAAGAGATCTCGGAAACGGTCGTGCCGGTCCTGCGAACCTCGGCTGTCGACGGGACCGGGCTGGAAACGCTTGACGAACTGTTCGAGCGCCTCCCGAAGACCGAGACCGCCGCGGACGGCGACTTCGAGATGTACATCGACCGAACCTACAAGGTCAGCGGCGTCGGTGCGGTCGCTTCGGGGACGATCCGCTCCGGGCGCGTCGAGGCTGGCGACGAACTCCTGCTCGGGCCGATGGCCGACGGCACGTTCCAAGAAGTCGAGGTCCGCTCGATTGAGATGCACTATCACCGTGTCGAGCAGGCCGAAGCCGGCCGGATCGTCGGAATCGCGCTCAAGGGCGTCCGGGAGGCCGACGTCGAGCGCGGGATGGTCCTGCTGCCCCGCGACGCTGACCCGACCCCGGTTCGGGAGTTCGAGGCCGAAGTGATGGTCCTGAACCACCCGACGCGGATCGGCGACGGCTACGAGCCGGTCGTCCACCTCGAAACTGTCAGCGAGGCGGCCGCGTTCTACCCCGAAGGTGGACAACTGTTACCCGGCGACACTGGACGTGCGCGCGTTCGATTCAAGTTCCGACCCTACTGTGTCGAAGAGGGACAGCGGTTCGTCTTCCGGGAAGGGAGCTCAAAGGGTGTCGGTACCGTCACTGCGGTCACTGGTCCGGAGTAGCCCGATCGACCTGGCAGACTCGCTCGCCGGCGGCGACCCGACGGAAATTTTCGAAGACGAGTCGCGCCTGCTCGGCCGCGGCGTGGTTGTCCTCAGTGACAGTCTCGAGTGCCGCCTGCTTTTGCTCCTCCGGGATGTCTTTCCCCTCGATGACCCATCGGGCGGCCTCAAGGTCGTATTCGGGATGGAACTGCACGCCGTAGGTCCGCCCGAGCTGGAACCCCTGCAGTGTTGCGTCGTTGCGTGCGGTCACGCGTGCGTCTTCGGGGAGCTCGACGACAGCGTCGGTGTGGGTCTCGAAGGCTGTGAACGTCCGGGAGACGCCGTTGAACAGCTGGGACGCGCCGGCACGTCGGACGGTCCGGTAGCCGAGTTCGCGCTCGTCCATCCCCTCGACCCGACCGCCCAGCGCTTCCGCGAGTAACTGGTGGCCCCAGCAGACCCCGAGCATCGGGATTCCGGCCTCGTGGGCCGTCCGCGCCCAGTCCTCGACCGCAGCGATCCAGGCACGATCGTCGTAGGCTGAACACTGCGAACCGCTGATGATCGCGCCGTCGAAGGAAAACGCCTCGGGATCGGGCGGCAGTTCCCCCTCGCTGACCTCGAAGACCGTCAGATCGCCCGAGAGTTCTCGTCGAAAGTTCCGACGCACGGGTGTCTCTCCGACCGAGGCGTCGAGCAGCGCGAATTCGACCATTGTATTGTAGCGTACGCGCACAACAGCGAAATATGTTGCGCCCGGAGACCCCGCTTCTCGTTACGCCGACCCAGTGAGGTCCGCTTCGAGGACGAAAAACGGCTCGTCGGAGATCTGTCCGTCGGCGGCCGCTGCCTCCGAGACGTGCCGACAGGTTTCCGGAATCATAACCCGAGTGTGATCAACGCCGATTTCGGCGGCGTCGGCGGCGACCGCCTCGAACAGCGCCCGCGCGGCGTCGGGGCCGTCCCACGCACTGTGGCCGTAGACGCCCCACGTCTCGACGCCGTCCTCTGTCTCGCGTTCGCGTTGGCGCACTCGCGCAGTCGTCGCTTGTGTCCCCGTTCCGTCGGCAAGCGTGATGACACGTTCGACGTTCGCGTGCAGGCGCTCGCGAGTGATCTCCGACAGCGACCAGGGCTCGCTGGGATCGACGCCGAGTCCAGAGAGATGATCGCGGGCGTCGCTCCGTTGCCAGTACGCCCACGCTGCATCGGAATCGGCGGTCACATCGAGGTCGGGGCTTGCGTCCGGGTTCGGCTCGGGCTGTGCCCATCGCGCTTCCGTCGCCGGCCCGAATCCGGCGGCCCGAGACAGACCGAGGCCGCCGTCGTTCCAAGAGAAGACCATATCGCGAGCGACTGTCGCGCCTCGCTCGCGCGCCCACTTGAGCAAGTCTGTCATCATCGACAGCGCGACCCCGTCCCCGCGGTGATCGGGATCGACGCGCATCCCCTGCAGCCAGGCCTCGTGGTCCGTGAGGACGACGCCCTGACAGACACCGACGGCACGGCTGTCGACCGCCGCGACGACGGTGCGCTGGGTCGGGCCGTCGGTTTCGACCCACCCCTCGAAGACGCGTGGGATGTAGTCCTCGACGTCTCGGTCGGACCACGTCTCTCGGGTGAACGCGACGACGTCGTCGTAGTCGTCCGCTTGTGCCTGACGGACCTGTGGTAGTGACATAGGGGACTGTGGGCCTGCCGTCGATGTTAACCTGTCCTGTTATCGGGACCAGAATGTGATCGGGTTCGGGCTATGTCGAACGCAAAGAGATAGATAGAAAAGTGCTGACGGGTAAACCACGAATATGCACGTCCCGACAGAGCTCTCGTCATACATCCGTGTCCTCAAACTGGCGAGTACGCCGTCCTGGGAGGAGTTCTCGCAGGTGGCCAAGATCGCCGGGGCCGGGATTCTCCTGGTCGGATTGCTTGGATTCCTGATCTTCGCATTTATGTCGTTCATCCCGGGTGGTCCCTGATGGGGATTTACGCCGTCAAGACAACAGCTAGCCAGGAACGGACCGTCGCGGATATGATCATCAGCCGTGAAGAAGACGAGATCCACGCCGCACTCGCGCCGGACTCACTGACGAGCTACGTGATGGTCGAGGCCGACAACGCCTCAGTCTTCGAGCGCATCCTCGATGAGATCCCCCACGCCAACGGTGTCGTCCAAGGCGAGTCCTCGATTACGGAAGTCGAGCACTTCCTCTCGCCGAAACCCGACGTCGAGGGGATCGCCGAGGGCGACATCGTCGAACTCATCGCCGGTCCGTTCAAAGGCGAAAAAGCACAGGTCCAGCGCATCGACGAGGGCAAAGATCAGGTAACTGTCGAGTTGTATGAGGCGACGGTTCCGATCCCAGTGACGGTACGGGGCGATCAGATTCGCGTGCTCGACTCCGAAGAGCGATAGGTCTGCGAGTCGCGGCTTTTCGACCCGGCCGTGTCACGAATCATAAATATGCCAACTTCTTTTTTTATCAGAGATTACCTGATAGTGTGTGCGCCGACGAACGTTCATTCGAGCGAGTGGAACAGCGATCACTGTCGGGATTACTGGTTGTAGCAGTGAGAACGCGGAGTCACCTACCTCATCCCCAACGGAGGCATCAACTACCGATTCGGAGCTGCGAACTCCGGTTATGGAGTATGTGAACGCTTTCAATACCGAAGATACACAGGCTGTTATTGACGCCTACCACCCGAACGCGCCGTCTGTCCCGAATCGGGACAATATTTATTTCCGGTCTCAGGTGACGGTAGATGATTTCACTGTTGTCGAACGGTCTAGTGACTCTGCTATTGTCCGAACAGACGTTACTCTCACTGACGATAACGGTGACACTGAAAGCGTGGTACACACTTACGAACTACGTCCAAACGACGGTGAGTGGGATATCTACTATTTCGTCGTGGGCACCGAAATACCTTCTACTACCACTGAAACGAGCAGTGAAACTGAGAGGCTACCGCGGGTCACTTTCGCCGCGGAGTATGAGGAAAGCCAGACGGAGGAGACTGCTACGGGCGTACTGACGATCACCCATACTAGCGGTGATACGCTAAGCGGTTCGAATATCCGTATCCAGGGTGAGGGCATTACCGCTAACGGTGCAACAACAGATGTGACAAGTGCAGGAACCGAGTGGGCCATTGCGACCGGGGATCAGGAGATATCTGCTGGCGATAGCATTACGATCGGTGTTCAGAATGACTTCGATGTGCGCATCGTCTGGAAGTCTGGCGATCGGACCACCGTCCTAGAACGGAGTACGGGACCAGCGGCATAATACGACGACTCGACTGTTTTGTTCTCGAACGTTGTCGAAATGAACAATCAAAGAACGAATGGGAGGCGCCAGAGGACGAGGGTGCCTGAGGAGGGGTTACTGAGCGATTACAATGTTTGCTCATCAGCTTCCGCTCCTTGCTGAATATGCGCCCTGTATCTCGAATACAGGTCTTGACAAAACTTGGATAGACTGAGTGAGTGATGTCTTCTATGAGACGCTCTTTTGATCCAGCTTTTTCGAGTAGTTGTCACCCGATCACGTTTCGAACGAGCGCCAAGAGCCGAGCGACGGGTCCCGGTTCGGACGGCTCGGAGACCGCCCATCCGGCTTTCTCGGCCGCTTCGGTGACGCGGACGTACTCCCAGTCGAACATCGTCGAGACTCGCATATCGTCGTCGTTCGCACCGACGTACACGTGCCGTGGCGTCGGTGTCGTCCCGTGTATCGCTTCGAGAGTGAGCCACCTGTCCCGACCCTCTAGGTCGAAATCCTGCCGGAGGTCATACTCCGCGACGATCCGCTCGATCCGATCGGTATCGTCGTCAATCAGGCCGATATATCGACTCCATCCCTGTGCGTCTTCGAATACCGCGTTCGGATCCTCAAGCCACTCGATGGCCGACAGCGAGAACGCGAGCGTCAACTCGCCCGTGTCGGTGTCGCTATCGGTGCTCATTTGACTGGCAGGCGCTCGCCGCGCTCGTCGCTTTCTTCGATGGTCGCCAGGACACGCTGGACCGCTGCACCGTCGGCGAAGCTCGGCCGGTAGTCGCCCCCGTCTGCGACAGCAGTCAGGAACTCGTAGTTCTCGTGGACGAACGTATGCTCCCAGCCGAGAACGTGTCCTGGTGGCCACCACCGATCGCCGTAGGGGTCGTCCTCGTCGGTCACGAGTACGCGCTGGTATCCGCGGTCGCCCTCGAATCTCACGCCGAGCTCGTTCAGTCGTTCGAGACTGAATCGTAGACTCCCCTTCGAACCGTGAATCTCGATCGTATGGTCGTTCTTGTGACCGGTCGCAAACCGCGAAGCCGCGAGCGTCCCGACGGCACCACTCTCGAAGGTCACCTGCGCGCTGTAGGCGTCGTCAACGGTCACTGCGCGTGTCTCGTCACCGTCCGGGGTCGGTCGCTCGTCGACGAACGTCCGTAACTGGCCGCTGACCTCCTCGATATCGTCGACGAGGTATCGCGCGAGATCGACCGTGTGCGCACCGAGGTCCCCGAGTGCGCCGCTGCCAGCACGATCGGCGTCGAGCCGCCAGCTCCAGGGCGCGTCGGGATCGACCAGCCAGTCTTGGAGGTATCGCCCACGGAAGTGACGGATCTCACCGAGTTCGCCAGCGTCGAGCAGCCGCTTCGCGTACTGGATCGCCGGGACGTACCGATAGTTGAACGCCGTTGCAGTCGGCACGTCGGCACTGGCGGCCGCCTGGGCCATCCGTTCGGCGGCCACGTCGTCGACCGCAAGGGGCTTCTCACAGAGGACAGGGACACCAGCTTCGAGCGCCGCAATCGACGGTTCGGTATGGAGATGGTTCGGCCCGAGATTGTAGAACACGTCCACTTCATCGATCACGTCTCGCCAGTCGGTGGCGATCCGTGCGAACCCGAGCCTGTTAGCTGCCTCGGACAGGGCGGATTCGTCCCGTCCGATCAGTACGTCCCGTTCGACGGCCGGTGCCTCTGGAAAAAACATCGGCAACCGGGCAAGCGCGTTTGCGTGCGCACGGCCCATAAATCGATAGCCGAGCATCCCGACTGAGAGTGCCATAGCTGGTGTATGGCGTGGCAGACAAAATACAGTACCGGCCAGCACACAGAGCGAAACCCCACTCTCGAACCTCCCCGGAGCCGCGCTACTCAGGCAGGAACGTCCGCTCGATGTACGCCGTGCCGCCGCCGATGACCGCTGTGCCGATCCCGGCGACGATCGAACTGATCAGCAGCGCGCCGAACTCGAGGCTGATGCTTATGTCGGTGTTAGTGTTGAGCGCTCCGAGATTGTATAACTCCGCGGTAAGCTGTGTCGACGCGAGGAACGCGCCCAGAATCCACAGAGCGATCGTACCGGCGAAGACCGCGACTGCCGCGGCAATCGCGACGGTCTGATCGTCTTCGGGGATCTCCTCGGCGAATCTGGTACCGACACCGACTGCGAGTACGGCCCCGAACAGCGGTAGGGCTCCGACTGCCGTAGCGATGACATTCGTGCCAATATGGGCCGCTTCCGACTCACCGCCACCAGACACTGAGAGTAACTCCTCTCCGACACCGCCGACAAGCAACGCGATCAACCCGATACCGAGACCGACCAGGGCGTACATCGAGACGGTGGCTTTCAGGTAGCCGAACGTCGGCTCCTGCTGAAGTTTGTCCGCCAGTCCCGGCCCTTGCTGAACTGGTTGTTGGGTTTGGCCGTACGCCTGGCCACCCTGCGGTTGTCCACCCTGGGGCTGGTCACCCTGTGGTTGATTCGTCCGTGACTGTCCACCCTGTGACCGTTCGTCTGCCGTATTCTCGTCGCTTGACATACAGTGGGTGACTCACACTGACAGTATATAAATGTATTCAACACGACTAATACTGCCAAGCTCGTGCAGGACTGAACGCGCGTTCAACGGCTGTTTCAGCGTCTGGTACTGATTAAATCGGTAGCTTTAGGTATACAGGTCTTGCGAACCAGAATGATATGTCCGCAGACCAAGGTGAACAGCCGAAGGGTAGACAGTCACAGAACCGTCGGAATACACCTCAATCCGGTGGTGGTTTCGGCCAGGCACCGCAGTCGCCGACACAGCGCTACGCGATGTTCGGCATCGCAGTGTACGGGGCGTACGCAATCGTCCGGTTCCTTCACGATTTCCTCGAGGCTATCTTGTCACACGACGAGTCGATGTATTTCCAGGCGAGCGATAATCCACTGTATTCGGCCTCAAACGCGTCGTTTTTCGCCAATAACGATCAGATTATGCTGCTTGTGGCACTCGCTATCGGGGCCTTTTACGTCTACTCCGTAACGACGACCGAGCCGGCATACAAACCTGCGGCCATTGCGGCGTCCGCCGGCATCGCCGCCGTGTCGGTCGTCTCGATGGTTTTGATTCTGCTGTTCACACCTGACGGCGTGACGATTGAACTCGGCAACGAGATTATCGGTCTACTCGTCGCGATCGTCGGCTCCGCCATAGCGGCGGCGGTGACGGCAGTGGTCCTCGAACGAGCGCCCAAGCCGACACCACGATAGCAGACCGGCGCAGGACTTTCGCTCACGCCCAGTACGTATCGCCGGGCTGATCTTCGAAGACGACGCGTTGCAGTAACTCGATGCCTTTTTCGAGCCCTTCGCTGGGAGCGGTGAGTGCGTCCTCGTGTTCGATCGAAAGCGCCCCGTCGTAACCGACCATCCGGAGCGTCGAGACCACGTCCCGCCAGTGATCCTCGCCGTGTCCGTAGCCGACTGATCGGAACAGCCAGGACCGGTTAGCCACGTCGTCATACGGCGTCGTGTCCAGTACGCCCTGTGTGCGAGCCTGAGCGTCGTAGATTCGGGTATCCTTGGCGTGGACGTGGTGAATCGCCGCACCTAGCAGTCTGATCGCGTCAGTAATCTCGATCCCTTGCCAGTAGAGATGCGAGGGGTCGAAGTTCGCACCGATCCGGTCGTTTGTCCGCTCGCGCAACTCCAACAGCCCCGTCGGCTCGTAGATCAGCATATTGGGGTGCATCTCGATTGCGATATCGACGCCGTGGTCGTCGGCGACGTTCGCCAACTCACGCCAGTATTCGGTCGCGACTGTCCACTGGTATTCGTGGGCGTCAGCGTGTTCGCTCGGCCAGGGCGCAGTCACCCAGTTGGGTACCTCGTCGTTCGGACCACCGGCCGGGAGCCCGGAGAAACAGGTCACTGTCCCGATGCCGAGACGGTCCGCGAGTTCGATCGCCTCACGCAACTCCGTGTCGGCCTCAGTCGCTCGCTGTTCATCGGGGTGGAGCGGGTTGTTGTGCGTCGCAAGCGCGCTCACCTGCAGGTCATACGTCTCTAGATCCGCACGAAGGGCAGCCCGTGCGTCGGGATCGGCCAGCAGTGTTTCCCGATCGAGATGATCCGCTCCCGGATAACCGCCACAGCCGAGTTCGACCGCACCGACGCCGAGATCAGAGAGATACTCGAAGGCCGATTCGCGTGGCTGGTCCCCGAGCGGGACGGTCAAAACACCGACATCCATACGTTGACGAACGATTGGCGCCGTAGTAAAGGTACAGCCTGCGACGGATACACCGGGGTTTGTCAGGCCTCACTCCCGGCCTCGTAGCGGTCGAACAGCGTCGTCAACTGTTGGGCGCGCATCGTGAGCATCTTCGCGTTGACGTACATCTCCCCGAGCGCCAGCGTCTGTTCTTCGGCGATCGCAGCGACGTGCTCGGCCTCCTCGACGTGCTCGCGGCTCGTTTCTGCGGCCTGATCTGCGATGGATGCGACTTCTTCGCTAGAGGCGGCTTGGTCGTCGGTCGCGTTAGAGATCTCTTTGACACCGCTTGCCGTCTGTTCGACGTGTTCGAGGATCGATTCAAGCGCGTCGAGTCCCTCCTGGGCGTCCTCGCGACCTGCCCGGACGGTCGATTGCATCGCGCCGATCTCGGTGACAGTCTCGTCGGTCTGGTCTTGGATCTCGCCGATCAGCGCCTCGATTTCGTTGGTCGCGTCTTTCGTCTCCTCAGCGAGATTCTTGACCTCGTCGGCGACGACTCCAAACCCGGTCTCCTCGCCCGAGGACGCGTGGGCAGCCTCGATCGATGCGTTCAACGCCAGGATGTTCGTCTGCTCGGCGATGTCGTCGATCATCTCGACAATCTGCCCGACCTCCTGCATCTGTTCGTCGAGCGTTTCCACGGCCTCGACGACAGTCTCGGTCTGATCGCCGGTCTCGTCCATCGCGTCGACGACGCCGCGAGCGGCTTCGATCCCCTCGACGGTGTGACGTTCGGTTCGGTCGGCTTTCTCGGCGACCTCATCGCTGGAGGCGGCGATCTCTTCGATCGTCGCGGACATTTCACTCATCTCCCGGGAGATGCGGCTAATCTGCTGGTGTTGGTCCTGAAATACCGCCGCGATCTCCTCAATCGAGGCTGCGACGTTCTCGCTGGCCTCTCTGACTGCTTCGGTCGCCGTCGTCACCTGTTGGCTTGAGTCGGCGACGTCCCCGCTGAATTCGCTTGCTGTGTCGACCATCTGTTCGAACGACGCAATCATCTCGTTGAACGCGCTCGCAGTCTCGTCCATCGACACATTGCCCGTGTCCGTATCGAGTCGGTGTCGGAGATCGCCCTCGTTGATCCGACCGATTGTGTCGGCGTATGCCTGGAGCGGATCCGCGCTCGGCACGCCGCCGTCGGTCGTCGCCGGGGCATTCGATCCGCCGGAGTGCTGGCGGTCGACACTAGCCGATCGTGCCTCTGTCAACTGTCGTTCGAGCGTCGTCACTTCCTCACGGAGTTCATCTCGCTCGTCGGCAAGAGACTGCCGCTCGCTGGTGAGTGTCTCCGTTCTCGCCTGCAGGTGCCCGAATCTGGTCTCGATTCGACGGATGGCGTACACTAGCGTGGCCGCAGCGACGAGGAAGCCTGCGGCCGCAAACAGTGTGTATACTGGCCCGGAAGTGACACGTACCAGGAGAGCCTGATAGAGTGCGTGTCCTAACTGCGCCGCGAGCGCAGCGACTGTCACGCGGTCGAGAGAGAACTGCATACTGATGTCTATCGTCATCGGACGTATATATCCTTCTGCTAATTATCAGAATCTGCTTCGCCTGCAACCACAGTGAAAACCACTGTTACCAGCCGTGAAAACCACGGCGGTAGGTTCAATACCGGTCGGACGAAATCCGGGATTATGTCAGATTCCGGCGCTCGATCCGCCGCTGCCCGCTCGGGGGCTGAACTCTTACACCGGATGGTCGGTGGAGACGGTGAGGCCGCGATCAATGCACTCTTGGACGGGTTCGAGAGCCGCCACCCTGGCGTCTCACTCGAGGACGTGACCGACGAGAACCTCAGTCTGACCGTCAAGAGTCGTATTCTCAAGGAGAATCCGCCAGACGTCTGGATCGAATGGCCGGGCAAGAACCTCACGCCGTACGTCGAGGCCGGCGTCCTCGCGGACGTCTCGGAGGTCTGGACGGAGTCGGATATGGAACGGGCCTACCTTGACGGCCCCCGCAATGCGGCGGTGTTCGATGAAGCCTACCACGCTGTACCGCTGAACATCCACCGGATCAACAACCTGTTTTATAACGTCGACCTGGCTGCCGAAGCGGGCGTCGATCCGTCTCAGGTCTCCTCGCCGCGGGGATTCGTCGAGCTACTCCAGCAAGTCGAAACCGAAACTGGACGGGTCGGGATGATGCTTCCGATGAAAAACCCCTGGACTGTCCTCCAGTTGTGGGAGACAGTCCTGCTTGGCGAGCACGGACACGAGGTGTACCAGTCTGTCGCGGACGGTGCGGCTGGGCGCCACCGAGATGCGATTGCGGACGCACTGGACATCGTCTCGGCGTACGCCGACCTCGCTACCGACGACGCACTGTACGTCTCGTTGACGGACGCCAACGAGCGGTTTATCGACGGTGAGTCGGTGTTCTTCCATCAGGGCGACTGGGCCGCAGGCGCGTACACGGAGACCGATGGGTTCCAGTATGGCACCGACTGGGAACACGTCCCGTTCCCGGGCACGGAGCGGATGTACGCGATGAATATGGACGCGGTGATCGCCTCGGCGACGACCGACACTGGCGCCGATGCCGTCAAGTCGTTCCTGCAGTATGTCGGTTCGGCGGACGGCCAGCGGCGATTCAACCGGAAGAAGGGGTCGATTCCACCACGGACGGACGTCTCGATGGGCGAGTTCACCGACTTCCTTCAGGAACAACAGGCTGACTTCGAGTCTTCACGTGCCCAGCCACTGTCGATCACGCACGGACTCGGCGTCCGGCCGGAGCAACTGATCGAACTCAAGACGGTGATGTCGTCGTTTGTCGCAGAGCGCGACGTTTCCGGGGCCGCTTCGGAACTCGTTTCGGCCTTCGACCGGCAGTAGGCGTCGCCGTTTTTGCGACAGTCGCGACCGTTTTATTTGTCGGACTCAAATCGGCGGCTATGAGCCTCGAAACGATGGAGCCGGACCCTGTTTTCAGCGAGGATGCGCATACAGACACGATCGAGACACTGGCCGAACACGACGAGTTGACCTACATCGTCTGGGGTGGCGACTGGTGTGGGGACTGTCGTGCGCAACTGCCGACGTTCGGAGCGGCCTTGCAAGCAGCCGGTGTTGACGATGACCGCGTTGAGGAGATTCCAGTCGAAAAACTCGAAGACGGCTCGAAAGCCGGCCCGAAAGTCGAGGAATACGGCATCGAGTACATTCCAACCGTCGTCGTCAAACACGGCGACGAGGAGATAGCTCGATTCGTCGAGGAAGAACCGGTCTCGATACCGGTGTATCTGGCCGAACGGATCCGTGAGAACTTCGGTGGATAACGTCCTGATTTATCCCGATAGCCACTCGATCGCCGCCTCGATGTCGTTTTTCGGCGGCGAGCACGTGAAGTCCCGGCAGGCGTAGACCGTTGGCCGGCCATCACGGGCGTCCCGGCCGGCCCAGATCGGCGGAGCTTCACCCATCCCGAGTCGGTCGGTCCACCCTTCCAGCCGGTCTGCCGTCGGCGGCCGGCGGGTGAGGATCTGCGCCGGCAGATACGTCTCGGCCAGCGCTTCGTGCCACCCGTCGGGTATCGACTCGGCGGCGACAGTGAGCTCCGTCGACCCACTCCGATATCGGTCGGCCGCGAGCGTGAGCGACGCGTGACGGAGCGGATCGCGTTCGATGGCTTCGGCGTTGGTTTCGAGTACGCCAGCGGCGACCTCGTCGAACCGACTATCGTTCCGGAAGTGATCGAGTGCCAGCAGGGTCTCGACGGCCACGCCGACACTCGAAGGTGTCGACTGGTCGGACAGCTCCTGAGGACGAGCGATGAGACGTTCGCCGTCGGCAGCGGTGAAATACAGCGTCTCCGTCTCGGTGTCCCAGAACCGCTCGACTAGTGCGTCGCCGAGCGCGAGCGCGAACGACAGGTGATCGGGGTTCCCGGTCGCCTGGTAGGTGTCGAAGGCCCCTCGCGCGAGGAAAGCGTAATCCTCCAGATAGCCAGCTATCCGGACGTCTCCGTCTTTGTACCGACGGTACAGGCGGTCGGCAGATTCGTCCCAGAGGTGCTCTCGACAGAACGACAGCGCATCGCGAGCCGTCTCCGCGTACGTCCGATCGAGGACGAACCCGCCCGCTGCGAGTGCCGAGATTGCCAGTCCATTCCAGCCCGCGAGGATCTTCTCGTCGCGGTTCGGACGGGGTCGCTGCTCACGGGCATCGAAGACCTGCTTCCGGGCGGCTTCGAGTCGTCGTTTGACTTCGCTTCGGTCCAGTTTCTGCTCGTCCGCCAACTCCGAGAGTGACGCGCTATGGGTCAATACCGTCTCTCCTTCGAAGTTACCGGACGCCGTGACGCCGTACCGATCGCAGAACAGTTCGGCGTCTATCGAGCCTTCGACTGCCTCACGCACGTCGGCGGGCGTCCAGGTGTAGAACGCGCCCTCTTCGTCGTCGGAGGCGGGATCGCCCGCCGGCGGACTCCGGGCATCGAGTGTGCTATACAGGCCGCCATCGGGATGACGAAGGTCCCGACGGAGAAACTCGAAGGTCTCACGAGCGACAGTTGCGTACCGTTGCTCGCCGGTGAGCCGATACCCCTCCAGTAGCGCCCGCGGGATCTCGGCGTTGTCGTAGAGCATCTTCTCGAAGTGGGGCACGACCCATTCACGATCGGTCGCATAGCGGTGAAAGCCCCCGCCGACGTGGTCGTAGATCCCACCTGCGACCATCGCGTCCAGGGCCTCGACGGCTACTGCACGGAACGCCGACCGACCGGTCCGCTCGTGGGCGCGCAATAGCAACTGTATCCGCCCGGTCTGTGGGAATTTCGGGCCGCCCGATCCGAACCCGCCGTGCTCGCGGTCGGCCCGGGTGACCGCCGTGTCGGCCGCCGTCGTCAGTACTCCCTCATCGAGTTCGTGAGAACCTGACGGCGTCGCCATCTCGTCTTCGATCGCCGCGGTCCACTCGTCAGCACGCGCTTCGACCTCCTCGCGCTCGTCAGTGTATGAGGCCCGGACCTTCCCAAGCAGTTCCAGGAAGCCGGGCATTCCGCGCCGCGGCTCACGCGGGAAGTAGGTGCCGACGTGAAACGGTCGCTGGTCGGGTGTGAGCCACACTGACAGCGGCCAGCCGCCCCGGCCACTGACGACCTGTGCAAGCGTCTGGTAGACTCTGTCGATGTCGGGGCGCTCCTCGCGGTCGACCTTGATCGGGACGAACTGTTCGTTGAGGACTTCGGCGACGACGTCGTCTTCGAAGCTCTCCTCGGCCATCACGTGACACCAGTGACACGAGGAGTAGCCGATCGACAGGAAGATCGGTCGGTCTCGCTGTCGGGCAGCTTCGAGAGCGGTCTCGTCCCAGGGCTGCCAGTTGACTGGGTTGTCGGCGTGTTGCTGGAGGTACGGACTTGCCTCCTCGGCGAGACGGTTGCGAGCGAGCGGGTCGTCGGTCATTACGTGTGGTTGGTGACGGGCGGGGTAAATGCCGGCGCAACCGGCAATGGTCGTCGAGAGCCGTTCGACTCAAGAGACGAACAACAACCCTTTACTGGCAGTGCTGCGGGCTATCGCGTATGACAGAGACCGTACTGCTGGTCGGCGGTGGGGGTCGCGAACACGCGGTCGCCCGTTCGCTCGCCGACGCTGACTGCGAACTGTACGCCTGTGCCGGGAACAAGAATCCGGGTATCGCGCGGATCGCCGAGGGCATCGAGACGCTCGACATTTCTCACCCGAAAGCCGTGACGACCTATGCCCAGTCGATCGATGCCGACCTGGCTGTGATCGGACCGGAAGCGCCCCTGCAAGCAGGGGTCGCCGACGCGCTGGATGACGCCGGGATCTACGCGTTCGGTCCACGCGAAGCTCAGGCACGCATCGAGACGGACAAGGCCTTCCAGCGGCGCTTTATGCGGGAACACGACATTCCAGGCTGCCCGGACTTCGAGACCTTCGAGGATATGGAGGCTGCCTGTGAGTTTATCGACTCCTATGACGGTGATCTGGCGATCAAGCCCGCCGGGCTCACTGGCGGCAAAGGCGTTCGTGTCATCGGCGATCAGGTCACCGCCGCGGAGGGCAAGGCCTATCTCCGCGAATCTGAGTACGATCGTGTCGTCCTCGAGGAGCGGCTGGTTGGCGAGGAGTTCACTGTCCAGGCGCTGGTCGCCAACGGCGACGTGCGGGTCACGCCCGCTGTCCAAGATCACAAGCGCGCCTACGAGGGCGACGACGGGCCGAACACCGGCGGGATGGGCAGCTATAGCGACGCCACGCTGGCGTTGCCGTTTATGGACCGCGATGACTACATCGCCGCGGTCGATATCATCGAGGCGACCGTCGATGCGCTGGACGGGTACAAAGGTGTCCTCTACGGCCAGTTTATGCTGACAGCTGACGGGCCGAAAGTCGTCGAGTTCAACGCACGGTTTGGCGATCCCGAGGCGATGAACACCCTGCCGGTGCTCAATACGGACTTCCTTGCGGTACTGACCGCTGCCCGGGACGGCGAGACGCTGCCCCAACTGTCCTTTGCGCCGAGCGCGACCGTCTGCAAGTACGCCGTTCCGGCGGGCTATCCGACCGAACCGGAAGCCGGCGCGAAAGTGACTGTCGACGAGGACGGCGCCCGCGAGATTGCCAGCGAGTACGACGGCGAGGCACTGTTGTACTACGCCAGCGTCGACGACCGCGAGGACGGCATCTACACGACCACGTCTCGTGCGTTCGCGGTGGTCGGGCTTGCGGAGTCGATTACCGACGCCGAGGAGATCGCCGAGGCGGTACTGAGTGAGGCCGGCGAGGCGGGACTACGCGTCCGTCACGACATCGGCAAGCCAGATCTGGTCCAACAGCGGATCGATCATATGGCGGACCTACAGGAGTAGTCGGCGGCTTCTTGACCGTGGGGGTCAAACTGCCTGGCGTGTCCGAAGACGAGTCGTCACGTCACGATCGCCTGTCGAGTCGGGCGACGCCCGGGCCGCGCAACTCGCTGTTGCACTGGCCGGAGACGCGCCACCCACTGCGGATCGTTCTCAATTTTCTGGTCGTCTGGGTCGTTCGGTACTCCCCGAGTCTCACACTCAAAAACTGGCTCCTCCGACGGCTCGGTGCTGACGTCGAAACCGGTGTCGCCTGGGCGCTGACGGCTACACCGGACGTGTTCTGGCCGGAGTTGCTCACTGTTCGTGAGGACGCCATCATCGGCTACGACGCGACTGTTCTCTGTCACGAGTACCTGCAAGACGAGGTTCGAACCGGCGAAGTCCACATCGGCGAGCGGGCGATGATCGGCGCCGGGGCAGTCGTCTTGCCGGGCGTGCATATCGGTGCGGACGCCCAGGTCGCGGCCAACTCCCTGGTCGCTGCTGATGTTCCAGCCGGTGCGACCGTGGCCGGTGTCCCCGCCGAAGTCGTCTCCGAGGGCGAACAGGTTAATGAAAATCCAGCCCGTAACGGGGGTAATGTCTGATCGCCTCTCTGCAGACGGCTCTCCTCGACCGGAGGCGCTCGCGCATACCTTCTACGTCTACGAAATCGACCGTAGCGACGGGGCAGTGCGGTATTACGGCGAGCCGTTGGCGCCGAGAGATCAGGTCGTCGATCGGGTCGCGCCCCTGTTTCGAGAGCGGGGATATCGGGTTTCGCTGCAGTATGAAACCGGGGAACACGTCCTCGTCGCCGAACAGCGAACGATGGGTATTGACGGTTTCCCGTGGCTCAATGTCGTCCTCTTTCTGGCGACGCTAGCGACGACGCTGTTCGCGGGCGCACGGTGGTATGATTTGCCCCTGGCCGAAAACCCGCTGTCGATATTCGGGGCGTGGCCGTTCGCCGTGGCCGTACTGGGGGTGCTGGGGGTCCACGAGTTCGGCCACTACGCACTGAGTCGCCACCACGAGGTACAGGCGACGCTGCCGTATTTCATCCCGCTGCCGAACGTCCTCGGCACACTCGGGGCCGTCATTCGGATGAAAGACCATCTGCCGAGTCGGAAGGCACTGTTCGATATCGGTGTCGCGGGCCCGCTCGCCGGGCTGGTTGCGACGATCGTCGTCACTGCCGTCGGTGTCACGCTGCCGCCAGTCGAGGTCGGCTCGGATGCGTTGATCCAACAGGTCAAGCTCGGGTATCCGCCGCTGATTCAGGTGATCGCGGCTATACTGGGTGAGCCGCTGGTCTACTCGGATCCGTCGCTGATGGTCAATCCGGTCGTCTTAGGTGGCTGGGTCGGCGCGTTCGTGACGTTTCTGAACCTCCTGCCAGTCGGGCAACTCGATGGAGCCCATACCGTCCGGGCGTTGATCGGTGACCGTCTCGATCAGGTGCAGCTCGCAGTGCCCGTTGCTCTGTTCGGCGTGGCCGGCTGGCAACTGCTGTTCGGGGACGTTCGCGCGGTGGCGCTGTGGGTCCTGTGGGGCGTCCTCGCGCTGGTGTTGAGTCGGGTCGGCGGCGCACGGCCGATCGACGAGTCGGGCGTCGGTCCGACCCGCAAGGCGATTGCGCTCCTGACGCTTCTGCTGGGGGTACTCTGTTTCACTCCGGCACCGATCGTCTTCACCGGCTGAGGTCACTGCCGCTTTTGGAATGCTTAAGTCACCGCTGGCCGACCACTCGATCGATGTCCTCGCTGACGCGATGGTTCCGATCGAAGCCGTTCGGCCAGCAGATCGTCATCTTAGCACTCGTGTTAGACCCGCTCGGATTCGCGACTGGGTTTCTCCTCGCCCCGTCGGTCGGGATCGACCCACTGATGGGTGGCGTGTACGGGCTTGTCGCTGCGAGTGTACCGACGTCGATGCACGTGATGCGCGAGGCATCGTAAGTCGGGCTGCCCTCACTCAGAGTCGTGGGCGTACTCGCGCAACGTTTCGATCTCGACCGTATCGAGGACGGCCTCGTTGGTCGCCTCCAGAACGATCGGCGGTGCGACACCGGCCTCGCGGGCCTCTTCCCACCGTGGGAGACAGAGACACCAGTGGTCGCCGGGGTTCAGGCCGGGGAAATCCAGCTCCGGACGCGGCGTGATGAGGTCGTTGCCCTGGCGTTTGCTATACTGCAGAAACTCCTCGGTGACGGCCGCACAGACTTCGTGGCGACCGGGATCGCGCTGGGTCGCCGTACAGTTGCCGTCACGCAAGTACCCAGTCGTGGGATCGGTATTACAAGTCTCCAGTGCCGTACCGAGTACGTTTTGCTGTGTCATAGTCGCCGTATGGACTGGACCGTCAAGGCCCTTCGGACGACCCGAACTGGCGGTCGATCTCTCGCTTGGCCTCGGCGATGACTGCCTGTTCGGCCCGCTCCATCGCTCGGATCGCTTCGTCAGTGTACTCGACGGTCAGCGTTGGGAGTCCACCACCGAGCAAGCCGCCGAGACCGCCGAGCACGTCGCCAGGATCGATCGTCGTGGACATCGATATCGCGTCGGTGTGCTCACGGACCGGCTCGGTGATGACGAATCGCTCTTCGACGAGTCGCTCGGCGGTCTCCCGGTCGAGTGTCGACCGGACCGCATCCCAGAAGTCGTCTTCGGGCGCTTCAAGCAGCGGGACGGCGGCTTCGCCCAGCCTTCGGTGGCGTTCGAGCAGTCCGTCGACGATCGCGTCCCGGCGCTTTGCTGGGACTTCCGAACGGATCCCCTTCGCGAACGGGTCGCGCTCGAGAATCGACTCCCGGTGGGCGTCGATGCTGGCGTCACTCTCGGCGAAATCCAGGATCGCGTCGAACTGCGCGACCACGCGCCGCCGATAGGTGGCAAGTTCTGGCTCGACGACGCGCTTGCGGACGGCATCCGAGTCGTTCAGCAGTCGATCGACGACTGACCGACCGGGTCCGTCGATACCCTGTCTGAGCGCACGTGCGACATCGAAGTGCTCGGCGGTGGCCGCGACAGCGTCGCTGACGAATCGATCGAACCCCGCCCGGACGGCTGCTCGGGTCACAGTTGCTCTCAGGACGAGCGCCAATTGAATGTGTCGGCTACTCAGCCGTGTGGTCCTCTCACGCACTGACCAAACGCTTATTCGCCCGTCGCCAGACAGCGCGTGTATGTTCCCCGAAACCATCGAGACGGATCGGCTCCGACTCAGACGTCTCGGTCCCGATACGGTCGACCCGCTGGCACTGTATGAGCACGTCAATCGGGGCGCTCCTCACATTGACGAGATCACTCGCTACCTCTCCTGGGCTCCCCACGCGAATCCCAAGGAGACCTACGCGTTTCTTCGCGATGCCCGTCAGGCTTGGGACGACCGCGAGTCCGCGCAGTTCGTCGTTCGACCGCGCGAGGGGGAGGACGGCGCCGGCGAGATCGCCGGTTGTGCGGGTCTGATCCCCGACTGGGATCGGCAGTTGGCGACCCTCGGTGTCTGGTTCCGGAAGCGGTTCTGGGGCCGAGGCTACTCGGGCGAACGGGCCGGGGCGCTGCTCGAACTGGCCTTCGAGGACCTGGATCTGGAGATCGTCGCCGTCACCCATCACGTCGACAACGACAACTCCCAGCGAGCGATCGAGCGATACGTCGAGCGGTTCGGTGGTCACAGAGAAGGCACGATTCGCAACGGCCACCGATACGAGGAGCCGGTCGACATCGTTCGATATTCGATCTCGCAGGCCGAGTACCGGGACGCTGTCAGTGAGTGATTAGGCCCGCCACTCCTCGAGGCATCGCGATCCAACGACGAACGCGCTCGTGAGAACGAGCAACAACTGCTCACCGGAGGCAACCAGCGGGAACGTCCGCTCGGTCGTCCCGGAATCGACGCCCGATTCTGACGGCTGTGGGTCGACTCCAGTATAGTACCGGTCTCCGACGCTGTCCGTCGATCCGACTGCGACCTGGCCGCTGTCACTTCCCGTTTCAGTCGGTGAGAGGTCTATAAACGTCTGGACGAATCCGTCGCTTGTCGATAGCTTCATCTCGCCGGTGAACTGATAGAATTGGTCGTGGACCGGGTACAAGAGGTTGACGCCGTTGGTGAACAGATCTGGACCGATGCCGGCAAAGAGCACGGCGACAGTTCCGACCCAGGCGACCCGGGGACCGCTCTCCCCGAACTGCTCTCTGAGGAGCGAACGCTCGCGATGTCTCGTGTCGACTGCAATTGCGACCGCGAGCAGTGCGGGTACCAGGATTGTGTGGAACGCAGCTCGGTGAGTCCCCTCGATATACAGCCCCAGGAACGTGTCGAAGTCGACAAGGATCACCGCCCCGAGAACGACTCCAAGCGACCGCAATCCGAACCGATCACCGAGTAATGCGGCCGCGATGAGCCCAGCAAGGGCCACGTGGACGACTGTCGAGACCATACGCCAGCTAGCGGCGTTGTGGCGTAAATCTGTTCTGTCGGTCGTCCCTCGCTACCCAGTTTCGTTGGTCGCTGGCTCGTCCGTCGTGGGCCCGCTCGTCGTCTCTTCGCTTCCGTAGGTGACATCGGTCCCTTTTGCGACCGGCTGGAGCAGGTATCGGTTCGTCCGGCCGCGTTTGACGGGCGTGAAGTCAGCGGTAAAGACCGTTCGCTGCCCTTCACGAACCTCAAAGTGGTGTTTGAACTGCAGGGGTGCGTTCCCGGGCGTGTCGATCTCCACGTCACCGCCGTCGGCCAGCGTGGCTTCGACGTTCGAGACGTCGAGTTGGAGGAACTGATAGCTCCCGATTGGCACCTCACGCTCGTCGATCAGCTTCGAGTTGCCGTCCTGGAGCTGGACGAGGTCGGCCTCTTGGGGCTGCTCGAACTCGTAATACTCTCGGCGGTCGCTCTCGTCGACGTCTGCTTCGGTCTGCTCAGTGACCTCCTCGTCGGTCGTCTCGTCTTCCGTCTCCACGGCGTCGGTCGCTGTGTCTTCCGTCTCCACGGCGTCGGTCGCTGTGTCTTCCGTCTCGACGGCGGTTGTGTTCTCGTCAGTAGTTCCCGTGTCGGTCAGCTCGTCTTCCTCGACGGGCTTGAGCCAGACCCCATCGACGGTGACGACGCAGGATTCGAAGTCATCGATATCTCCGGGTGCGTCCTTGACGGCCGTCGTGAGCGTTCCAGTCGCCGCGCTCGCGTTCTCTGAACAGCCTGCCAGTCCGATCGCACCGGCCAATCCGACTGCGCCTGTCGCCTTGAGATACTCGCGCCGATACGTCGATATCCCGTGTGTTGGGTCTTGCATAGCGACCGTTCGTATCACCCCGGGATAGATAAACCGAGAACTCTCTGTATCCCATTTTGTCCGAATTTAGGGAGATTAAACGTTCTACGTGCGGTTTCTCGTACGATATTGCCCCGGTGTGTGCGAGACGTCCCCCTCTCAGAGTTGAAACAACCGCCTGCGAGCTACGATCAAAGTTTTGTCGCCTGGCGCGCCTGTGCGGACCGCCTGTCCGTCTGCTCGAGTCGCATGTCGACTGCGCGGGCGATCTCCGGCGGTAGGTCGTCCCTGGCTTCGGACAGCCGTGCGCGAACACGCTCCAGACGAGTTGCGACGGTTTCGAGTTGCTGGTCCGCGCCGGATCGATCACCGGCCACAGCACGCTCGGCCGCCCTGTCGGCAGCCTCGGCGACGGCACCCAGTGCCGTCGCCAGCCCCGTGACGGCGTTCTCGGAGCCGTCCCCTGGTTCGTCCTCCAGGGTGGCCACCTGGGCCCGGGTCTCTTCAGCGACGTCAGCGACGTACCGGGCCAGCGGTCTCGTGCCCGTGTCTGGTCGATCGATCCGGACGCGATCCGCCCGGTCGGGATTGACCCGGAATGCACCGACGTCGTCGTCGGCGTCGCGAACTTCCGTCGTGAAAGCACCGCCACGGTGGACGTAGACGGCGTCGGGGCCCGACAGCGGTGCGTCGTAGAGGCGCCCGGCGAAGTCGTCCTCGACAGCAAGCGCCGTGAGGTCGGCGTCAGTCCCGCCAGGGTCGACCTCGAGCTTCGTCGCGTTCTCGCGTGCGACTAGCGGGATTTCGCCGTCCACGCCGGCCGTCGTCGTTGCACCGCCGCCGGAGACCGTGACGGACTCGCTGTGTGGTGCAACGCCGGCGCCGTTGATCGTGAGGGTATGGTCGCCGTCCGGGACGTCCTGAAGCGCGACGATTCCCTGAAAGGTCGGGACGGCTTCGGGTTCGCTTTCGAAGAGCGCGAACGTCTCCAGCGGCGACTCGACCGTGGTAAGCCCTTCGCCGTCGGGGGCTTCCACGGTGGAGACGGCGTTCGTCACTCTCGCGATCACCTGGTTGACTTCCGATGGGGCACCGATCGCGTCGTATCGATCGGACAATGCCTGCCGATGTCTCGATTCGCTGATGTCACTCGCAGGATCGTCGTACCGGGGCCCGTCCCAGGGGACGCCGGTCGTCGTGATGTGGCCCGCGATCGCGTCTTCGGCAAAGTCCGGGATCGCGAACTCGAAGCTCAACTGCGGGCCGGTGAAGTCCGCGATGTGTTCGAGGTCCGCGCTCGGCCGGAGGTCGTAGTCCACGTCGGCAGCCGACTCCCGACCCTGGTACTCGAACCGCAAGCCGGTCTCCCGACGCGGTAGATCACCCGGCGGGGACTGAAGATCTTCGAGCGACCGGACTGTCAGCGACTCGTCTACGAGATCCGACGCGTCGACGCTTGGGAGACGGTCGTGTTCGTAAATCGGTGCGCCGTCGAGTTCCGGTACCACGTACGGCACTGCGACCCCTTCGTCCCGTGGCAGTCCGTAGGCAAACGGGACCGTAGCGACCTCGTCAAGCTTCTCGACAACGCTGTTGGTGACGTCCGCGATGTCGTTCCCGAGCGGGAACCGCTGGAAGTGCCGTTCGTCCGCGTTGACCGAGAGCCCGCTAGAATGTGAACCCAGCTCGGATAGGATCCGCGGCCTGCGATCCGGATCGAGAAACTCGTTGTTCGGAACCGACCGCGAGTGGGAGCTGGCGACGTACAGCTGCGGTTCGCCGGTATCGGTATCGAAAAACACCTGCAGGAGTTCCCAGTCGTGCCAGTGGAAGTTCGTGGTAAACTGATCGAAGGCCGAATACATCCAGTACTGGACGACCGCCAGCGGTGACTCCTCGTATTCGATGGCGTGGTAGAACACCGCCGGATCCGGTGGCTCACCGTCGGTGCTGTTCTGAACGTACCCCTCGAAAGAATCGAACCCGTCGACGACTGTCTCGCCGTCCTGTTCACTTTCGTAGGTCCGTGGATCCGTCGGAAACCACTGCTCGTTGCGGTCGAAGTAGATCGTCGGTGCAAACTCCTCGGCGAGCGATCGCGCCCGCTCACCACCGATTTCGGTCGACGGCCCGTCCTCGTCTGACTTCAGTAGCGAACAGCCCGCGATCGAGGCGATCCCGGCGCCGGCGAGACCGCCGAGTACTGATCGGCGATCGAGTGTGGGGACGGTGTTTCTGGACACGTCTCAACCCTCACGCGCTTCCGGTTGCGTCCTCGTCTTACCGGGTTCGACCCCCGAGCACGTCGGTTGTCGCATTCTTCATTACACGGATCTCGCCAAATATATTCCTTGTGGCCAGTTGACAAAGGCATTCGACGATCGACGAGTTTCGGTTCGACAATCCTTATCCTGTGGTGGCACGAACCGTCAGTATGGACGTCGACGCGAACGCGCGCCAGCGGCTGGCCGAGCGGATCGCCGGCGAGATTGCGCTCAGCGAAGACACCGGTGCGACGCTTCGAAAGTGGCGCACCGATTTCGGAGTCAGCCAGACTGACCTGGCTGACGAGCTTGCCATCTCCTCGTCGGTGATCTCCGATTACGAGAGCGGCCGCCGGACCAACCCGGGAAGCGATATCATCGCCCGTCTCGTCGAGGGGTTGCTCGTCGTTGACGAGCGTCGTGGCGGGAGTCGGATCCGCCAGCACGCCCGCGTGCTCAGCGCCGGGTTTGATCGCGAGGTCGTCCACGAACTCAAAGAATACCCGGCGACGATCGACCTCGATAGGTATTACGACGCGGTCGGCGCGACGGAACTGGTCCGTGGCCGCGAGAATACGATTGCCGGTCACACGATCATCGACAGTATCGCGGCGATCACGCGACTCTCAAGCGAGGAGTTCTACCGGCTGTACGGACAGAGCGCCAACCGAGCGCTGGTGTTCTCGGGTGTCACCCGTGGGGAGTCCCCGCTGGTGGCGATGCGCGTGGTCAATCCGACCCCCAACGTCGTCGTTTTACAGGGGATCGACCGTGAGAACGTCTGGGAACACGCGACTGATCTAGCGCGTGTCGACGGCTTCTCGCTGGCCGTGCTCGAAGCCGACCTGGAGACGACGCTGCAGCGACACCGGGACCTTCCGTGACCTCCGTGTGTCAATCGGCCGGCTGGGGCGCCGCCTGCTCCTCGCGACGGAGTTCGCGGATCGAGCTAACCACGACAGCTCCACTGACCAGTGTCGCGGCTCCGAGGATGATGATCAGGCTCACCGTGTCGAGGATCGGCATCTCGACCGCGCCGCCGATCTCCCGGACGGCGACGGCGATCGCTCCAAGCAACAACATCACACCGAAGTAGACTTTGATTTCCTCCTCGTCGACGATGCTGGTCGCCGCGGCACCGAGACGCGCGCCGAAGGCGCTCCCGGCCAAAAGCGGCGCGACGATGGTCAGATCGACCGCCCCGTCCATTGCGTACAGGAAGCTCCCGATCCCGCCGGAGAAGACGATCTCGAACAGATCGGTCCCGACCGCGACGGGTACAGGTACGCCAACCAGGTAAAACAGCGCTGGCATCCGAATAAACCCGCCGCCGACGCCCAACAGTCCCGAGAGTAGCCCTGTGGCAAAGGCCACGAGCAGGATCATCCACAGCGAGACCGTCACGCCGCCGCGTAGCGAGATCATCGGCGGAATCTCGTAGGACTGAATCGTTTGTGCGATCTCGGGCAATTCCTCTTTTTCGGGCTCCTCGGCTTCGGCGTCGTGACTGAGTCCGCTGCTGCCGTCCGTGAGTGCGTTCCGGGTGATGAACGCGCCGATCCCGCCCAGCAGGGCGACGTAGGTGACGCTGACGAACGTGTTCGCGACGCCCAGATCCTGCATTAGGTGGAGTCCGATTCGGCCGACTTCGATCCCTGCGGTCGTGCCCGCGATCATAAGCACACCGAGTTTGTAATCGACCTGTCCCAGATCGCGGTGTTTCAGCGTCGCGATCACCGACGTACCAAAGACAAACGCCAGTCCCGACGCAACAGCCACGTCGGTCGGGTATCCCATCACCAGCAGTGCGGGCGTGACGAGGAAGGAGCCGCCCATTCCGAAAAAGCCGAACAACAGTCCGATCAGCACGCCAAAGCCCACGAACATCCCGAGCAGGCCCACGGCGATGCCGAACAACTCCATACTCATTCACCTCGAAGTAAACGAGCGATGCGTGGGCCGAGGAACCGTTCAAGTGCCCCATAGCCCACGTACAGCACGATCGCTTCAAGCAGGACGATCCCGATGAGTACCACCGCACCCACGGAACCGCCAAGCGTCTCAATACCAAACATCCGCTCTCACCTGTGGCCGTCGTGTGTGGCTCATAGCTCGCTGTTCACGTAGCTCTACCCGTCGACTACTCTTAATGGTTTTGGGATGACTATACAATACTATATCCGGCTACCCTACGTATGGGTTCGCATAAGTTATGGATATCATAGCGGGCTCAGCCTGCCTGTTAACAATATTGTCCCCAATATATGGGGTTTATTTGTGTGGGCCGAATTCGTACGATCCGACCTGATATCGGAGCGACACCTTTTGATCGCTGTATAAAATTGTCCCATCCATACAAAACTCTTTTATCCGTTCCTCCAGTACCCGACGACGAGTACCAATGGACCCGGACGACTTCCCGACACCGGAGCAACCGGTCGACGCGATCGCCCCAGACACACTTCGGCGTCGTATCGACGACGGAGAAACTGTCACGATTCTCGACACCCGCACGAGCGGTGACTTCGAGGCGTGGCATATCGAGGGCGAGTCAGTCGAGATTGCGAACGTGCCGTACTTCGAGTTCCTCGATAGTGTCGACGAGACACTACTTGAGGAGGTGCCAGTCGGCGAACCGCTGGTCGTGCTGTGTGCGAAAGGTGGTGCCAGCGAGTACGTCGCCGGGACGCTCGCTGAGAACGGCCGCGATGTCGTCCATCTCGAAGACGGGATGCACGGCTGGGCACGCATTTACGAGCCCGTCGAAGTCGAACGCTACGACGGGCCGGGCACGCTCGTCCAGTACCAGCGCCCCTCCAGCGGCTGTCTCGGCTATATGATCTATGACGACGACGAAGCCGCCGTAATCGATCCGCTTCAGGCGTTCACCGGTCGCTATCTCGACGACGCTACTGAGTTGGGCGTCGAGTTGACCTACGCGCTCGACACACACATCCACGCCGATCACGTCAGCGGTGTGCGCGCGCTCGGTGCCGAAGGCGTCACCGGCGTCGTTCCCCGGAAAGCCGCCGACCGTGGCGTCACCTACGCAGACGAACTCGAGACGGCCGCAGACGGCGACACGTTCGAGGTCGGCGATGTTACGATCGAGGCACTGTACACGCCCGGCCACACCACTGGAATGACCTCGTATCTGGTCGGGGAGAGCTTTCTGGCGACCGGCGACGGGCTGTTCGTCGAGAGCGTCGCCCGCCCCGATCTGGAAGAAGGCGACGACGGCGCGCCTGCGGCAGCTCGGCAACTCTACGAGACGCTCCACGAGCGAATCCTCGAGTTACCTGACGACGTGATCGTCGGTGGCGGGCACACGAGCGACGCGGCTGAACCCGCCGCGGACAGCACCTACACCGCGCCGCTGGGAGCACTGCGCGAGGAGATGGACGCACTCACGTACGACGAGTCGACGTTCGTCGAGACCGTCCTCGAAGATATGCCGCCTCGCCCTGCCAACTACGAGGAGATCATCGCCACGAACCTCGGTCAACGTGAGACCGACGAGTCGGAGGCGTTCACCCTGGAACTCGGCCCGAACAACTGCGCCGCGAGCCAGGACTCGATGACGGGCGACTGAACGGTCTTTTTCTCTGTTTACATATGGATCTCGCTACACTCGCACTTTTCTTGCTCGCTGGCGGTGCAAGTCTGTTTATGGCGTGGGTCATCGGCGCGGGCTCCAGCGGCGCGACTCCCTTTGCCCCTGCAGTCGGTGCCAACGCCATCTCGACGATGCAGGCCGCATTCGTCGTCGGGATTCTCGGATTCTTGGGTGCGGTCCTGCAGGGTGGAAACGTCACCGAAGCGGTCGGATCCGGACTGATTCACGGGGTGGCGCTCACACCCGAGGCGGTGATTCTCGCGCTGGTCACGGCTGCAGGGCTGATGGCCGTCGGGATCGCGACGGGCTATCCAATTGCGACGGCGTTTACCGTCACGGGTGCGATCATCGGTGCCGGGCTTGCACTGGGTGGGCTTCCTGCGTGGTCGAAGTACGCCGAGATCAGCCTGATGTGGACAGTCGCGCCGCTTCTCAACGCCGGTCTCGCGTATGGACTCGCAAGCGTCCTCCCTCGCGAGGACGTGCCAGAACGGTGGTCCGTCCCGGTCCTCGCCGGACTAACCGGTGCGGTCGTGTCGTTGCTCGGGTTCGCAATGCTGGGTCCAGGCGAGACGAGTCGGTCGATTGCCGCGACGGTCGCGGCCGTCAGTCCGGCCGGCGCCATCGCGGTCGAGCCGGCCGTCGTCGCGGTGTTCGCGCTGTCGTCGGCACTGGCCGTTCGCGTCTGGATCGAGGCCGACGAACAGCGTGGCCTCCAGCGGTACCTGCTCGTTGTGGGGTCGCTCGTGGCCTTCTCGGCCGGGGGTAGTCAAGTCGGACTGGCGGTGGGACCGCTCGTTCCGCTGCTCGAAACCGCCGATGTCTCGCTGTTCGTGGTACTGGTCGGCGGTGCCGTTGGTATGCTTGCCGGCTCTTGGACGGGCGCCCCGCGGATGATCAAGTCTCTCGCACAGGATTACGCCTCGCTGGGGCCGCGCCGATCGATTTCGGCACTGCTGCCGACGTTTCTGTTCGCACAGACCGCTGTTGCGCTGGGCGTCCCGATCTCGTTCAATCAGGCCATCGTGACGGCGATCATCGGCAGCGGCGCGGCCGTCGCCGGCGGTGACGGCGTCAGTCGCTCGAAGATGGGGCGCACGCTCGGTGCCTGGGTCAGCTCGTTTCTGCTTGCGCTGGCGATCGGCTTCGGGACACTCTCGGTCCTCTAGCGGTCTCGGACTGTCCC
>Ga0207850_100437_pt1 | contig 27551 bp, 32 predicted proteins | sample 23E2SouthBayCA_FD_187746 | JGI IMG/M metagenome (GOLD analysis project Ga0207850, IMG submission 187746) | Aerobic enrichment media microbial communities from Eden Landing Ponds, California, USA - A23 E3 (3) (SPAdes) | ecosystem: Environmental > Aquatic > Marine > Unclassified | place...
GACCGTCATCGCTCCGCCAGCCGCTCCGGACCGTCATCGCTCCGCCAGCCGCTCCGGACCGTCATCGCTCCGCCAGCCGCTCCGGACCGTCATCGCTCCCGCTCCGCCTCTTCGTCCCGTCTCAGCTCGTCGGCGTCGATCGCGACGTCCGGATCCGCCCCCTGTTCGCCCGCGTCACCACCGAACAGCTCCTCGCGGGCGCAGTCGGCGCAGTAGTGGTTGTGCCGTACCGAGCGGGTCCGGATCGGGACGCCGGCGACGACCGTCTCGTCGCGGCGCCGGCGGACGACCCCGCGCTCGAACGCCTCGCCGCAGACGACGCAGGGCGACTCCGTCCGCTCCGTCGCGGGGGTGATCCGGTGGTCGACGGTCCGGACTCGCCCGAACCGGGAGATCCCGTGTCGGCGGTCGAGCCGCCGTTCCACGGGCGGGGACAGCGCCAGTCCGATCGCGGCGAAGGCGAGCCCGAACAGCGCGCCGGGGACCGCCCCGGCCTCGACCGAGACGGCGGCGATGCCCAGCCCGATCAGCAGCAGCAGCCCGCTCAGGAGGTACCCGGAGAGCGTGACTAGCGGGTCCTCGTCGCGTCCGGGAGTGGACAGCTCCGAGGCCGGGAGCGGCTCGTCGACGGCGAGCCGGCGCGTCTCCGACAGCTCGGTGTAGTGATACCAGCCGTACAGCACGTTCCCGACGCCGCCGGTCGTCGGCAGGAGGAGGACGTGGACCGGGATCGAGCCGATGTCCCTGTCGACGAGGACGACCCGGTCGCCGTGGTCTTCGGTGAGCTCCCAGCCGGCGTCGAGGTGGTCGCGGACGCGGGTGCGGAAGGCTCGGCGGGCGTCGGCGTCGGTGCCGGAGTCGCGAGCCCTAACGGTCGAACCCCCGGTGCTCCCGCACGGCTCCCCGCAGTTCGCACAGAACTCGTCGTCGGACGCGACGGGCTCGCCGCACTCGGTGCAGTACGCGGACGCGGCGTCGTCCGTCGGTTCCGTGGCGCGCAGGTCGGCGCCGCAGCCCGGACAGAAGTTCGCGTCGGGCGCGACCGATCGGTCGCACTCGCGACACCGATCGGTTAGCGCCGGGGCGTCGTTCCGCTCAGAGGGCATCGGAGGGGATTCGTGCGGCGGGCGGTTAACTCCTCTCCCGGCGGGCGACGTCACCGCGGCGTCGACTTTTATTACGACTCGCTGAGACGTATCACGCGTACCATGGAACTCACCTGGCACGGCCACTCCACGTGGCACGTCGTCGTCGACGAGACGGAACTGCTGATCGATCCGTTCTTCGACAACCCGAAGACCGACGTCGACCCGGAGGAGCTCGACCCCGACTACCTCCTCTTGACTCACGGCCACTCGGATCACATCGGCGACGTGGACCGGTACGAGGACGCGACGGTGGTCGCCACTCCGGAGCTGACGGGGTACATCCAGGACAACTTCGGCCACGAGGACGCCGTCGGCGGCATGGGGATGAACATCGGCGGCACCGTCGAGTGCGGCGACGCCTGGGTGACGATGGTCCGCGCGGACCACTCGAACGGGATCGACACGGGATACGGCACCTCCGCCGGGATGCCGGCCGGCTTCGTGGTCGGGGACAAGAAACCGACTCAGGAGTCGGACCCCGACTGCACGACGTTCTACCACGCCGGCGACACCGGGCTGATGTCCGAGATGGTCGACGTGATCGCGCCGTACCTCGAGCCCGACGCCGCCGCGCTCCCCGTCGGCGACCACTTCACGATGGGGCCCGCCGGGGCCGGCATCGCCGCCGACTGGGTGGGCGCCGACGTGGTGTTCCCGATGCACTACGACTCGTTCCCGCCGATCGAGATCGAGACGCGGGAGTTCGTCAACGAGGTGAAAGCCGCGGGCGCCGCGACCGAACCCGTCGTCCTCGAGGGCGACGAGACGTACGTACTGGAGTAGTCGGTCCGACACGCGGCAGTGATTTTTTCCCGCGACGACGACAGAGAGCCGCGGGACTCGGACTCTCGATCGACGACTGCGCCGCCGCCTTCTCACGATCGTAGAATACTATTCAAATGTGAATAAATATTATACGAATAGCGGTAGATTCCGGTGATCTCCAAGGGCACAAAGTTACTTCACAGATTTAAATTAATAATAAATCAGAAGCCTTCTAAATAAAAGACTGTTACCGTCGGAATGGTACGCCATGTCAACCGCAGATATGCGGGCTGTGATCCGCGGGGAAGGCGGACGATTCGTCTACATCGTCTCCGCGCTCGCAGCGCTCAACGGACTCCTGTTCGGGTTCGACACCGGGATCATCTCCGGAGCCATCCTCTTCATCGACACGGCCTTCGAGCTGACGCCGCTGGTGGAGGGGATCGTCGTCAGCGGCGCGATGGTCGGGGCGGCGGCCGGCGCGGCCGTCGGCGGGCAGATCTCCGATCGCATCGGCCGCAAGCGGTTCATCCTGTTGTCGGCCGTCGTGTTCTTCCTCGGCTCGTTCCTCATGGCGGTCGCGCCGACCGTCGAGGTGCTCGTCGCGGGGCGGATGATCGACGGGATCGCCATCGGCTTCGCGTCGATCGTTGGGCCCCTGTACATCTCCGAGATCGCGCCGCCCTCGGTCCGGGGCGGCCTCACGTCGCTGAACCAGCTGATGGTCACCGTGGGGATCCTCTCGTCGTACTTCGTCAACTACGCCTTCTCCGGCTCCGGCTCGTGGCGGATCATGCTCGGCGCGGGGATGGTCCCCGCCGTCGTGCTCGCGGTCGGCATGCTCCGGATGCCCGAGAGCCCCCGGTGGCTCTACGAGCGAGGCCGGACGGACGAGGCCCGCGCGGTGCTCCGCCGCACGCGCGACGGGGACATCGAGTCGGAGCTCTCCGAGATCGAGGCGACCGTCGAGGCGCAGTCCGGGAACGGGGTCCGCGACCTGCTCAGCCCGTGGATGCGCCCGGCGCTGGTCGTCGGGCTCGGGCTCGCGATCTTCCAGCAGATCACCGGGATCAACGCCGTGATGTACTACGCGCCGACGATCCTGGAGTCGACCGCGTTCGGGAGCTCGCAGTCGATCCTCGCGTCGGTGTTCATCGGGACCGTCAACGTCGCGATGACGGTCGTCGCGATCCTCCTCGTCGACCGCGTCGGGCGGCGCCCCCTCCTACTCGTCGGGACCGGGGGAATGATCGGGTCGCTCACCGTCGCCGGCCTCGTCTTCCAGTTCGCCGACCCGACCGGCGGGCTCGGCTGGCTCGCGACGCTCACGCTCGTGTCGTTCGTCGCGTTCTTCGCGATCGGGCTCGGGCCGGTGTTCTGGCTGCTCATCTCCGAGATCTACCCGCTCGCCGTTCGCGGGAGCGCGATGGGGATCGTGACGGTCGCCAACTGGCTCGCGAACCTCGCCGTGGCGCTGTCGTTCCCTGTGCTGCTCGACGGGATCGGCACGCCGGCGACGTTCTGGCTGTTCGGCGTCTGTAGCGTCGTCGCGCTGCTGTTCACCTACCGCACCGTCCCCGAGACCAAGGGCCGGACGCTGGAGGCGATCGAGGCCGACCTCCGGAGCGCGACCGGGGGCGCGGCGGACGTTCCGGGAGACGACTGAGCCGGTAGACGGTGTCTGAGCGCGTCGGCGATAAGCGCGCCGTCGCTCGATCGCGCCGACGTTCCGATGCCGATAACCTTTATCCTCGCCAGACCGAACCGGAAGACGACTATGGCAGACATCGAGACATCCACCGTTTCCGAAGAGGGCTACGCCTGCACGAGTCAGGTCGGCGAGTTCGACCTGCAGATCGACGCGACCGACGAGACGGGGCCGAACCCGAACGCCGCGCTCGTCGCCACGTACGCCTCCTGTTACCTCCCCGCGTTCCGAGTCGGCGGGAGCCAGCGCGGCGAGGAGGAGCTCGGCAAGGTCCAGATCGACGCGAGCGCGGAGCTCGACGACGACGACGATCTGGAGTCCATCGCCTTCGACGTGCACGTCGAGGCCGACCTCGACGACGAGACCGCCGACGACATCGCCGAGCGCGCCGAGGGCATCTGCCACGTCCACAGCGCGCTGCGCGACGGCCTCCACGCCGACATCAGCGTCTACCCCGGCGCGTTCTGAGCCGGCGAAGCGGTTAGCGGATCGACGGCTCAATCGCTCGACGACCCGACCGATTTTTCGCGTATCGGACCCGACTCGGAAGCCGCAGGGCCGTCAGTGATAAGCGGTTACGGCCGCTCGACGCCCGTGAACTCGAAGCGGGCGCCCCCCGTCTCGCCCTCGGTCAGCGTCACTTCCCAGCCGTGGGCCTCCGCGATGCGCTCGACGATCGCAAGCCCGAATCCGGTCCCCGACTCGGAGGTCGTGTGGCCGCTCTGGAACACCTCGTCGCGGCGGGATTCGGGGATGCCGGGACCGTCGTCTTCGACGTAGAACCCGTCGGGAATGTCGCCGACGACGATGCGGTCTCCCCCGTGTTCCGCCGCGTTGCGGAAGAGGTTCTGGAGCAGCCGCTTGACCCGACCGGGGTCCGCGAGCACGTCGCCCTCGGTCTCGACGGCGACCTCGAGCCGGTCGGGGATGTCGCCGCCGTTCTCACCGTCCGCGTCTCCGCCATCCGAATCCTCGCCGTCCGCGTCCCCGCCGTCCGCGTCGACGCTCCCCGCCCCCTCAACCGGGCCGAGCACGTCGGTCGCATGACGGGTCGCCAACTCGCCGAGCGGGACGGGATCGACCGACCCCACGGCGTCTCCCTGCCGTGCGAGGGTGAGCACGTCGTCGATCAGCCGCTCCATCTCGTCGAGCGCGGTGTCACAGCGCTCGAAGTACGACTCGTTGCCCGTCTCTCTGGCGAGTCGGAGGTACCCGGAGAGCACGTTGAGGGGGTTCCGGAGGTCGTGCGAGACGATGCTCGCGAACTCGTCGAGCCGCTCGTTCTCGCGCTCGATCCGGCGCTCGTACGCCCTCCGCTCCGAGATGTCGCGGCTGGTGGCGAGGAACCGGTCTTCACCCTGCACGTCGACCCGCCGGACCTGCACTTCGACCGGGAACGACGTGCCGTCCGCTCGGCGGAACGTCGTCTCCAGCCGACGCGTCTCGTCCATCTGCAGGCTCTGCCAGAGATCAGGTCCCTCTCGGGGGTAGAGCTCCTCGTCGATCTCCCAGACGTCCATCCCCACGATCTCCTCGCGGTCGTAGCCGAGCTCGGCCGCCATCACGGGGTTCGCGTCGACGATCTGGCCCGCCTCGTCGTGGATGTCGATCATGTCCGGCGAGTCCTCGTAGAGGGCCTCGAGTCGGGCCGAGGTGCGTTCGAGTTCCCGCTGGCGGCGGCGCTTCTCGGTCACGTCGCGGGAGGTGCCGAGTACGCCGTCGAACTCGCCATCGATGACGAGCCGCCGGAAGCCGAAGTCGACGATCGCGTCGGACCGGGCGGGGAGGTCGAGCTCGACCGTTCCGGACAGCGTCTCGCGGTCGCCGGCGACCAGCGCCGCGAACGGGTCGTCTTCGCGGGTCTCGCGGAGCCGCGAAACGAGCCGGCTCCGCCGACCGACGAGCTCCTCGGGAGTCGTGTCGTACACCTCGGCGGTCCGGTCGTTGACGACAGAGAACCGCCCGTCGGCGTCGTAGACTGCCACCGAGTCGGGGAGTTCGTCGACGAGCCGCCGGTAGCGCTCTAGGTCGCGTTCCCGCTTCTTCTCCTCGGTCACGTCGATGTGGATCCCGACGGCGCGGACCGGCTCCCCCTCGTCAGTGCGCTCGACGACGCGGCCGCGGTCGCGGATCCACTTCCAGTCGCCCGATTTCGTCTCCATCCGGTGGTCGCACTGGTAGTACTCCGTCTCGCCGGCGAAGTGCGACTCCAGCGCCGCCCACACCTTGGAGAGGTCGTCGGGGTGGACGCGATCCTCCCACTCCGTGAGCTCGAAGGCGATCTCCGACTGGTCGTACCCCAGCATGCCGGCCCACCGCTCGTCGAACCGCACCTCGTCGGTGCGGACATCCCAGTCCCAGACGCCGGCGTCTGCGCCCTCGATGGCGAGGCGGAACCGCTCGGAGAGCTCGCGGAGCTCGCGCTCGCGCTCCTTCTCCTCGGTCACGTCGCGGAAGTACACCGACAGTCCGGTGTCGGAGGGGTACGCGTCGATCGCGAGGTCCAGAGCCGGGCCGTCGAAGTGGAACTCGAAGGCGGTCGGCTCCCCGGTCGCCATCGCCTCGCGGAACTCCGTCTCGAGCACAGTCCCGCGGAGAGCTTCGAACCGGTCCCAGATCCGCTCTCCGAGCAGCTCTCCTGCGTCGCGCCCGAGCAGTTCCGCCGCCCGCTCGTTGAGGTACGTGAGGCGCCAGTCCTCGTCGATACCGCAGAACGCGTCCGTCATCCGGTCGAGGTGTTCCGTCACCCGGCGCTCGGTGCGCGACCGGGACACGGCGCGGTCGACGCGAGACGCGAGCGTCGCGTAGGAATCCCCGCTGTCGTCTGGGTTCCCGCTGTCGTCGGGGTCGTCGTCCACCGGGAGGTACTCGTCGACCCCCGCGGCGACCGCCTCGCTCGCCACCGCCTCGGACCCGTGAGCCGTGAACAGCACGAAGGGGAGGTCGCGATCGCGCTCGCGGACAGCGCGGAGGAACTCGACGCCATCCGTCTCTGAGAGGTCGTAGCCGCTGACGACGCAGTCGATCTCCCCGGAATCGACGACACCGAGGCCCTCGGCCGCGTCGGCGGCCGGCGTCACTTCGAACCGGTCGGCGTGGTCCTCGATGGCCGCCACCGCGCGGTCCCAGACCGCCGGCTGTTCGGCGACTAGGAGTACTTGCGCCGCCTCGGACCGCGCGTCCGCCGAGAGCGCGTCCGACCGACGGCCGTCCCGTGTTGTCATCTGTTGGTGTGTCAACACTCGGGCATAGTAATTATTTTCATGTTACACATCAGGTCCCGGTCATTTCCGACGCGTACGCGACGACGGCGCTCGACGCGGCGTACCCGATCGCCGCCACGATCGCGGCCGCGACGAGCGCGACCGCGAACTCCCGAGCGACCGCGAACGCGATCAGGAATCCCGCCATGCCGACCGCGTTCGCGCACAGCAGTCGGAGCGTTCGGTAGGACGGCTCTCGGGTTGACATACACGTGGTACGGAGCCCCTGACCAAAAAGCCACGAGACACCGTCATCGAGCGAGTGTCGGCGGGCCGCGCTCCGCGACCCCGCCACGGAGCGATTTCGGGCCGACGCGGGGAACGATTTAGAGGCGATGCCGCGGCCACCCGCCCCCATGCGACCGCGAGACGATCCGACCGAGCGGCGGCGACGGCGTGCGAGCGCCCAGAAGCGGTACCGGTCTCACCGAGGCACCGAGACCAACCTGTGCGGTCGCAGGCTCCGAGCCGGGGGGTATCAGGCTCTCCTGCCGATCGCGACGCTCGCGGGGGTCGTCATCGGCGGGCTCCTCGTCGCACTGCGGGCGACGAGCGCGCTCCTCCGGGAGTGGTCCCTCGCGATCGCGGTTCTCCTCGCCGTCGCGGGATGCTGGCTGTGTGCGGTCGCCGTCGCGCACGTCGCGGCCACGGTCGTGGCGCGCGGATCCGGTACGAGCCGATGAGAATCCCGCGGAACGGTTTTGAGGACGGCGCTGGAACAGGCGCGTATGGTCGCGATGGAATCCGACTCGGACCTCGACCGCGGCGACGCCGCGCCGGCGTTCGAGCTACCGGGCACCGACGGCGAGACGCACACGCTCGACTCGTTCGACGCGGACGCACTGCTTGCGGTGTTCACCTGCAACCACTGCCCGTACGCGCAGGCGAAGTTCGGCCTTCTCAACGATCTGGCGGCCGAGTACGACGACCTGGCCGTCGTGGGAATCAACCCGAACGACGCCGACGAGTACCCCGACGACTCCTTCGAGGCGATGCGCGAGCGCGTCGCCGACGGCACGATCGCGTACGACGCCTACCTCCGCGACGAGGCGGGTGAGGTAGCGGACGCGTACGGCGCGGTCTGTACCCCCGACCCGTTCCTGTTCGGCCGCGACGGCGACGCGTTCCGGCTCCGGTATCACGGCCGGCTCGACGACGCGTTGAACCCCGACGACGAGCCGACCGAGTTCTACATCCGCGACGCCGTCGACGCGGTGCTGGCGGGCGAGGAGGTCGAGATCCCGGACCGCCCCTCTCGGGGCTGTTCGATCAAGTGGCCGGACGCGTGAGGAGCGGGTTGCTGAGAGGCGGGTGCGTCGGGAGCGGGCGAGAGACGGACGGCGACGGTTCGGACGCGGGTCCGAGGGCGATCGCCACCTGATCTCCTCCCAGCGGCGTCGACGTTCCCGGATACGATCCTACAAGTCAGTTCGGCGAGGAGCGGACGCATGGCACGCGTCACGGTTTGGAACGAGTACCGCCACGAACGGGAGAGCGACGCGGTCGCCGACGTGTACCCCGACGGGATCCACGCGGTCATCGCCGAGGCCCTCCGTGAGGCCGACCACGAGGTCCGTACCGCGACCCTCGACGAGGGACCGGACCACGGGCTCACCGAGGCGGTCTTAGACGATACCGACGTGCTCACGTGGTGGGGTCACGCGGCACACGACGAGGTGCGCGACGAAGTCGTCGACCGGATCCACGAGCGCGTCCTCGACGGGATGGGTCTGTTGGTGCTCCACTCCGCGCACTACTCGAAGATCTTCAAGCGGCTGATGGGCACCAGCTGCTCGCTCAAGTGGCGAGAGGCCGCCGAGACCGAGCGGCTGTGGACCGTCGAGCCGGGCCACCCGATCGCCGACGGGATCGGCGAGTACATCGAACTCGACGAGACGGAGATGTACGGCGAGCGATTCGACGTTCCGGCGCCGGACACGCTCGTGTTCAACTCCTGGTTCGCGGGCGGCGAGGTGTTTCGCTCCGGCTGCTGTTACCGCCGCGGCAACGGGAAGGTGTTCTACTTCCGTCCCGGCCACGAGACGTACCCGATCTACCACGACGACGACGTGCGACGGGTGCTCCGGAACGCGGTCTCGTGGGCGGAACCGGGCGACGGCCCGACGCCCGACTTCGGCAACGCAGATCCGATCGAAGACATCGACACCGACGACGACCGGACGGTCCACTGATCGGGCCGTCCACGGAGTCGACCACCTGCGACGCGGTCAGTTCTCAGCGATCTCCTCCGGCCGGACGGGGGCGAGCCCGCGCCACTCCAGTTCGGCCTCGATCTCGTCGATCCGGGGCGCGATGACGCCCGGCTCGTGGCTGTCGGTGCCGACGCTCACCCGGAGCCCGGCGTCGACGAGCCGGTCGAGGAAGTCGGGAGCCGGGTGGAACTCCCCGTAGTCGTCGAGCAGGCGCCCGGCGTTGATCTCCGGGACGGTCCGCGAGTTCCGGAACGCCTCGACGACCGCCGCGTAGTGGTCCTCGGTCGCGAACCCGCGGAGGTGCGGGTTGCGCTCGATCAGGTCCGGATGCGCGGCGATCGCGAACAGCTCGGCGTCGATCAGCGCGACCAGCTTCTCGAAGTACCGGTCGACGAGCGCCTCCCGTTCGTCCGCCGGCTTGTCGGCGAAATGCGCGCGCGTGTGGACGTTCGCGCCGTCGAGCTCGTGGACGCTCCCGATCGCGTAGTCGAACCCCGCCCCGTCGAGGAAGTCGGCGATCGCCGCCTCGTGGTCGGGGTCGTAGTCCATCTCCACGGCGTCGAACACGTCGAGACCGACGGCGGGGTCCTCGCGGATCTCCTCGATCGCCTCGCGCCGCCGCTCGTAGGTCATGTCGAGGTTGAAGCCGAGCGCGCGCTTGAACCGCTCGGCCTCCGGGTCGGGCGAGACGTTGCAGTGGTCGGCGATCCCCACTCCGTCGAGCCCCGCGTCGGCGGCGGCGTCCACCATCTCACGGAGGAACGCGCCGTCCGAGTAGGTCGTGTGGACGTGGTAGTCGTGCACGGGCCGAGTTGATCCCGGACCGACTCGTAGTCTTCGGATCGCGTGCGACGCCGACTCGTGGCTTCCCGCCCGCGGCCTCGCGTCAGTACCCCGTCCCGAGCGCCCAGTTCGCGACGAGCGCGGCGAACGTGACCCCGAACAGGGCCGCCAGGATCCCGAAAGAGACGCCCCAGCCGAACAGGTCGGCCGCGAGTCCGACGCCGACGGAGCCCGCGGAGCCGATCACGGTGTACACCGTCCGAACGAGTCCGAACCCGGCGCCGCGCTCCGCGTCGCCGAGCGCGTCCATGAACCGGGGGTCGATCGCCGAGAAGAAGCTCGCGCCGGAGCCGGCCAGCAGCACCGCGACCGCGACGCCGGCGAAGCCCGGACCGAGGACGAACGCGGCGGTTCCGATCGCGCCCGCGAGCATCGCCGCGCCGATGGCGACGTCGCGGCCCGCTCGATCCGACAGTCGCCCGAGCCCCACCTGTGCGACGGCGCGGACGACGAAGAACGCCGAGAACACCCCGGCGGCGCCCGACGACGAGAAGCCGCGGAACTCCACGAGGAAGGTGGGGAGAAACGACATCACGCCCTGAACCACGTACGTGCCGGTCATCGCGACGAACAGCGGGAGGAGGACGTTCGGCCGGGAGAGGAGCTCGACGAGCGGCGCGAGCGCGAACCGCTCCCGCATCGGCTGGTCGGGGCGCCGCGGCTCGGTCGGGCGGACGCGCCACGCGAACAGCAGGAACACGGGTACGCCGACCAGCGCGGCCAGCGCGACCGCGGGACGCCAGCCGTACCGGACCCCGACCCACGCGGCGGCGACGGGCGCCACGAGCCCGGCGAGCGGCCCCCCGATCGAGTGAAGCCCGAGCGCCGTCCCGAGGTCGTCGAACGTCCGCGAGAGCAGCGTCGTCGCCACCGCGTAGTGGAGCCCGGCGACGAGCCCCAAGAGCACCGCCGCCAGCACGAACGCGGGGAAGACGGGCGCGAGAGCGAGGACGACGCTCGTCGCCGCGGTGCCGCCGACGGCGACGAGGATCACGGCGCGCTCGCCGTACCGGTCCGCGAGCACGCCGCTCGGGAACTGGGCGGCGCCGTACGCCAGCCACATCCCGGAGAGCGCGAACCCGATGGCGGTGTTCGACACCGTGAAGTCGTCGACGATCAGCGGGACGACGGGGCTGATCGCCAGCCTGGCGAAGTACGTCACCAGAAACGCGAGCATGCACAGCGACAGCACCGTGTGGCGGTACTGCCAGCTCATCCGACCGTCACTGGCGATTCGTCAGGCCGGGACGGCGCCAACGGTTTCGAGTCCGGACGGTACCGCGGCCGACGGTCACTCTCCGTGCGAATCGGACCGGTGGCGTCCGCCGGACGAGCGCGCTCGCAGACGGGCCCCGATCGTGTCGACCCGCTCACTCGTCGAAGGTCCCGGCGGTGAGGTAGCGCTCGCCGCTGTCCCAGAAGACGGTGACGACGAGTGGTTCGTCGCCGGCGAACGCGCCCGACTCCCGGAGTTCGGCGGCGACATCTTTGGCCGCGAGGTTGGAGGCGCCGGAGGACTGGCCGACGAGCAGCCCCTCTTCGCGCGCGAGCCGGCGGCACTCGGCCTCGGCGTCCTCGATGTCGACCGTGTGCACCCCGTCGAGCAGGTCCGTGTCGAGGTTCGGTGCGACGAACCCCGGTCCCATCCCCTGGAACTCGTCGACGCCGGGCTCGCCGCCGGAGAGGACGGCGTTGTCGCTCGGCTCGACCGCGTCGATCCGCACGTCGGGGAACGCCTCTCGGAGACGCCGCCCGATCCCGGTGAGGGTACCCCCCGTGCCGACGCCCGCCACGAGGGCGTCGACGGGCCGACCGTCCACCTGATCGAGGATCTCCGGTCCGGTGGTCTCGTAGTGAGCGCGCGGGTTCGCGGGGTTCTCGAACTGGCGGAGCTGGGTCATCCCCTCCTCGCGTTCGAGCGCGTCGGCGCGCTCTTTGGCCTCGGAGATGTCGCCCTCGACGAGCTCCACGTCGGCGCCGTACGCGAGCATGAGCCGCCGGCGCTCGACCGACTTCTCTTCGGGCATCACGAGCGTCACGTCGTACCCCTTCACCGCTCCGACCATCGCCAGCCCGATACCCGTGTTGCCGGAGGTGGGTTCGACGATTCCGTCGCCGGGCGTCAGGTCGCCGGCCTCCTCGGCGGCCTCAACCATGTACAGCGCCGGGCGGTCCTTCGCGGAACCGCCCGGGTTGTGCGACTCGACCTTCGCCGCCACCGTCGTCCCGAGCGGCGAGCCGACTCGCACGAGCGGCGATCCGAGCGCGTCCAACACGTCCTCGTCCATGTGCGACCCGAGGGGGGCGCCACTCAAATGCCCCGCGGACTGCGGCAAGGCGTGTCCGGAGAGCCGCCGACCCGTTGCCACCGACGAGGCGTTTACAAGCGTCGCCGGCGTACGACCGGGTATGACGCTCGAAACGCTCGATCCACACTTCGACGACGCCGACGCCCCGACTCCCCCCGACGACGAGTTCGATCCCGCCGTGCTCGACGCGCTCGGAACCCGCGACTACCGGTTCAAAGTCTGGGGCGGCGACTGGTGCGGCGACTGTCAGCGACAGCTCCCGGCGTTCGGCGCGGCGCTCGCGGCGGCCGGCGTCCCCGACGACCGGATCGAGGACTTCCCGGTGACGAAGGGCCCGAACGGCAAGGAGGGGGAGGCCGTCGACGAGTACGGGATCGAGCTGATCCCGACGGTCGTCGTCGAGACTGCCGACGGCGAGGAGGTCGCGCGGTTCGTCGAAGAGGAAGACGTGTCGATCGCCGAGTTCCTCGCTGACGAGCTTGCGGGCGCGGAAGTTGACGCCTAGACGGTTACGCCGAGACGGTTACCGCCGAGACGGTTACCGCCGAGACGGTTACCGCCGAGACGGTTACCGCCGAGACGACGAGAGCCGGACCCCGTTTTGAGAGTCACTAGCGACTGAGTCGGCGATCTCCTGTACAGCAGCGTTTACCGCTCGACTGTGCCCCGGGCGAATTCGACAGCCGTGAACTCGAAGCGTGCCCCACCGTCGCGCCCCTCCGTGAGTGCCACGTCCCAGTTGTGGGCTTCGGCCACGTGGCGAACAATTGAGAGGCCGAACCCCGTCCCGTCTTGGTCGCTCCTGTAGCCGTGAGCGAACACCTCGTCGCGTTCGTCAGGAGGTATTCCCTTTCCGGCATCCGCAACGAAAAATCCGGTCGTGGACAGACGGTCTTCGGTGGTCCTGTCGATACGTCCGATAGTGAGAGAGACGGGCGGCTCGTTGTGATCGATCGTATTGCGAAAGAGGTTCTCCAGGAGGTGTAACAGGGGTGAACAAGTCTATAGGCTTAGTGCAAGAGCCCGTTCATCGGAAGTAGAACAGCGATCACAATAATTTACCATACCGGTAGTGATATTTCAATAGACATCCTTTCAACTACCAATGGGTGGGGATTCTAATGACATATCGCGTACTCATTTGTCTATCTATAAAATAATCCGATTCATATATGTTCATATATATGTGTTTTTTGTATTTATGCTCTGGAGACCGGCAGAGATAGACACATCCGCGGATGTGTTCCTTAACAACCATGAAATCGCTGGTGTCGTAGATGGCTTCGCAGCCGCTTTCACGATTTTTGCATTCTTGGACATATTCAACATCTACAGCCCGAACCCCGCCTTATTCATGACGCTCTTATTTACCACGATCTCTCTCGTCCTTGCGAACACGCTCTCTTCGCTCACAAATAGATATACAACTGTTTCAAGAAGCTACATGACCGGCATCGGCACTGCGCTGTTAACAGTCACTGGAGCAGTCGGCTATATCGAGTTCGGATTCCAGAGGGAGATTCGAATTCTCACGCTGATCATTCTCGCACTGTATGCAGGTTACGCTAATATTCACTATGTTGGCCGGTCTTGGACCACTATCTCTGCGTATTACTTTTATGTGATCATGCTGTTGTTCGGGATCGTTGTTGAGATGTACGTTCTTTTGGCCTCCGCGAATTCTTACTTCTCTTCCTCAGGACGAATAATATTCGCTTATGTCGTCCTCATGTCAACATACGGTTTCAGTAATAGTAGTTGGAAATACGCTCGTCCCTTCTGGATAGCCTCTTTAGCGGTGCTTACCTTCTACGTCGTTACCTTCCTGGCGCTGCTTTTAAGTTTGCTTTCTGGCACCGTATAGAGCTATATAACTGAACAAGCCCTCGATCGTTATTCAGGAAGCGGCTCTATTACTTTCACCCCGAACAAGACGCGCTAGCGGTGCCTCTAGCGGTGTAGAAGACCGAAATTGGGTGGCTGGGGAGTCCCAGCCCACCAATCTCGCCCGGTCAAAGACCGGGCGGACAGTAGGTGGGCCAACACGGGTAGCGGCTGAATGATCGGCGATTCCCCTCGTCGGTCGGGATCGGATTTGTCTCGTCAATAGTCGCGTTCATGGTCAGAAATCCTCCGGCAAGTAGTCGGTCCGGCGGTACATCCGCTCGCGCTTGCTCGCCTTGTCGTAATGCGTTTCCATCGTCTTCTCGGTCATGTCGACCCGGTCGCCAAGGACCGCTTTCGGCGTCCCCTCGTCGAGATAGGCCGTGACCGATCCTGTCCGAATCGCGTGCGGCGACCGCGAGGACGGACACTTGCTCGCCTTACGCGCCTCGGTCGCATCGCACTCGTCAGGATCGCGATCGTGCGGGCACTCGACGCCGTACATACAGGGCCGGGTCACCCGGTACATGTCCTGTTTCACCGTTCCGCGGGCGACGCGACCGTGGGTCGTCGTCAAGAGCGGAGTGCGATCGTGGTCGTCGGTCACGTCTTTCCGCGGTCCATCGATGTACGCAATCAGCGCGTCTCGAACCGAATCGTGAACCTGAACGTCGCGATCCGACCACTCGCCGTTTTTCAGCGGCGTCTCACTCTCGGGTCGGTGACGGACTTCGAGAACGGACTCTTCGCGATCGAAGTCACCCAAGTCGAGCGCCCGGAGCCCACCGCGGCGCATCGACGTACGCCACAGGAGTAGCAGTTCGACGTGCTCTCGCGAGGCGTACTGATACTGCTCCAGGTATTCGAGCGCGGCCTCTGCCGCGGCCTTCTCTAGCAGTTCGTCGTTCGACTGCTCCGACTTCGGGACGCTCGGGAGAATGATCTTCTCGTGAAGCCCCTCCTCGACGGCCTCGACGTTCGCACAAACACGGAGGAACTGCCGGAGCGTAGAGAGTTGACCCTGTAGCGAGATCGTCTTGAGCCCGTCCTCTTCGCGGCGCTTGATCCGGTAGTTGTGTAGATCGAGCCCGTCGAGTTCCGACATGCTCCGGATCCCGTTGTCTTCGCACCACTCGACGAACTGATCGACTCGGTATCGGTGGGATTTGAGCGTCGACGTGCTCACTTCCTCGCGACGCTGATCGAGGTAAAGGTCCCGCGCGGCCGACGGCGGGATATCCTGAAGATCGTCGTCGCTCACGCGGATCCCTCCTCGTCGAGATCTCGGTCGTAGGGACCGACCGGCGTCAGGAGCCGAACGCGATCGCGGGGAATCTCTGCACCGGTCTTCTTGTCGAGCAGCTCGTGAAAGACGCCGTCTACCTCGTCGCTCGCGGCGCACTTCTGACACCAGAAATGGTGATTCGTGGGCTCCCACGAGCGATGCCCGCGGGGACACACGAACCGCCACCTGTCCTGCCGGTCTTCAATCCGCACGACTTCTTTCGGGACCATCGATTCCGACCGATGGGACGGGGATAAAAAGAAAGAATCCAGACGCGGGGAGTGAAACTGAAAGTAGTCGATCCCGGTGGTTGTGTTGCGGTTCCTCGGTCGATCGGGGATTTCAAGCCCCGGCGCGTAATGCCTGAACATGGCTTTCGTGGCCTAGACACGGAAGCCCACGCGGACCCGCTGTCTCCAGCAGCGGGGTCCGCTTTTGCGAACAACGGGACCCATCGGAGAGCGACGGGTCCGCGAGATTGCTTCCGTACTGGCTCCATAGGAGATAGGAACTTAATATTTCCGGCGTTCTTAAGAACTCCAGAGTTCTGAAATGCCGACCATTTGATAACGCTCGGATATCAGAGTACCCCTATCGGATGACTGGAAGGAAGCCGGAGATTGACGATCGAGACATTCTTCAGGAATTTGTACACTCCGATGACCCTGTCCTTTCGAGCCCTGAGATTGCAGAAGAATTTGGGTTCACATCTGGAGGGATGTACAAACGGCTTCAGGATCTTGAGTCCAGAGGTCTAGTTAATTCTAAAAAGATTGGGCAGGGAAGGGCATGGTGGATTACGTCGGAGGGGCGTTCTACCATAAAATAATGAGTGCAAACTTTGACGTTAATTTGGATATCCTGCTCGAAATGGCTCTAGAAGAGAGCCACAGTGAGATGGAAGTTGAAAGAGCATTTGTACGTGAAATGCTCCCGCTCATCAGCAGCCAACTCCGTGATGGTAGTGCAGACCCTATCTATTCACGAACACTAAGTGGGTCAACAATTGCTCGATTTCGGCATGAGGCTCTAGAGATAGATAGAAAACTGAGGGAATATTTTGAGAATATTCCTTCGTATACTCGTGGAAATATATACATATGGGATTACGATAATTCAAAGAGGTATTTGACATCCAGTGAATTGGAAGATGTTTTTGATCATATGAGATCTTATTTATTAATCGGTAAACTCATTCCGCTCTACAACATCTCCAATGAGTTGGCTAAAATAAGAACTGCTCAACTTGTCTCTTACGAGCTGCTTGATCCAAGGTTTGGTGGAGAGACCGGAACCAATTGGATTCTTGAAAATGAGCCCGTATCCGCAAAACATCGACCTGAACTCCTCAGAAAGTGTGGAATAATAGAAGATGAGCTGGTTGATGATATTCAAACAATTACAGATTTTCGGAACACTCTAATTCACGAACTTGATGAGATGGCTAAACTCGATGATCCGGAGATGCTTCAGTCAGAAATGGAATCCTGCATCCAAACAATCGAGAGGCTTGATGAATTGGTTAAATTCCCGTCTCATGTTAGATTGTACGAGGAGAAGGATCTAGATGAAACACTGGGAATCGATATTCAGCGACTAAAAAATGAGATAGACACTAACGATTTTGAAGAAGTATCCGAAGAAGTCGGTGACAAGCTATTGAGACAAGGTATTCAGGATGAGGGTTCCTATATGCATCGTATAATTTCCTCAGAATTGGAGGATGACGAGAAACTGATTGGGAATATCAATGAGTTTTGGAATCAACATCTAACAGACATTGATGATGAAGAAGAGCTAGTAAATGAATTAGCAATATATGGGGGGACATACGCGAGACACTTCGGTATCAATTTATTTAGACGGTTGAAACCATATAAAGACGAATTCCAGTCTCGATTTCCACAGAAGGTATTTTCTGATGATTTTATTGAGGTGTTTGACCATGTTGAAAAAGAGTAGTCTACCGCCACCTACTCCCAATGCGAGTCCGATACCGCAATCTAAGCACATCGGTATTGAATCGCTGTATCGTCACGGGTTGTCTCTCTGCTTGTAATTAGAACGAGATCTCTTCGGGAGGCTTCGCACCATGCCGATGAAGTTCAGTGTCGAACGTCACGAGCGTCCCATCGATATGCTCTGCCCCCGCAAGCATGATCGCGTCCATCGCCGTCGTATAGGTCTCTTCCTGGATTTCGTCCGCCTTCTGAATCAGCACGGAGCTGTGAGAAACCGGGTCGGCATAGGTTCGGATCGTCCGCTCGACCTCTTCGATCCGATCGCGCTTGAAGTGGTACTTCGTCGCGAGGACGTTCCGCACCTCCATCACGTTGTAGATCGACGAGTAGAACTCGTGATCGCTGTTTAGTAGATCACGGGCGATATCGGATCGATCCGTATCGTCGGTGACGATCGCGATGAAGATATTCGAATCGACGAAGAGCTTCATACGTCTTCGCGTGACTCACGGACGGCGTCAACGGGATCGATCTCTGGAGCGTCTTCGACAGCAAGTTCGGCGAGCGCGTCGCCAAAGCCAAGTTTTTCGTCCGGGCCGTCTTCGTCGTCGGCTGGCCGCCACTCCGTACTCGACATATGGAAACCAATTGGACCGGGACGAATAAATCCCACTACGAGACTGAAAGTGAAGTGAGACACTTGGGCCGCTCTCCCCAAACGGACGGCTCTGTTGAAATCCTCAGCAAGTGATATATTCTGACCCAGTCGCGGTCAGTACAGATAACATACTTACTACCGCCGAATGTAGTCGAATATGTGCAACGCCGCCATGCCCTCCTCGCCGCGACAGCCGTGTTGTCCGGGTTCTCCGGCTGTATCGCCCCGTTCACGTCTAGCAGATCCCTCAGAGAGGTGAGTGTCGAACTCCGGAATGCGGACGACGGAGCGCGGACGTTCCACCTCGCGCTCGAAACCGAAGCCGGCATGCTAGACTGGGGGTCACACCGTGTCGACGCGGGCGTCGACGAGCTAGTGACGATGGCTCCGGATGAAGACGTCTCCCCGGTCGCGTTACACGGAGTCGTCGAGGATTTTGCAGGGAGCGTCGATATCGTAGGTGTTGATGATCTCGACGAGAACTACTGTCTCCAATTCCATTTCTGGTACTCGCATCCAAGCGACGGGCAACCGCAGTTGGCTCAGGTCGCCGACATCGAATGCTAACCGTGAACCCATTCTGCCTATAGATTCGCAACTCTCACCACCCGGCTGTTTCAGGAGAGAATGTATCTGAAGAATCGGAGTTCAACAGAGCCAACTCAGTCGATGGCGCTACTCGACGCCGAGTTCGCGAGCAGCGTCCGCCGAGATCGTGAGCCCGGCGTCGGCAGTAGTAACGCGCTCGGTAAGTACGTCGTCGAGTACATCCTGAAGCTCCGCGATGAACGAAGTCGGGCGCTCGACCTGCACGCGCGTCGTGGATTTTCCGGCGTAGTTCAGCCCACGGTGTCGGACGTAGACCCGCGCGAAGGACCGACGGACCGGACGGGGCACGTCCCATACGACCGCTGGGAGGTGATCGAGCGTCGTTTTCACTCCGGTTGGTGCGCCCATCGCGACGAGACACCGACCGAGAACAGTCCCGTCGCAGGTAGGCACAATCTCAGTCGCACGGCCTGGGGTGTCGGCGTTGCGGGTGCGTGTTTCGACGCCGACGCGATCGAAAGCAGCGTGGATTTCCTCGGTGTTCACCCGTTCGCCCGGCGTCACCGCCGGAACGTAGTTTTTCGTGGCGATGGACCCACCGGCGAGAACATGCGCGAGTAGTTCGACAAGCGCGGCGGCTGTTTCGCTGTCGGGATCCGGATCGAGCCAACCGTGGTCGATCGCTGCGTTGATTCCCCGAACCGGGTCGGGGACGGCGTCTTTGAGCCAGCCGCGGACGCGCCCAGCGGGGAGATCGAGCGCGCGCCCGACGCGGACCCGACCGGCGTTCGGATGCTCGGCGGCGTACTCGCGGACGCGGCGGTAATCGAGCACGTTCTCCCACGGGTCCGGATACACGCGATCGCTGTAGGTCCGGGAGAGGGATCGGGCCGTGGGTTCCATGAGGGCACATCTCACGTCAACGGATTTGACTCTATCCGTCAAATATTCACTGTTGATATTTATGCCATTAAGTACATAAGGAAGTTCTACCTCCTTACGAGCAACCAGCAACCGATCAGAACGGGTACGAAGTTGGCCCGGGCGCCGATAATGGCGCTCGGGCACTCCGAATCCGTTCGTCGGTGGCCGCTGGGTTCAACCAATGAAACCAAGCAACCAATCCAACGCGGAAGACCGGGCAGTGAGTCCTGTCATCGGCGTGATACTCATGGTCGCAATTACCGTCATCCTGGCGGCTGTTATCGGGACATTTGTCCTCGGACTCGGCGATCAGTTAGGAGATACTGCGCCACAGGCAAGCTTCACGATTGATCAAGTCGATAACTCCAGCGGAAATGTGACATTCATTAAGACTGGTGGCCAATCAATCGCGACAGAAGACCTCACAATGTCAATCGATGGGACGAGGGAAGGTCAAATAGGAAATGGTACCTGGGAGAGTGGGCAGGCCAAGAATGGTACATATTCGCCCGGAGACTACACCGGTGACAATGTAGTTCGGATTATCCACGACCCGAGCGGAAGTGCCATCTACGAAGACACAGCCAACTTCGACTAATAGCTGACCAGACTTTTCTGACTTTTTTGTTAACTAGCGCCAGCTAGTTTCAATCCGCGTTCTGTACCGCAACCCAAGCACATCGGTGTTGAACTGCTGAATGGTCGCCGGATCTAACTTGTCACGAGCCTCGCGAATATTCTCTTCCGACTGAATGAGGTGCGCAAGCGCAGCGTCGATCACGACGCTCATGGGCGGATCGTCGTCGGGACCGCTCGCCACGATCTCGCTCGCCTTTTCGAGCTGACGTTCGCGTCCATCGGTGAGCTTGAGGCTGGTGCGACGGCTCATTCATAACCCTCCGTATGCACGGGGGGCGCAATTGCGTCGATTTCGACTGACTGACTCGGCTCTGCGCTTATACTCGGACCGTCGACGACGGCGAACCGCGCCGATCGGCTCGAACGCCCGTCCGATTTGATGCACCTTTCGCGCCCGTCGCCCACAGCGAAGTGCATAGATCGGGGATCGTGAATAGATCCACACCGAACCCCACGGGGTTGGGTCGAGAACCACCTTCCAGCGGGTTTCATCTGATCCCCTCCGGGAGGTCGGGAATCGTTCCGTCGGCGACCGCCCGAACCACGTAGACGCCGCGACCGAGTCGCTGGACGTGCATTCGCTGATCGGACGGGATCTCGCCGTTGTCGAGCACCCCGTCCATTCCGAGTTCACCCTTATCGAGGGTCACGCGGGGCGTTCCGTCACAGTCCACGAGCTTGCGTAGTGAGGACATTCGACTGTCGCAGGCACGGTGGGGTACAAAATGGTACTGCTGTATCTCTATTGTATCTCTATTGTATGGACAATCTTAATTTGACATGGGTTCTTGGCAGTAGATAAGAATGACTCTTGGCTCAATTAGAGTCTACCAAGTGAGTAAGAATAATCACGTGTTAGAGAGATAATAAGATATGAATCCATACAATCACCACGAGCCAGTTACGTCTCGGGAGAGGTTTGTTGGTCGTGAAAAGATTATAAATGATCTTCAGTACGACCTAGAGCTAGCCAAGTCTTCAAACCCACAATATATTAATATCGGATTAACAGGAAAAGAAGGCGCAGGGAAGACGAGTCTCAGCCACATTCTTGAGATAGAGGCAGATACACTCGATTTCCAGTGTGTGAGAATAAAAATTGATGAGGCGATGGTAGAGGATGAAATCCAATTCTTTCAGAGGGTATACCAATCGATTGTTTCGGAGATTGGAGGATCTATTGAGTCTGGATTTCTCAAAGCAGTAGGTGGCGCTGTTGATAAGGTTGAAGTTGATCTTAAATTTGTCCGAGCATACATGGACAATAATTCAGAGGGAGATGTATCTGATAAGATCATTCAGGATGACTTAGAAGATCTATATGAGAAGATTGGATCTCCGGGAGTTTTAATAATATTAGATAATTCCCAACATCTCAGTTCTAACCCTCTTCTTTTACAGAAAATAAACAATATTTTTGAAAGTATTGATGGATATATACTTTCACTGGTGGGGACTGAACAAATGTTTTCAGGGATAGAAAATGCGTTCTCACCTACCGCAAGAATGTTTGACAAATTCCGCTTAACGCCTTTTGAATCATATGACAAAACTGCGGAGTGTATTTTAAAACCTCTGAAATCTCTAGATCATCCACCAAAGATCAGTAAGAATACGATTAGAGAGATACACAATCTTACAGGAGGTCGACCGTATGAATTGAATCTTATTCTTTTCCATATGTTTAAGATATATGAGGAAAGAGACGGCGAAAAACTGCATCTGTCGCCGGAAGTGATCGAAAAAGTAGTAGAACAGATGGGTGAATGGAGACGCCCAGTAAATGGTAAAATACCAGATCGGGTGGATCTACTAAACAAACGGGCGCTGAACGTTTTGCTTTCGATTATACAAACCGAGCCAATTGATGAAGTACAACTGAGTAAATACCATCTAACAGTAAACATAGACGATCTTTCTAGGTCTGTTCCAGAAACGGAATCAGAGATGGAGCAGATTATTACTGAACTTATCGAGAAGGGAATAATCCGAAAGCAAGACGAGACTATTGAACTCAAAGGTGGTATTTACCTGAAAACCTTCCTAAAATATTATCTATATTCCGAGGAGATACTTACAGGACTTGGTGATGCTTTACTACAAGAAGAAGGAATATATTCCCAAATTCATCATAGACTAATTGATTCACATCTCTTAGCTGACTTGAACAATTCTCATACACACTTCAATAAAATAGAGAACTCTCAACAGTTCGCAGATAAGAGATTTATATCTCATTCTGGGGAAGCCACTCACATCGATTCGAACGTTTATCACGAGGATATTGAAGCAACAGATGACCTAATTGAAGATGCAGAATCAGAGAATGTTGTACTTTCTAAAAGAGATCTTCAGAGTCAATTACAAGAATCCTCAATCGGTGCCGATTCTGAATCGTACTACTCTATAGATAGGAGACAGACAATTACCTTGGATATCAGATGGCTAGGTTCGGCGTATAAAATAATATTCCATAGTGATAGTTCAGATGAAATAGATGAAATCAAATCCAGACTTAGGGATATTGAGGCAAAACTGAGACGTGTGAATATTGAGATTGGATGGGTGAATCAATTCAATCTAACTGAATGGTCCGGTATTGAGCTTTCAAATGGGAATCCAAAAAGAGCAAGATCTCTCGCAAACTTAGCAATTGAAGAAAGTAATAGAAAATATCCAATCGCTTGGGAGTTAAGAGCAGATTCGAATCACTCTCTTGGGGAGTTCGAAGACGCCCTTTCTGACGTAAATATGTCTCTAGATTTAATCCCAAAAAATGCAGATTCGCTCTTTCTTAAGTCTGAAATACTGCTTGATTTGGAACGCGTAGAGGATGCAGTACAGGAATTTGAGCAGGTCGTACAACTGGACCCAACCAACCCTGATCTTTGGGCGAATATTTGTCATCAGCTATGTCACATTAGTGAATTCAAAAGGGCGAAAAAATGGGGGGAACGAGGAATTGAACAGTCCGGTGGAAATACTCATCTGAGAATTCATCTTGCTGAGTCACAAATGCTCACCGGTAACTTCCATAGAGCCATTGACCTCTGCTCAGAAGTGGTTGCCGAGGCTGACGTGTGGTCTGAAAAAGACCGCCTCTGGACGGTTTTGTCTGATTGCTACAGATTAATAGAAGAATACGAAATCAGTAAGAAGCACATTTCTAGAATATCAGATTCTGCACATAAATCATACATGATGGGAGTTTCTGAGGCGGCCTTAGAAAATGATGAGACAGCTAAAGAACATATCACAAATGCTATCTCAGAAGATTCAAGTTATCGCCAAAGAGCACTAGAAGAGGATATAATCAAAGATAAGCATCTTGAAGAATAGAGCCTTATAAGAAATTATACTCAATTCTTGTATTCCAAACACAGATACAACAATCAATATTAGAAGATTTCATCTGTGAATATCTGTGAGCAGCTCCGAGATCTCCCAACAGTTTCAATCTAATCCGTCTGCGAGTTCTTTAAATATATTTCTTGATATTTAGATCGGTTAGATCAATTAGGAACGGTGGGGTACAAAATGGTACCGCCGTATCCACAGCGTACCCACGATCCGGGGTTTAACCATAGTCACCGTGGCCCGCTGACGGGCATGGCGAAAATGGAAATGGACGCAGTCGACGCATCGCTACTCGTCGCGGGGCTCGCGAGCGCCTTCATGCTCGTGGGTGTCGCGTCGTTCAACCTGTTCGACGTGGCGTTTTCGGACACCCTCTTTAGCCTCGGAGGGATCGGTCTCTCGACCGCGTGGGTGATCGGCTACGGGTCGATCGTCCTGACGATCCTCACGAACGACAACACGGAGTTACAGACCCTCTCCGACGACATTCAGGGGTTGCAGGGGTATTACATGGCAGCGGCGATCGGGACACTCGCACTTCCGATCGCGTTCGTGGTCTCGCCCGCGGTCTCCGACTTCATCACGTCGGCGGACCTGTGGGGGCTCGCCTACGTCGTTTCCGTGACTAGCGGGCAGTTCGCCCTGGGGTGGATGCTATGAGTTCCATCTGGGACGGGGAGGATACGCTCGCCGGTGTGTTCTGGATCCTGACTTCGATCGGCTCGGTCAACTGGGGACTCGCGGAGTTCGGCGATTACAACGCGGTTGCCGAGGTCGCGGCTGCGCTCGGCTCGCCACAGATCGCGACCGGGCTCTACGCGGCGATCGCTATCGCCGGCGCCGTCACGCTCGCCGATCACCTGGGTGTCTACGACGTGACCGACGTGGTCGACTCAATCCGGGGTGACGACTCGTGAACCGCAACACAAGCAGATTCGGGGGGCTCGCGCTCGTCGTGCTCGTCGCCGGGCTCGGACTCGGCCTCTCCGGTGTCGCGGCACAGTCTGACTCGACGACGCTCGTCGACGAGCCGGTGACGCCGACCAACGAAACCGAATCGATCTACGTCGACGCGACCGGCGTCGACGACATGAACGGGTCCGGTCCGGTGAACGTCACCGTTGCGGTGGAAGGACTCACAGAGAACGAAACTGCCGGCAACGGGACCGCACTCAACGAGACGACGCTGTCCGTCGCGGCGGGCGCGACCGAGAGCTACGATTACGCGCTCGCCGACAGCGATCGGGACTTCGACGAGCTGCGCGTCACGGCGACCGTGGCGCCCGCCGACGACGCGGACCTGGTCGTGTCGACCGACTGGGGAACGCTTCAGCGGACGAGTGGCGGCGGCGGCGGCGGGATCGGGAGCGCGCCCGGCGACACACTTGCGCTCGCGGTGGTTGTGGTTCTCGCCGGCGCCTACTTCGTGACTCGCGAGGACTAGCTCATGACCGCAACACAAGGAAATCGGCGGATGACCCGGCGGGGGGTAATGCGAGCGACTGCCGTTGGGATCGGCGCCGCGGCAGGAATGGGTGCGATCGGTTCGACCGCGACGCCGGCGGCAGCGGTCGACTGGTCCGACGTGGGCACGATCGCGGCATCGGCCCTGATCGGCGGCCCGCTCGGACTCGGATGGGCGATTCGTGAGACGGAGGTTTTGGGATCGAACCCGCCTGCTGAAGGACTGACTGGCGAAGTCGCTATCTCACAATCCGTTTCGACCCTGCGTAAACGGAAGTCGACGCTCGGCAGCACGATCGTCGACAACCAGAACATCCTCGACGGCGTCGAAAACACCGCCTACACCGAGGCAAAGATCGCAGCCATCGAGGAACTGAACGCCGGGGCGTCTGAGTCTGACGTGCTCGCTGCTGCGACGGGCGCGATCGACACCTACGAAACCACGGTCAAGAAGAACCTGCTCAAGTCGTTCAACGAGGCTATCATCGAGCTTCGGCAGGTCGCGCAACTGCTGGTCGATCACGCTGATGCGACCATGTACGACGTGTTCGACCTTCAGTACACAGACCAAACCCACCCCGACCCGCCTGCGGCCACGTCTCGTGACATGACCATGCCGGACGGCTCGACGTTCACCGTCGAACGCTTCGACTGGGGTATCTCTGATCATGAGACTATCTACGACCCGGCGCAGACCGACATGACCGGTAACACCCAAGAGGTCAACGTGAGCGGGACTGACGGGACGTTCGTCTACCTCGAACACTCCACGTGGACCACCCTGTACTCTGACATGGATACCAAATTCCAGAACGTCCGCAACGGTATCTCGACGTGGGTAACAAACGTCTACAGCCAAGTTCAGACGGGTGAGATCGGGGTTTCCGACCTCATAACTCCCCGTGAACGGGCGGCGATGCTCTCGGAAGAGGAGTCACAAGCGCAGGCGATCGCCGATCTCGCCGCGCTGAACATTCCGGTCGACTCCGAACGCGAGGCGACGGTCACGATCTCGGAGACGGGCGCGACCCTCTCCGGCACGATCGGACTCACCGACTCGTCGGACGGACCGATCGAATCGGGGACGACGTACGATCCGAGCACCTTCGCCGGAGACGTCTATCTCACGGCGGACGTGAGCCAGATCACCGGCACGTGGGACGCCTATCAGAGTGGCGTCGACGGCGGGACGATCACGCTCACGAGCGTGCCCTACGAAGGGGTGATACTGGACGTGACGACGACCGCCGGCGAGACCGTCTCGGTCCCCGCGAGCGACTGGACCGACAACGGAGACGGCACCTGGAGTTACGACGCGAGCGCGGACCTAGAAACGACGATCACCGAGGTGGATTCGGTCGCGTATGCGTCTGCAGATAGCGAAACGCAGTACGAGACGCTAGAACTCTCTCGGTCGTTCACGGTCGACAAGCTCGTCAACCGACAGACCGGCGAAGAAGAGTCGAGCGCGTCGTTCGAGTCGTCGGAGCCGCAAGACGACTCGAATTACATTACTCAGGATGAGTGGGATCAGCTCGAACAGCAGAACCAGGAACTGATCGAGAAGTACGAAGAATCCCAGAACACCGGCGACGGTGGAGGCGGCGGTGGGTTCCTCTCGGACTCGGATCAGAACTGGGGGGTGATCGCTATCGGTGCCGGCGCGCTCGCGGTCGGCTGGGGGTACATCACGGGGGACGAGGAGTAATGGCGGTGACGCCGATCGGGATCGCACTCAAGGCGATCCAACGGACGATCGGGCCGATCGGCCAGCTCGTCTTTGGCGCGGTCGCGCTGTTCGCCGTCGCCGTGTTCCTCGGGTACGACCCGGTCGGCATAGTCACGAACGCGGCTGAATCATGGATCCGCGGCTTCATAGGTGTCTAATGCGCCGAATCGCGATTTTTTGTGTTGCGGTCGCCCTCCTCGCTTGTGTTGCGGTCGGGAGCGCGAGTGCCACGGGTTCCGGAATCGAGATCAACACTACCGCGCCCACGGACGACGGACCCGAGTCGTACGCCCAGGAGATCGACAGAGGGACGCGACTCGTTTCCTGGAGCTACAACGACGAGCGCGAGGGGTTCGAACTCCGGTTTGAAACGAACTCGTCGACGCGGATCACGCTCACCGAGGCCGTGCAGTTTTCCGAGGGCGCCGGCTCCGGTCGTATCTACCAGGAGCGACTGCCAGCCGGTATCTCCGACGTGTTCGTATCCGTCCCCCGGCGCGGCGGACAGGCTGCCGTCACCATGACGACGCCCGACAGCATCGAGCAGAATCGGTTTAGTTACGTCTCGACCGGCGAAGCGAGCCCGAACCGCGAGCCGATCAGTTACGAGCGCGTTCAGGCGATCGTCCTGATCACCGCGATCGGCGCGACCGGCGCCGCGGTCGGTGTCGTGCGCCGTCGACGAGACGACGAAGAGAAGAGCTACCGGAGGATCCTATGAGTCTCGTCGAGACCGCCAGCGAGAACCGCCGACTTCTGTTCGCCGGTGCGTGCGCGTGGATCGCCGGCGCGGAGTACGACGTGGTTCCGTACCCGTGGGCGATCGAGGGCTCCGGCGTCGTCGCGACCGCG
>Ga0207850_100454_pt1 | contig 26330 bp, 26 predicted proteins | sample 23E2SouthBayCA_FD_187746 | JGI IMG/M metagenome (GOLD analysis project Ga0207850, IMG submission 187746) | Aerobic enrichment media microbial communities from Eden Landing Ponds, California, USA - A23 E3 (3) (SPAdes) | ecosystem: Environmental > Aquatic > Marine > Unclassified | place...
CCACCCCCTGCTGGACGTCGACTACCGCGGCGCCAGCGGTGGCCTCGTCCACATCACGGGTGGCCCGGACCTCACGCTGAAAGAGGCCGAGGGCATCGCCGACAACATCACGGAACGTTTGGATCCGGGCGCTAGTGTCATCTGGGGCGCCCGCATCCAGGAGGAGTTCAAGGGGAAAGTTCGGGTCATGGCCATCATGACGGGTGTCGAAGTCGGTGGAGTGCTGGGGCCAACCACCCAGAAGCAGGCGGACAAGTCAAGAAAGGCGATGGAAGGTGCGAGTTCCGGCCCCAGTGTTCGGCCGAGTGGTGGTTCTGAGTCCGGCGAAGCGATTAGCGACGGAGGAAGTGACAGCGATGAGACGAACAATGGAATTGATGTCATCCGATAATTTGTGGAATGGGGTTAGCTCAATCGAGACAGCGTTCACTGGGTCGGTGTAGAAGAGTCTCTATTCTACTTCGTATTGCAGGAGATTCGGCTGGGCTACGGAATTTGTCGTATACGTTTACGTATTCATATTCATATACAGCGTGTTGGCTTGGAGCACGTTGATTTGCTCATTCGAATGCGTTCCGCAGTCTCCGCTTGACCAGTCGTTTTAGATTATGTATGGGGCGGTGCTTGAATGGGGTATGGCAGTCGAGCCTGATGACTTGGATACGACGCCGAGTGTGCTGCAGAAGGGCCACCGGGAGTTACGGGACCTAGGCAGCGGCGAGCCAGGGATGAGTTTCGGGAAACGCCCGATGCGTGAGCTAGGCCTACTTGACGAGGATGGTGTGGAGACTGATCAAGAGGTGCTTCTGACGATGTTTCGGGACGGGCGAGGTGTAGTCGATTTCCAGCTGAACAGATAGACGTCCGGACCGAGAGGAGATTAGGATACAGTCTCCGCGCCGGCTCTTGGTTAGGAGCAGAGGGTGCAATCTATTCACTTCGCTATGAACAAGTGGTGGTGGTGGTAGCCGGTTTCCAGGGTAGTGGAGTGCGACTCGTCTTTTCGGTCGGTATCGTGGAGTTGTCGTCCAAGTGTTGTGGCCGTCGGTACTCTCGGTTGGGTTCAGCGAAACGACTACCGCTGTGGGGTTCGATATCGGAGTGAATGGGTGATTCGCTGTGGTATCCGTCGGTCGAGGACGTTCTCGCTATCCACAAGGATATCGTCGCGGAGTACACCAACACTCCACCTGGCGTCCGAAATCGGGGCGATATCGAGTTCGCGTTAACATACATTGAGGACGGGCACTTCGGTACAGCGCCAGAGTCGATTCACGAGAAAGCCTACCACCTCTTGCGGCTGTTTGTCGCCAATCATCCGTTCGTCGATGCGAACAAACGCACCGCGCTGAACACGGTAGCTGTGTTTTACTTTCTGAACGGCCACCGATTCGCGTACGACAGCGAAATCAGGCCGGTGTTGAAGCAGTTCGGGACGGACGAGCGGACTGTTGACGAAGAAGAGACGGTTGCGTATCTTCGGGCTCACACCGAGACGTTGGATTTGGTTGGAGAAATCGAGCAGTGGCGCGACGATCTGCTCCAGTACGGAGTCGAGCAGTTGACTGGGGAGACAACCGACCAGAACGATTAACGATATCCAGCGTTTTGGTGTGGTTATGGCAACTGAAGAGGAGGCCGAGAGTGGGTCGCCGCTCGATGCAGTGATGGCGGACCTCCGGCAAGAGTTGGTGCGACGCGTGGCGGCGGCTGATCGGGAGGCCAACCGCGATGTCTACGACGCGCTCGAGGACGAGTAGTCGACCGATCGCTCTAATGCCAGTTCTAGCTTTCAGTCGGTAACGAACGGGGACTGCCGAGGATAGCGTTCTTCGCGCGTATCGATTTGGTTTCAGGCACAGCCTCGCTTATGGCCGTACTCTGGCACTCGAATTTCCGGCTGTTCACGACTGAATTCCAGATATAGGTGTGTGGCGGGGGTGGGGTGTCTCGACGTGAGGATTATGTGTTAGCAGAGCCTTCTAACTGTATGACGAATTCGATCAAGCAGCCATCCGACGGGCTGGCATTGCAGATTACGCGGCCGGCCAGGCAAGCCGGGTTCGTCGAGGAAGACAGCGAAGGGACGGCAACGTATCTCGCAACGGTCCGCGTCCATGCCGTGGATGGACTGCTTATCGCCGTCGACGTCGACGCAGTCAGTGACGAGGCGGAGGCAGAAATCGTTGCGGCTGCGATCGAGGACACCGAGTCGGTGTACACTTCGATAGAGGTGTCTGTCGGGATTTCGGGCAACGGATACCAAGTGCAGGTATCGAACGCGCCAGATGCTGGGCTCCACGAGGGCGATACGCCGACGGTGACGACGGCGCCAGGGCTGCTGGTACTCGGGAATCCGCGGCCGGAGAGTGGTGTGTCCGCGGAACGGTTGGCTGCGGATCTCGTGACGATTCGTCGGAGCCAACTCGAGTCCTGAGCTCGAGTTCAGCGGTTCGGACTGACTGCGCCTTGGTTAGCAGAGTATTCTAACTCGAGGTTACCGCTCTGGGGAGCAGTTCGCGGCTCGGAATTCTCGATGAGGATTGAAACACATCGATAGAGGGGTGGCCCCCGAGCTAGTCCGGACAGCCGACGGTGTAACGCGAGTCAGAACACTTCGATAGAGGGGTGTGCGGTCCACGTTCAGGGCTCAGTCCGGAGTTGCGCCTGCACGACCGACTCGACTTCCTCCCAGGAGATATCGTTGAACCGGTCGTCCTCACGAAGCGTCTCCAGGACCGTCTCGGGGCGTTCGCCGAACTGGAACTCGAGGAACATCCCCGAGCTCGGGCCGTGACTCCGGCGTTCGAAATCCACCAGCGAGTACGTCGAGAGTTCCTTCATCTTGTTCACGTAGGTCTCTTGGTGGTACTGCTCGGCATCCAGCAAGGACGTGAGGAACTCGTAGACCGAGTACCCGGTCGGACTTCGAGCCGTGCTGTCGTCTGTCCCGGTGGCGACGGCAGCGGTCGCGTACAGGCAGAGTTTCTTCTGGGTGCTGATGCCCCGAATCACCTCCAGGACGCGGTTCTTCTCGACCTTGTCTTGGGCGGCTCGGACGTGGTCCTCAGTCACTCGCGGGTCGCCCTGACGTTCAGCGAGCTCGCCGGCGACACGAATCAGGTCGATCGCTTTCCGGGCGTCGCCGTGTGTCTGGGCGGCGAACGCGGAAGCGAGCGGGATGACGTCCTCGGTGAGCGTGTTGTCGTGGAAGGCGTCCTGACGGCGCCGGAGGATTGCCTGGAGCTGGTTGGCATCGTAGTCGTCGAAGTGGACTTCTTCGGGCGTGAACGAGCTCTGAGCACGGCTACCGAGCGACTCGAGGAGCTTGGTGTCGTTGGAGATGGCGACGACTGAGACGTGGGTGCTGAGGTCGTGTTCGGTGCCAGCTCGGGAGAGGTTGTAGACAAGTCGAGAGAACGCAGGTTCCTGTTTGTCGCGGCGGCCGACGAGCATGTCGAGTTCGTCGAGGACCAACACGATGGAGTCGAAGTGTTCGTCGATGATGCGGTAGAATTCGTTCCACTTCTCTTTGGTTGCGACACCGTGTTTGGGGACTTGAACGTTGGTCTCAGCTTCGGTGGCGGCGACCTCAGCGAGTTCGTAGACGGCGGTGCCGAGGGTGTCGAGGTCCTGGCAGTTGACGTTGATTGTGCCGAACTGAATGTCGCGGGAGGCACAGATGTCCTGAATTTTGGTGCAGACAGCACGCGTGATGAGGGACTTGCCGGTGCCAGAGGGTCCGTACAGGAAGAGGTTCGGGGGGCGGCTGCCGCCGAGGGCGACGCGGAGCATCTTGGTGACGTTCCGGAGCTGTTCGTCGCGGCCGACGATGCGGTCTTCCTCGACGACGTGGTTCGGGTTGAGGAGGGAGCGCTCGCGGATGACGCCCTGTTGTTCGTCGAACTCAAGGAGCATCTCCGAGATCGATGTCTCTGCGTCGTCGGGCTCAGTGGCCGCGTCGCCGTTGTCGGATGCGTCGACGTCGTCGGCTGAGTCGATTGACGTGAGAGACGCCTGGCCGGGGGTGTCGTTGTTGGTGGGAGATTGGTTGGAGGAGGGAGGTGGAGAGTCGGAGTCGTCGCCGTCCATAGCGGTACCGTCAAAGCGAGTATACGTAAAGGTTCCCCACCCCTATCGAAGTGAATACGGTGAGAAAACGCAGGAGGCTAGTCTGGAGGCGTGGGTTTGTGGGAAGTAGACTGTGAGAAGTGGTGGGGGGATATCGAAGTGTTCGGTCGGGATGTCCGACACCCACACCCCTCTATCGAAGTGTTCGAAGAGAAGGTAGCCGAGAGCATCTCGCTGATCAGCCGTCGTTGAGATGGATGAAACCTGGCTAATCTGCTGAAGCTGGTGGACAGCGGGACTAAGACTGCGGGTTCGTGTGTTGTGTTGTGTTTGTTTGCTAGACTAGGAACAGACACACACCGTTATCGAAGTGTTCGATGTGTTTCCGGTGTTCAACTCAAGACCGTGTTCTGGGCTATTTTCGCGTTGGCTGCTCTCGATGCCGATACTCCCCATCTCACTTAGACACTCTACCGCTGCGGGGACTCTTCGAACACATCGATAGAGGAGTGTGAGGGTTACTGCTGAAAGCACCAGACCAGCAGCCATCATAGACTCCATCCCTAGTAGCTCGACTTTCAGAGAACTACCTCATACGTCCCAGCCGTGACCTGATCTTGACCGGAACTTCTCTTCCGCAGCAACCCGACACTGGCCAGCCCACTCGATATCGTCAGTCTGCTTTTCGCTGTATGTTCCGGACTCGAGTCCGGTCAGCGGAACCTTCTAACGCTTGATTTCCCGCCACCACTGCTTCAACGAGAACCTACTTTCTCCGTGGTACACCAATACGCTGATAGATAGAATTGTGACTTGGGTCGCAGCCTACTCCACCCCAAACGAAACCCCGGGGTCCACAGAAAAGTGTACCGGGCTGAGTCTTTTACCAGTCTAGTCACTATTCCGTTGTGATGAGCAGAGATCGCCAGACCTACTCGCGTGAAAACGCGCTGGAGGTCCGGACGTTCCTACGGCTGTTCCTCGGCGCGCTCGCCATCGAGAACGAAGAGGAACGCGTCCGGACTGTGATGATTATCCTCTGCGCCGGCCGCCTTGGTCTCCGCGCGAACGAGATTCAGCACCTCCATGAGGGGTGGATTGACTGGAAACGAGGAACGATTCGCGTTCCGGCCCACGAGCCGTGCTTCTGCAAGTGGTGCCTGGATTCGGCCCGTGGAAAGGTCGCTGACGAGAAAGACGTCCCGAAGAGCGACCTTGACCGCGACAACGAAGACGTTCTGGAGTACGCCTACGAACACCAGTTCGAACCGAAACCGAACGCCAGCGCACGTGTCGTTCCGTTCGGGTGGTCGGAGCGAATCACGGCGTGGCTCATCCGGTTCTTTGAGGAGTACGACTATGTCGATGTCACCCAGCAGCAGATGCGGAACAACGTCCGGAAGGCCGCCCGGAACGCGGAGGGTGTAGACCCGTCGGACCTCACGCTGCACCCGTTGCGCGCGACTGGCGCAACGTTTTCTGCCGACGCGGGTCTGCGCTCGAAGCCACTGCGGGACCTCCTCGGCCATAGTGACCGTGCTGAAGCCCGCCGGTACGTCCGCGGGTCTGGCCGCCAGCTCACCCAGCGTGTCTACGAGCTCTTCGGTCGTGAGGAATGGGCGCCAGAAGTCGTGCCAGAAGACCCAGGCGAGCAGTTCCCTGTGGCCTGTGACCCCCGGCCGTTCGCTGCCGAAATTGACGTAGACCCGCGGGAGGGAGGGCCGGCCGGACGGCGGTCGCGGGCAGCGGCCATGGAGGACCAAGAGGTGTCAGTCTACAACCCGCGCCGTGAACGCCGACCGGACGATGTCCCCTACACGGCGAGTCGGCATGATATTCCCGGCCACGTTGATCCGGATGGCGAGGGCCTCGAAAGCCCCAGTGTCGAACGTGAGGTCGTGGACATGGACCTCGATGAGTGGGTTGAAGAGCAGAATGACGGCCAGGGAACCGTCGCAGAGACGGCGGACCGGCGAGAGAGCCTCGACGACTTCTTCAGCGCCACGACACCTGGCTTCGGGACCATTGTCTCGACGGCAACGGTGGCGGTGAATCAGGTGTGGGAGCGTGCAAAGCGTGAGAAAGCGGCTATCGAACACGACCCGCGAACGACGTGGCCGTCGCCGAAGCGAGCGGTGAAGACCGCTGGGTTGCTCACAGTGTTCGCTGCACTCGTTGGGCTGAATCTTGCGCTTGAGGGATACGCGCCGTCTTCGCCAGCAGAGTTGGCGAGCGCTCCGCCTGCGCTACTTGTGGGCTTTGCGTTGGGGATGGTGAACGTGATGTACCAGCTCCGAGACATTGAGGAAGCACCGCGATGAGACCTGTCCGCTGTCGGCTGTGAGTGGCGGCGGACTCGGATGATGGTGTTTTGGTGTCTTGGTTGCCCTCGTGTTCTGGGACGGGGATGTGCAGGGCTTGTGCATTCGCCGAAATTGTTATCCGGCTATGTGCAGAACTTGCACATAGAATGAGCGCAAGCGATGATCCACGACGAGTCCACTTCCAATCCCCAGAGTACCTCGTCGACCGCCTGGACGCCATCGCGGAGCTCTTCGACACCGATCGAACAGACCTGCTCGTCGAAGCAATCCGCGAATACATCGAGGACACAGCCGACAGCGAGACCTTCCAAGAGCTGGTCGCAACAAAGTACTACGACGACCAACTCGAATTCGAGACCGTCAAGCAACTGGTTGGCGCCGAAAGCGCCCAGCGGCTGCGCCTGCTCAAAGCTGACCTTGAGGATGAGCCACTCGATGTTGCTGCCCCTGACGACGACGTCGACGTCTACGATGGCGAGGTGACGACGGTCGAAACCTCGATCGACAACGACGAGCGATGAGCGACCGGCAACTCGAAACGGTCGTCGCCGACACAAGCGCGCTCGTCAGCCTTGCTGTGCCTCGCGCGGATGCCGCCGTCGGCACCGACGCTCCAGACCCGTTCCAGTATCTGCTCACGTCGTGTGACGTGTTCGTGCCGCCGGAAGTCCTTGCAGAACTCGAAGACATCACACAGTATCAGGACATCCACGCCGCGGCTGCAAGCAACGTTCTCGCAGCCCGCGACCATTACATGGTTAGAGACCCCTATAGGGACGGGGAGACGCCGGATGCCAGGCCAACCTTCGGTCTCGATGACGGCGAAACCGACGGCATCGTCCTTGCGAACGCGCTTGATGTCGATGGGTTTCTCACCGACGAGTTCGGCGGGACGAACTTCCCACTGATTCACGCCGTGCTACAGGGCCCGCGGCTCATCCCGACGCCACGGTTCATCGTCGAGTACGCCCGGAACGGCCATCTGACCGACGAGGAAGCGAACACCCTCCTCACAACGATTAGTCCACACCGCAGCTGGGAGGACAGCCCGTACGTCACGCAACTACTCCAACGTCTCAATGCTTGAGGTTACTCACTCCCACCCTCCCCCTCCGGACTACATGCTACCAAGATAGCGCGCCACGCCGCATACTGTGATTCGGTTCTGCTTGAGCGGCTCTCGTCTTGCGTGCAACGTAACGGTTTGAAATCAGCGTCTACGGTAAAAATAACGCTCAGAAGATGACTAAGTCGCTGGAGTGCTACCTAAATGGTGGTCGGTACATCAACTATTGGAAACCAAACTCAAACCACTACCTTAACAAGAATCCGCTTTGGTTGGGTTGAGTATAATATCTCTGCGTGAGCGTAAAATGAACCTGAGAGCAATACGCCGTTATCGCCTTCGATATCTACTCTATTTTCAAACTCTAGTGTTTTCTCTCGGAATCGTCGATTTTCTGTACATACATTCCGGACCGGAAACACAATTTTCAACGAGCATACTGGCCCCCCTACTAGCTGCACAGGCCAGTCTATTTGCAATCGTACTTTCACTTACTGGCGTCGGAATCCAAATTATCGCACCAGAATACAGTCCTCGTTTGAACTGGATATTCACTGAGAATCCTCGGTTCTACAGTGCCTTCGGCATTGTAACTCTCTCGCTATCAACCGTGGTTCTCTCAATTCTCCTCAAAACCCTCGTTTCGCACCGACAGCAAGCTCTGTTGACGGCCGCTGCTGTCGTTGGAGCTGGGGCAAGTCTTTATGAGTTATACCAATTCGTGCGGGGCGGATTCCTTCTGACTGCGCCCGATGGTGTCATCGAGGAACATCGGTCTCGACTAAGACCTTTTTTCTACGTTAGCCATATATCGAATAAGAATACGAATCATGAGGGGAAGTACCACCCGTTACGCGGCCTCGCTGAATTAATCGAACGAGCCTATCAGAAAGACAGTCTGGACCGAGAAACGGCTCGAATCGGTATCGATGCGTATACTGATATCGTCGAATCTGTATCGAACTGGTTCTATAACCAACGTCGGCGCTGGATGCACCCACGACAATTTCCAAAATTCGAAGCTGGAATGTGGGATAGGATTTCTATCAACGATTTTCGTTCTAGCTTCGGTCTGGTAAACTCGACTCAGGCTCGAGGCATCCTCGATGACTCAGGGAACTCTCGATACAGGCGGGAGAGAACCCCTCTGGCAGAGAATAAGCAGCTATTGGAACGGCCTGTAACTCATGATCTCCCAAGGCTCGCTGTCAAAGCATCAATGAAAACCGATTCGAATCAATGGGCGAATGACAGCGAGCTGGACCACCGTCGTGGCTCTGATTGTTTAGAGACCTTAGAGCATGTACACCAACAGGCCGCTAAGGCCGGTGACTACTCCACTGCAGCAAATGTGAATGAAGGATTCCGGAGCATTATCGACCAGTCAATCAGTAACGGGATTCCCAGAATCGCGGGGGATGCATGGAAGAAGGGACTTGATACTCTGCCAGCACTCACCTCGTCATCGGATTGTGAACCTGCGTTGGCAGCAAGAGAAATCGAACAAAGCTGCCAACAAATGGAGAATGTCCATAGATTCGGTGATGGGGTCGATTCCTCAGTTGATATTCCTGAAAAGCTCCAGAACAAAATATATGTCTTCAAATATATCGAAATGATCGATGGAATGTGCGCGACCCCGATTATAGAGGACTTAGATGGCCGGACTCGGGTCGAAACTATACGGAGAGAACAATCGGAATACCCGCGTGGGGTTATAAACTCCCCGAACTCTGAGACACTTGAGCTAGCTACGAATCTCCTTGACGGACTTTGCAGATCTGTCGAATTGGCTTGGCACTTTCAGCATGAAGACGGTTCCCGTTTGAAAGGGCGGGAAATTCGAAGTACACTGACAGAAGTTTGTCAGACTGTTCTGAATACCCCACATTCGCCTCTCATCCAGCCGATAGTTCAGCTGTACGTCGAAGCGGCTTTCGTCCTATCGAATTCAAACCAACCACGACGAGAATGGCTGAAATCGTTGAATAAGCTGGCCAAGGTCAACCAGACCGAAATATCAGATACGATTGAATATCTTCAGCGAACATCTGCAGATGACTATCCGGGTAATCTCCAATCTATTCTTACTGTCCCTGACACGCAACTGTCCCTACAATCTGATGACTTTTCCGAGCACCTAGAAGTGTTTATAAAAGAAGTAAATGATAGAACGGAAGATGAGTTCGGCGAAATGGAACGAAACTAAGTAGCACTGCGTGCACGTCGAACCTATGTCGGATTCCGGGGAGCTAGCAGCCCAGCGCGCCTATCAGCAAGTGCTCCTCGAGGAGTACGATCGCCACTACCCTGACGGTCCTGAAAACGAAGCTGTCGGTCTTGATCAGCCCGAGACTCTACTTACGGAATCAGAGGCTAGAGACATTGTCGAGGGACAGGAGGGGAGTTTCGAGGAATTGGTAGATGACGGATGGCTCGTCGCCTACGATGATTTTGATTCAGCCCGCTACCGCTCGACACACTTTGACCTCGTCTATCGAGTCAACCACCTCCGAACACAGCGCCCAAATGACCCCAGTGTTCTCGAGAGCTTCCTGTCGAAAGAGAAGGAGCTCGTTCCCGACTTCGGCCGTGAACCCCTCCGTGGAACGCTTCTCGGCGACAATTCGATTCTATCCGAAGATTCTATTCAGCTACTACTCGACGCCTTCGAATCCGCTGGATCGAACTATGATGTCCCAAGCATAACCACTCTCTCAAGCCATCAACACCGAGTAATCAAAGACCTCCTGCAATCAGACACCAAGGATATGTCCCTTTCCGCCCCAACCGCGGCGGGCAAAACTATCTCTTTCCTCGTGCCAGCTATTGGGACTGCCTTAGAGGTACACGATAGCAAACCAGATGAAATCGCTTCTGTCCTAAGCTACCCACGCAAGTCTCTTGCTAGAGACCAATTCATGGGGGCTGTTTCCAGAATCGAGCAAATCAACCAGGAACTCCCCCAGGATTCTGAGCTGACTATTGGTATCGAAGACGGGGACACAAAAGAGGGATATGAAAACCCGAATATTCCGGATGAAAAAAACTACGAAGCGGGAGATAGCTTCCGCGGGTACGAGTGTATCCGTACGGGATGTAGTGGGCCGCTTAAGGTAGTTGGTGAGACTGAACCAAAAGTAGCGTGTGGAGATTGTGACTTCCAGTATGACTCGATTATCCCTACAGAAGCCCAGATGCATCAGGAAGGGACTGGTCCGAACATACTGTTGACGAACCCTTGGATTCTGTATAATAGAATTCTCTCACCTGGGCAAGTAGATCGCTTCAAATCCGTGGAATTCTATACCTTCGACGAAGCCCACGTTTACACGAACTATCAGGGCGGACACGTCCAGTACATCATCGCCCACCTTCGAGAGCTAAGCGAATCTGAATGGGGTCGCCCGACCTGCGTTTTCGCCTCGGCGACTATGTCGAATCCAGAAGTATTTGTACGGGAGCTGGGGGCCCTTCACGAGGATGACTCGTTAGCATACCACGACTATGAAGAGGTGCTTGAAGATACAGGTGGGTATCATGAAGAACGCCTCCTTTTCAGACAGTATATTCTTCCGCCGCCTCGGCAAAGCGTTCAGGCACTCAATCAGCTTGTGACTGAGGCAGTCAGCCTCTGGTCTCACCGTAACGCCCTGAAAACAATTAATTTCATAGACAGTGTCGCGGAGGTAAATACCCAGTACTCCTACGTTACGGATACCATCCTCTCCACTGATGAACAAGGTGCTGCAGAAGTAGTCCGACACATCGTCGATGAAGACATTACGGGACCAAGTGACCACTACAACTGGGAAACAATTACACCTGACCTCGGACCTCCGGATATCGATACCTACACCGATTTCGCTACGACGACGCTTCCAAGAAGTATTGAGAGACACTTTGCCGACCTCAACGAGGACGTCCGATCAGACATCGAAGATCGGTTCGCGGATGGCGATCTTCGATTCCTCTTTTCGACTCAAACCTTGGAATTGGGTATAGACTTGGACGACGTGGCTGTAGTAATGCAGTATAAACTTCCGCCCGGTGGCAATGAAGGCGTCATCCAGCGTATTGGAAGAGCAGGTCGGTCACGCGAGACACAACGTGTTGGTCTCGGAATTGTGACTCTCTCTTCGAAACCAGCCAGTATGCTCTACATGTACGATCCAGAGGTACGAAAGAAGCTCGAGAGTACAGAGCATCTCCCACCAGCCAAGATTGGCACCAGCGCAGCCGTCCAGAAGCAACACTTGATAACCCGAACAATTGTTAATTTAGCACAACAAAATCATCGAACGTACTTCCGTGGGCACTCACTTACTGCTACGGACGATTTATTGGACATCCTTGGGTCGATTCGGTCTCAGCTCCAATCCTTCGACTACGAGACTGAAGATTCGGTTCGGGCACTCATGGAACGGTCGTCGTTCAAACAGCACAAGACCGAACTATTGAGTCACTTCGATAGGATAATTGACAGCTCTGGTTCTGGGGATACGGAATCCTCCGTGAATCCGAACGAGCTGTTCTCAACGATTGACCGTATTTACAAGGAAATTTCACAGGCGCAAGAGGGCGTTAGATCGATAATCAAAGAGCTCAGAGCCATCGATGGATTGGAGGAACCAGTTTTAAATTTGATTGAGGAGAGCGAACCCCTCCAAATACTTGATGAAGCGCTTGAGGACCTCAAACGAGCGGTTCGGAAATCATGGCGGTCGAAAGATAGCCAACGAATCAATGAATGGCTCATTCAATACGGTGACGACTATGAAGAAGCCTGCCAGAACATTCCGACTCCAAAAACACTCAGAAACGCGGTCTACTTCGAACTGTTCAGCTGGGCTGAATCCAACTACGACGATTTGGACCAGTTTGAGGAGGCGAACAATATCGATACAGATGACCTGATGAACCGGCTCACGCAAACAGTGGAAGAATTAGATGCATCCAGCCGACTTGAGTATGAGAGACAACTGAAGACGGTGATAAAGGACGTCCGGGACCTAGAAGACCACGATCTCCGTGCTCTCTCTAAACGGTTCGCGATACAAAATTTCGAGGGACTAGACAAAGGCAACTTCACAAACCTCTACGATGCGTTGAATGTCATGTTCGAGAATTCGGTCCGATTCACCCCGCTGCTGCAGCCGCCAGAGCCAGAGTTCAATATGAAGGTCCAACAATGACGAAGCTATCCGGAAAGCACGCACTGTACGGGCTGACGCCGTTCAAGTTGCGGGAAACGAACCCGTATAAAATGGTCGTCGCTCCGGTTTCGTATCTCCACCCGGATAACGAAAGTCTATGGACCAACTATCGCTCTTCCTCTTATGTTGAGAAGTTCTCTGTCCCAGCCCCTGGCTTCGACAAAGAGGTTATTCAACCGTACCAGCTATTTGGGAGAGAGTTTGCTTCTGACTCCGACGAGGGCTTCGTGTTCGAACATAAGAACATCGGTGACCCCTCCAGCTGGACGTATCCGCCGATGTATATGGAAATAAGCTACGAGGCGCTCGAAAATACTGGATACTGCACGGAAGGTTGGGTTGTGTCTGCTAGCGAAAACAAGTGCCCAGTCCGGCATAAATGCCCGAACCAAGAAAACCCGGAGTCAGAAGGAGGCTGCAAGCATTACCGACAGAATGGAAAATATAGCCGCCTGTATTCGGTAAATCCGGATATCGAGACTCACTTTGCGGATCCAGCCTTATCGGAGTTTGAGCGATTCACAAGTATCCGTTACCGCGACAAACCCCTCTTGAGTCTTGGATATACAGAGGAAGCTGAATTTCAGGCCTATATCAACCGTATCGTGTTCAGCTCCAAGGTGCCCTGGATTCACCGGACGCCTTCCCTATTCACTCATGAGGGACTTGGATTCCGCATGCAGAATGTGAATGCCGTTGAGGCAGAATTCTCTCCCGATACTCTCCGTGAATTTACTCTGGAATGTCTGGAAGGGTCTGAGCGGCTCAAAAATTGGGTTGCACTCAAATATGTCTGCTACGACGCAGATGATGGTGGCCGCATATCCGAGAAGAACGGTTTCGATGCGATTGATAAGCTCGAGGGGGCGCTAGATGAAGCAATCAACGCTATCGAGGAAGATTCGGATAATGGCTCGCAAAGCCTTGTGGACCAAGTGAAGGACGTCAACTTCCGGGAGGACGAGGATGCAGCAGGGTTTGCTGAGGTGCTTCTCATGCATTCTTTCGCTCACCTTCTTCGTGACCGCATCTGCATCGAATATGGCGCTGATAGCGATCAGATTAGTTACTATCTTGAGCATCCCCGTATCGAGTCAGATACTGTTCAATCGGGTAAGGTCCGTATCGTTCTGCATGAATCAGCCATAGGCGGGTTCGGCTATCTCGAGGAATTCAGGGATTCGTACATCAGAGGGGATATGACGCTTGATGATTACCTCGAGCCAATATCTCGGTTCCTCGACGAACACGGCGAGGAAGCTCGAGACTCCTATGGGGAAGTCTTCCAGTTCCTCGAGCGCTTTGACGACCCAATTCGAGAGGATGCTGAAGCCGCGCTTAAGTCTCTGGATGATCTTGGATTGTATCCACCCTTCCGCTCTGTTCGAAAAGTCTTGGACGACAGGCATGACCTCGCATCTGCAGGCGAGTCCAAGCGTAGTCAATTCCAGCGGTTAGGCGAGAAAGCGCCCCAGTGCTGGGATGGGTGTGGAATTTGCGTTGAAGACGACGATGACTGTAGCTACCTACCATTTGACCGCTCGTTCCTGCTCAGCCGTTCGCTTGCTAAGGAGGGCGTCGATGTCCTAATTGAGGGTGCTTCGAATGCGACGACGATGGAGATTTCTCGTACGCTTTATCACACCATAGATGCCTTTCTCAAGTCGGCCAGGTCAGAGATATTCATCGCTACGGAGTATCTCTCGTATGAAATCGTTGAGGCCATCGTTGAATCGACCAAAGACTGGGACGTCGAGGTCCGAATCATACTTGACGAGTCGATGGGCGACGGCACAGATGCCAGCCCATTCGGGGACATGGAGATACCGCAAGTCCAGTATCGGTACGGTGAGGTCGATAAGACGCGGATATCGATGGACGGTGTGGCAACCGTGTCTGGTGACTTCCAATTGAAAGAACGAGAGCTGATGTCTTCACAGACGGGCGAATCTGTTGAAATCTCATTTGACCCTGTAGACACGGGCGAGCAGCACGCTGAATTAGAACGTCAGTGGGCGAATCTGAGCTAACAAGGCATACCTCTCGACGCGGCCTTGCGGTTCTCCTTCAGTGGTATTAACTTAGAGCCATGGCCAACTTTGTGGCCCTAATCTGCGATTTAGAGGCGTGCTGAGGTCTACAACAGTCGGCCCTTGCTCCACCAACCGAGATAGATTTGTCCGAATGAATCGGTCTCGAATCTCAACTATCATCTGAGGAAATTCCACCAATCAAAAGCCACATTACAGGCGCCTGTATTGTATGTGGTATGTCGCTTTGCCGGGATCTGAAGGAAAACAAACCCCGACTGAAGTATCCTCTCCATGATTTTCTGGCGGCCGTTGCCGAGACAGCACCTACAGGTACATCTGACGTCGAATCCGTTGTCGGTTGTTCCTACGAATCATCGATTAAGAAGCTCAAAACACTCGAATCTCTTCAAGTCATCAAAGGCAACCGTGTTGGCTTTGCTTACCAGTGGCAGCTAGCCCCTTCGTCATTGAATCATGCTGCAGAGGCAGACGTCGATATCTCCCAGCAAGAACTCGTTTGTCTCCTTATCGAGACGCTCGACAGCGTTGCATCCAGTCTCTGTCAGCGTGAGTCGCTCCATGGTGATATACCCCCTCGATATCAGCAGTGGCTAGCTGACCGAAACATGGCTGATTCCCAGCAGTCCGCCGAGATCCTCTCCCGAGTATGCGTATTCGATTTCTTCTTGAAGAGTTCGCTCTACGGGTTGTACAAGCCCGAACACGAAGGGCTCGATAAGCTAACCGCTACCGCTGACTTTCACGCTCGCTTCGCTACGGCCGAACGGGTGGCCGGGAACAAGGGCTTCGAACCCAGTGACCCAGCGGATCTGATTGCGGAACTCGACGAAACGGAAATCGAGACGGTCCTCGCCCTTCGGGGTGCCCTTACCGCTTCCTCCCACCCGGCAGAGGCGCTTAGTATGGTGTATGAGCGCCTATTCGTCCAGGACGCAAGACGTGATCTCGGTCAGTTTTCCACACCGAACTATATCAGCGAAATTCTTGCGAAGTGGGCGGTCAATGAGGCGGACGACACTATCCTCGACCCGGGTGTTGGCGCCGGTATGCTCTCTTCTGCGGCCGTCAGAGAGAAAATCCAGCGTGGGGCAGAGAAACCACTTCATGATATTCGTGCAAACGATATCGACGAACTCGCCGTATCGATGGCAGCCCTTTCGCTCAAACTCGTCGACGGCCCTGGCAGTCCAGTACTTGAGCGAGGGAATTTTCTGGAGTTTGGTGCTCAGGATTGGAGCGAAACCAGTAATGTCGAAAACCAGTCCATCGATGCTGTCGTCGCGAACCCACCATACTCTCGCTCTCAGGCGATGGAGACGGCGGTGAAAGAACAAGCAAACCAGTTTGTATCCAGCGAGGCGGGGGTTGAATTCCATGGAAAGTCCCCTATGTACGTGTATTTTCTTGCTCATGCTGCACAATTCGTCGACGACGGTGGTCGCCTCGCATTCATCATCCCCTCGGGATTCATGGAGACTGAGTTCGGCGTCCCATTCAAGCAATACCTACTGGACTGTTTCCAGATACAGGCGATTGTCCAACTCAACGAAGACGATAATACATTCCGCGGGGTCCGTACAACAACGAGCCTCCTTTTCCTCGAGTATGAACAAGCTCCGGAAGACCACGAGACGACCTTTATAAATCTCCCCAGCTGGCCGGACGTCGATAGCTTCAGTGAGTTACTGGAAATCGACTTCACGGACGATTCCGTTGAAGACAGGTATCGCGTTGACCTGTTGCAGCGCCTCCTTTCGCCGGAGGATAACTGGCAGCATTACTTTTCGTCGACGGAAACGAGCGAAATCGATGGACTAGGTGATTTTACGGATATTGCCACGATAAAACGCGGAATTGCGACAGGAAATAACGACATCTTCTGTTTGGATAGAGATGACTTGGCTGACCACGACATCCCAGATAGATTCCTCCAACCGATAATCAAGAGCGCTCAGGACATCCCTGGCTATGAAATCACGAGGGAGGACTGGGAGGGGTGGCGAGATACGGGAAAAGACGCCTGGCTGCTCTATGCCTACGAAGACGGCGAGAAGCTTACCGAAAGGACTCCCCTCGAGGAGTTCCTCTCATATGCTGAGGAGACGTTTGACACGGATCGTGAACTGTTCGACCGGCGCAACCCGTGGTACTGCGTGGATAAACGCGATCCAGCTCCGATACTTGCTAAGTACATGAGTAGGACGGGCTCACAGTTCATCTACAACGAAAACGGCCTGCGGACACTGAATAACTTCCATAACATCGACCCGGATTTCGAGGAGAACGAAGATTGGGTCAAAGCCCTTCTTGCGTACCTCAACAGCAATATCGTGCGGAAGGAAATTAGCAAGGTGAGCCGATCTTATTCGGGGCTTGAGAAAATCGAACTTGGCGCCCTGAAAAGCGCCCCTGTAATCGACCCACGCAAACTCGATTCACAAGTCGTCGAACAGTTAGCAAATCTCTTCGACTCCCTCGAAAGGGAGGAACGCACTGATGGCGACGTTGAAACTACAAGGATGGCAATCGATGATGCTGTCAGAGAGATTCTCGACATAGCTATTGGATCAGAGACGTAAGCGGGGGAACAACTGAGTGGTAGGAGTAGTTTAGACTCAGACACTCTATTTCGACCCCCAAGCGAATATCTCTCTGTGGCCGGACAGTTCCCCTCAAAGGCGATTCAGGCCCTACAAACTCGATACGAAGAAGGTGAGGCGCTCCACGAATACAGGTGGATACCAGGTAGGGTATTGCTGGTGTTGGTGCGAACAAAATGTCTGGGTGAAAGTCCGAGATATCCTCGTTTCCCTTTTATTGACCTGTGCTGAAATCGTTCTCGTGAAGCATTGTCCCAGGTTGGCTACGCGAAAAACTGATAATTATGACCGGAATCTATCATATGGCCTTCCTCCGTGCTGGTGAAATACATGTATCCATCACCAATTGATCACTAACCTTTGCTTACTACACTTTTCAGCGCGGATTCATATTTGTTTGTAATTCCGTCCTCGGAGAAGACCGTCCAGAATGCGTACGCCGATCGTATGATGAAGGTGCGACCAAAGCTGCCACAGATATTCCGACTGAGGTAAAAACGAGAGATAATTAAACCAAAAGAAGAAAAATAAGATAGTATGGATGTAAGCAAAGGCGATATTATCGTGTTCAAAGGCGGTGACCGCGTATATGGCGTTCTTTCTGTCGAACAGGACGAGGTAGTGATGAGGGCGAAGTATCCAAATTTTGACTTTGGAAATGAAATTCATCGGCCTACGCAATTTCTGGATGAAAAGGAATTCGAGGTATACGATGAGAGCGTGCTGGATAAGATAGGTGGATTCACAGGGGCTATTCATAATACGCCATCTTGTGGAGAGACTCTAATCAAAGAAAAGGAACTGAAGCTACTGCTACTCCAGATTGGGATTGATATTGGCCCCGACTGGATAGATTTACTCCAGCAACCCAATAATTTACTAAGTATAGCGAATATTCTCCAAATTCTCATGGATTACTACGATGATAGGAATGAAATCACGGATAGATGGCTTACATCTATTGACGTACGTACCGTCGATATTGAAGGAAATAAAATTTCTTCATTCAAATGCAACAAGTGTGGGAGAATTATTGATATAGATGACTGACTTGAGGAGACGACGAGTCCAACTCTGCATGACTTTCTGAGGAGTCAATCGGGCGCATACCGCTTGAGAGAAATTGTCCGGTTCTCGTTCTCGAATATCTTCCCGTAGGGGGAACATCGAATACGGCGATTGACGTTACCTCCGAATCGCATCAGCGCCGCGTCGTCAGAACTCATACATATAGATAGCGTTGGTGTATAAACCCTCCTCGTCAAACATAATTTGGAGAAGATAGATACTATCGGGATACTCCCTTATTCATATGGACGGAGAGCAGTTCGAGAAGGAATTAGCTCGAAATTACCGGGAACAAGGTTTTAACACCACTCTTACCGATGGTACCTCGGATAGGGGTGTGGATATTATAATTGAGAAAGGCGGAGTCAGGATTGCAGTGCAAGCAAAGCACTACTCTCGAGGAAATCGAGTGGGAAGCCCGACTGTTCAGAAGGCTTCTGGGCTGCTAACCCGTTCGGATATCGACCGTGTAATCGTTGTCACCACCTCCTCTTTCACTCCGGAAGCGAAAAAGATTGCAGAAAATCGTGGGGTTGAACTTGACATTGCTAAAAGAAGTATTACATCTTCAAATATTTCTCACACTCAAACGAGACGTGGCAGCGGCAAAAAATCCAAGCCTGCTAATCTTGAGTGGGAAGATCGTCAAAACGGCCAATCTACAAGTGTTGTTTGTCCAACCTGCGGGGATGCCTTACAGCGAACCGGTTGGTTTGCGTTTATGACCCACTTCTTGGACTGTGGTTTCCCTAATTCAAAACCTGGATCTATATCCTCCGATAAGTGGACAAAAATTAAAAAAGAGGCCGAGAATCGCATTGAGGGGACTCTTGACTAGTGAGGATATACAAAGCAGTCAAAGAGTCGAGAAGACTACGATTGAGCCAAACGCGATTCCCACCAATCGTTGGACAGAGGCGCTGTGGCATCCCGCAGGTTTCGGTTGGATTTTATCTGAGTCAATCGCTCGTCTGGGACGTACGAGATATCTTCTTCACCAATCACATCCCAGACAACCTGTGGAATTGCGGGATACAGGTGCTCCTCAGATAGGGGACGGATTCGATTTAGGTCTGCCTTTGATAACTTGTTAACGTCGATTACCCCCACAGCAGGCTGCCGGGTACGGTACTCGCCTTCAGGGTCCTGTTCATACCTCAGATTTTCATCGTTGAACTCGGCTCCCGCTGGTTCACTAGGGCATTCAACAACGAACCCCTTCTCTGGTACATCGACCGGACCACCGTGTTTGTACCCTAATTCAACTGGAGTTACAAGGTCGCCTGGTCTCAGAGTTTCACCATTTGCTGATGTATGATACGTTCTCAGTCCTTCGAACCGTTCACCACTCCTGATGTCCCACTCTTCTCCGAACCCGAACCAGTCTGAAAGACCCATTCCAGCCGGGAATTGCTCAAGCGGAGTTACATCTAACCGCTCAAAAGACGGCCCTCCTGGAGCAGGATGATGCAGCTCATGCTGCTCTGATCCAATCTGATTCGTTTCTACCAGTCCCATCATTACCACCGGAGCGAATGATCCAGTTCCTGATTTAGCAAAATCATCAATAGAATCCGCCTCAAGTACTGAATCACTGATTCCTGAAGGTATACCGACAAGGGCAACAAGGTCACTATCGATTCCTCCTAAATCAAATATGTCAGATACGCTGCTTCTTCCCTTTACATCGACAGTATTCCCGGCAATTGCGAAGTCATGGTCGTTCCACTCTTGTTCGCCCCGTCGAAACGCTTCGCTATTGAACCAGTGCCACTTATCAATCGGAATCGTATGTCTGCAGAATTCGTAGAAGGCTATCTCTGCAAGATTACCTTTAATTTTGGTCTCTGGGTTATCTCCGTCATAAGCATCGGCTTGACCCTTTGCGAGTGCGTGATGTGCCCGATCCGGGTTAAATTTGTACCTAAGCATTTGATGAATATTTGTAGGTACTCAACTGATGTGTTTAAACTCTGGTATACGGCGTCTTCGAGAACATTTCCGACTCGTGTTCGCGAACGTTCTATCAGTAGTTCTGATTTTACCAGCTATATTTCAGTCGCACCGGTTAACTCGTCGCCGTGGGATATGCCGAGGTGATGCCACCCGAGAAGGACCCTCCGGACTTCCCGATGGAGGAACTCCAGGGTCGTATATCGAATCAACGAGCGAGGCGTCAAACGACGTGGATAGCCGGCCGGACCTCCTTCGGATTGACTTCGCTGACCCTGACGCCCGGTTACACAATGAAGCGGCGGAAGCGCAGCGAGCAATCCGATATGTCGATTTCACGCTTGTTCCAAACGCTTCTCTTATCGAGGGATGGAATGATCTGGACTCGACTGAACAGCGGATGTACCGCGCAGCAGTCCGAGTCACGACAGGGAACCGGGACATCCTGACCCGTCCACGGAGAAACTGCTGCACCTCTTCTGTGACGAATACACTCGGCAGACGTTCGAAGCGATTACCGACCAGCCGAAGTCCGGGCAGGCGATAGCCGCTGAGCTTGACGTCTCCCGTGAGACGGTGTATCGCCGGCTGAACGAGCTCATTGACACCAGGCTCGCCAAGTCCAAACTCACTATCGCCAAAGACGACAACCACTGGAACCGGTACCAAGCAACGGTGAACGCACTCTCTGTAACGGTTAGTGGCGGCGAACTCGAAGCGACCGTCGACGAGTAGGACCCATTCTTTACGACCCCGGAGTACGGCCGCGGGGACATGCTGGGCGTCGGTGGAGCCGGTCAGAGGACGAAGAAAACCACGTAGCCCGCGACGACGGCGAGGGCACTCCAGAGGACGTACTGTTTTACGACGGTGCGGGGGGCGTCGCTGATGTCGTCGGGGGACACAACCGTGAATCGTACCGTGACCGGATTCAATGTTCCCCAACGATGCGTATGCTGAGAATGGCCTCGAGATCCTTCTTCTTGGGCCGCCGAGCGCAGTCGTTCGGCGCCCGTTGTCAGCTCGCTGTCCAGAGGACGAACGCGAGAAGCGCGGTGAGGAAAGCGGCCGCGGCGAGCACGAACCCGGTCAGCTTCACTTGCTGGCCGTAGTCGTCGAGGTCTTCACTGGTGGTGAGGACGGTTACGAACAAGGATGGATGCCGGAACGGGCTCCGGGGTCGTGGCTCAGCGAGCTGCTGGCGGAGTCGGCGGCACTCGGTGAACGACCACCCCCCGTACAGGGCGAGCCCACCGAGGAATGCCAGGAGAGAGCCCAGCATCGCCAGCAGAGTCAGACCAACGGGGTCGGTGAGATCGGCCTGTATCGACGACGAGTCAGCCGACAGCACCAGAAACACTGTCGCCACGAGCATGACCACAAACCCGACAGGGGCTATCTTCAGCAGTCGCTTGCTCAGGGAGTGGGCCGTCCCACGGTCCAGCCAGAGCACGGTCTCGTACTGCCGCAAGTCGCCGCCGGAAGCGGTGTCCTCCGTGGGGTTCCGGGGGCCGAGCGCCCGCAGCGCCGCGAGGAATGCGATGACGCCACCGAACCCGACGAACTTGATTGGGGCGAGTGTAGTCTGGCGTTCGAGGAACGCCCGTCCCGGGGCGTCCGGGTGTACGTAGGCGGTCGTGGTCGTGCCGCTGTCGTACTCGTCGACCACTCCGACCGCGTCACTGCGGACAAAGTACGTCGGACTGGTCTCTCCCGGAAACACACGAGTGCTCGTGTACTCCGTTCCCTCGTACTCGTAGGTGTGCGTGATACTGACCCGGTAGTAGACTCGGCGGCCGGACGACTCGCTGACCGACGTTTCGACGATGGTGGTGTCGACTGCGACGGCGTCGTCGACCGCTTGGGTCTGCTGAACGTAGTCATAGGCGCCGTAGCCAGCGACTGCGACGCCGAGAAGAAACGCGACTACCAGCAATGGAGTCAGCGTGAGTTCCGTTCCACGGACGGTGACTTGCATTTTGTTGGGGGGATAGCGAATTAGCGTATTAAATTACAAGGGGGCACGTAGCAGCCTGCAGAACCAGAGAAACACGGCGGGCGCCTCGAGCAGTAGAGCCTGATTTTACCGGGTGCTGTTGCATCGGCCCGAATCGGGGTTCTTAGAGATCAGATTATCGTGAGTGGCCCGCCACGTCGTGCATCCTCGACATTGGCCTCTCGGATTGCGTGCAACGTCTCCGTCGCGGTCAACTGCCAGTTCTCCCGCCCGCCGAAATGATATGTGAGTTCGTGATTGAGCGCCACCCAGTAATTGAAGAACATCTGGGCCGCCCCGGAGTAGAACATCCGCACCTCCCGTTTACTCGACCCACACCGGCCTTGGAAGTCATGCTTCAACTGTCGGATGGCGGTCTCGATCTGCCACCGGTCCCGGAACTGGTAAGCATACTTCCGTAGCCGCTCGTCTGAGACGTCTTCGACATCGTAATCCGTAATCCACGCAGTGTGATCCTCCTCGCGCTCATCGCTCCCGATCTCCCCGGTGTGAATCGGGTATGCGAACGTGTTCACCCGGTCCCTCCCGGTGAAGCCACTGAACCGCACCCCGTTCTCGCCATCTGCCTCCCCCTCATCGAGGCGCGCCATCAGATCCCCCGGTGCCCCTGTATCCTTCGCCTGAATCAGAAAATCAAGGCCGTGCTCACGACATTTCGTCACGATATCCTCCTGGTACAACCCCCGGTCACAGTAGACGTGCCCCAGCTCGAAATCTGCGTACTTGTTGACGCGGCGAATCTGCCGTTTGAACGCATCTGCGACCTCTCCTTCGTTCTTGATCGGGGTCACTGCGAAGATGTAGTTTCGGTCTCGGGATGCTACTGACAACACTGCATGTTTCCAGTAGTTGGTTGTGTTCGCCGACTTTTGACCCCCACTCGTCCACTCGTGGTCCTGCCCGTACCACGGGACATTGGTCACGTCGTAGGCGAGATGGACTGGCTCTGCAGGAGGAAGTTGCTCGCGCTCCAGAAGACGACAGGTCCCCCGGATGAACTTATTCTCCCAATCCTCGACTTCGTACTCACGGGCATAGTGTCGGAGCGTCGACGGCGGGGGCACCTTGACGTTGACATCCGACAGCCACTCCAACACCTCCGCGCCGTTAGCCGCGTAGCAGTCCTCCAGCGCGATATGCGCCAGTAGCCGGTAGAAGGACTCCGCGGGGTACTCGTAGTTGGGGGCGAACCGGTCGCGGTTAAAGCCGAGCGAGGGCATCGTGAGTGCAAGATAATCTGCGGCCCGGAGAGTGGCTTGCCGCATCTTCTGCGACATCGCGACTGGGGTCTCAGCTGTCCACTCGAGATGCTTAGGGTCCGGCTCTGGGGGGTCTGGACCGAGAGATTTGAGGGGGTGATCATACTTGATAGTGTACCGGGAAGCTCGGTCCGCACGAGCCGCCGCTGCTTGGATGGTATCGTCGTCGATGGGGAGCGCTTGGACGTGGCGCGACAGCGTCGAATAGTGCGGAATCTCTCCTGGCTCGAAGCCGGTTTCACGTGCGAGACGGGGGGTGTTGGCGAGTTTTGTAGCGAGGCTTCGGTAGTCGGCTTCATCCTCCGGAAGTAGCTCTCGGAGAACGGCAGTGCAGTACCACCGTCGGTCGTCGTCGGCTGGCGGCCACTCCTCGAGAAGGCTACTCTCCGGTGCGATAGTATCCTTGAAATGGAGCAGGGCGAGACAGTGGCGGTCAACCGGCCCGACAGTGCCAGTGGCGTAGGAGTGCAGGTCTTCCGAGCTCGGCCAGGATGTGAACCCTGGAGGTAGGTCCGGTTCGTTCGGGTCCATTACGATGATTCACCTCGGAGGTGTTAGATGCTGGTGGGGGCTTCCCATCGGGTATCCCTGCAACACTACCCGGTAAATTCACGAGCTACTGCTACACACAAGAGTCGGTCATTACCAGTGCTTCACACGACGCAGTCGACAAATCTTGCCTCGCTAAGACCGTGATCTCCTAAGTCATGGTCATAGATTGTAGCCAACAACTCGGTTGTTAGACCGGACAGCCGACTATCGCGTTATCGAATATCCATAGTTCGGCTCGAGATGCTTCTGGGCGGGATACAGTAGCTCCGTTGGGACCTTCGAAGGTTCGACAATACTTTTATCTCTGTCCCACGTCCTCTCATACGTGTACATGGCGTCCAGCGCTACTCCCCCCAACTCCTCGGTGACCATCACCCGCGATGGTGACTGGTTTGTTGCCCGTGATGAGGAGACTGGCGTCGCCAGCCAAGGGGAAACACGCGCGGAAGCCCTCGCAAATCTTGGTGAAGCTCTTGAACTCCACAACGAACCCGTTGAGGCAGACGAAGTCGACGAGCCAGACGTAGACTGGCTCTGACAGATACCGTTTTCGGGATTGGGGGCCTCGCGCACGCGCACCCCCGTGACGGGGGCTTTTAGTCAATGCCTGCGTCATCTGCGGTAGTGAGTCGGCGCACGTACTCTGGTCGGGAAGTCGCGAAGGTTCTCACCAGACACGGGTTCACGCCGACTGGAAGTCATGGCAGTCATCGCCGTTTCTCCTACAAGCATCCCGAAACCGGAGAAGTTCGGCACGTTGATGTCCCGATGCACGACGAGCTTGCTACGGGAACGCTTCAGAGTATCGCCAAGCAAGCTGGAGCGAATGACTTCGACGAGTTCTGCGACTGGCTCGATGTGACGCTGTAAATAGAGATTAGGCGTTTTCTGGCCCGGGGCCAGCGGCGTTCATCGCGCCGTCGAGCTGGATGATCGCCTGGCTTACGTCGCTCGTTGGATCGAACTGGTATCGCTGTGGGCTGCTGTGTTCTACTTCTTGAATGACCTCGACTCCGAGAAGGAGGTCGAGGTGGTTGTTCACCGATTGTCGGCTGACGCCGGCAAGGTCCGCAAGCTCGCTCTGGTTGAATTCGCGGGTTGGGGGTAGGTCCAGGAGCGCGTCGACGATTTTCGCTGCGCTCTGGTGCTTCGTCAGTACGAGCCATCCGGAGGGGTATGCCTCGCGGAACTGCTCGTCATCTTTGTTGGTGTTTTCCATTGCCATTCTCTGAGTCATCGCTACTCGCCGCCGCCAGTTGAGACTGTTTTGCGTTCCTGCTCCGGTATTGGATTCGCACCCATGAGTGCACGACACTCCGGGATTCGTGTTTACGGAGAGTCGGATCAGTCAGAATCACACGGAGTCCTGCGTATTGGTTGCACGAACACCGAACCGCGGTTGTTGTAGTGTGAACCAGGATTTAGAGTTCGGCTTCCAAACGTTGATTTCGTCCAGAATCCGAAGACCATCACTCTCCAGTCCAACCAGGTGGCAAACCATATGTCGTCGGTAAATCCAGTACGACGTGGTTGATTAACTGATTACTATTGCGTCAGAGGTGCTGGTTAACCTTGGCAGAGTTCCACCACACGTATGTAGGTGTTCATATCAATTTCGCCTTCTTGGAGAAAATCGTCAGCCTTCATTATCCAGTCCGTGCATACGCTTTCCGTTTGACTTTCGTTCAGGCCAGTCTGGAGGGCAGCAATCAACTGTTCAAGAAGACTCAGTCGGCCAGTTCGAATCAGGTTAGCCCCGATAAATTGGAGCGCTGTTTTGACTCTTGTTTCTCTGTCGTTAAGATGCAGACGGCCAAGCGACTGGCTAATTTCATTCAAGTCTTTGATAATATTGTCTGCAGTCTTGAACTCATCTTGGAGAACATGAATCTGCAGCAAGAAGATATGGGCACCAGTCACTAATTCGATAATCTCTCGGCTATCTAAGTGATTCTCGGCTAATTCTTCGAGGCGGTCGAGTCGTCGTTGCATTGCATCGAACCGCCCCGCCTTACCCTCGTCGACTATAGCGTTGGTGAGTGATTTGGCGAGTGCGAGGTGAATCTCGTCGTTGTGGGGATGGCTCTCGACCAATTCTTCGAGGCGGTTGAGTCGTCGTTGCACCGCCTCGAACCGCCCCGCCTTACCCT
>Ga0207850_100459_pt1 | contig 26087 bp, 22 predicted proteins | sample 23E2SouthBayCA_FD_187746 | JGI IMG/M metagenome (GOLD analysis project Ga0207850, IMG submission 187746) | Aerobic enrichment media microbial communities from Eden Landing Ponds, California, USA - A23 E3 (3) (SPAdes) | ecosystem: Environmental > Aquatic > Marine > Unclassified | place...
GTCCGGTTCGGGTAGTTCTAACACACTTCTGAACCGGACATCTTCCTCAATCAGAGCGACGCTTCAGCTCCGCTGCTTACGCCGGTTGGGAAGTACCGATAGAGGTTTTCCAGGAGTTGTTGGAGTCGGCTCTGGTCGGCGCGAACGGTCCGACCGGTCTCAGTCATGATCGTTGCCCCGCCAGTTGCAACGTTACGCCAGCAATTCTCGGTGATCGTACCTAAATCGACCGCCTCGATGTCACTCACTCGGTTCCCCTCCCGTGCCAGCGTCAGGAGATCATCGATGAGTGTCTGACTTCGCTCCAGCGCGTTCTCAACGTCGTCGAGATGTTCACTGTCACACTCCCCCTGAGCCAGTTCCAACCGACCCTGGGCAACGGTCAATGGGTTGCGCAGATCGTGTGAGACGATGCTGGCGAACTCCTCAAGGCGCTCGTTCTTGCGTTCCAGTTCCGTCTCGCGGCGCTTTCGCTCCGAGATATTCCGCCCGATGCCGACGAGCCCGATCAGTTGCCCATCGGCGTCGGTGAGACGCGCCCCGGTGAACTCGTAGGGGATGCGCTCGCCATCCTTGGTGAGCGCATCAGCCTCGGCGGTTGCCGTCCCGGTCGAGAGCGTCTCCTCGATGATGTCGGCGATGTGCTCCCGTTCGTCCTCGGGAAAAAAGTCGAGGGCGTCCATGCCTGCGAGTTCCTCGTCGGAGTAGCGCGTGACCTCGACGACCTGGTCATTCCACCGCCGGAGTTTGCCGTCCTGTCCGAAGATGTAGAACAAGTCAGTGAGCGTGTCGAGGGCCTGCTGGGTGACCTCGCGCTCCCGCCGGAGTGCCTGTTCGCGTTCCTTGCGCTCGGTGATGTCGCGGTTGTTCGTCACGACGCCCTCGATTGCGTCGTTGTCGAACTGGTTCGTCCCGCGGATTTCGAGCCAGCACCACTCGTCGTCGGCCGTTTGGAGCCGGCACTCGACGGTGAGCGTCTCCCCCGGCACGGACAAGACGTCGGTGAAGGTTTCCCAAACCTTGTCAACATCGTCGGGGTGAATGAAGTCGAATCCGTTCTGCCCGACGAGTTCTCCGGGTTCGTAGCCCAGAATCCGCGTGACTGAGGGGCTCTGGTACTTGATGACACCGGACTCGTCGATGACCGTGATGATGTCGGTCGATTCCTCCAGGTACGCCTCGTATCGCTCCAGTTCGCGCTGGCGTTCGACCTGGTCGGTAATCTCCTGAAACTTCGAGAAGATCGTAATGACCTCGTTGTTTTCGTCGGTCACGACTCGGTTGTGCCACTCACAGACGATGCGCTGGCCGTCCTTCCGGATGTTCTCGTTGATGCTGTGATAGCCGCCCCAGGCTTCCAGAAGATCTGAAACCACCCCTCCGACTTGATTACGGTCTGACTCGGGAACGATCGGCTCCCAGGACTCCCCCTGGAGCTCGGCCTCGTCGTAGCCGAGGATTTCCTCCGCGGTATCGTTCAGTCGGACGAAATTAAAGTCCTCGGTCCACTCGACGACTCCCATCGGGGATTCCTCGAAAAACAGATTGAGACGTTTCTCTCTGTCCGCCAGTTCGGTCTGGGTGCGGTACTTCTCCACGGCGTTTCTGATGCGGTTTGCGAGCACGGGATACTGGCTGGTACCACTCCCCTTTTGAAGATAGTCCGTAACGCCCGCCGATATTGCATCACTGGCGACTTCCTCGCTCCCCTTGCCCGTATAGAGAATGAACGGGAGGTCGGGATGCTCCGCTCTGACGGCTTCAAGGAACTCGATCCCGGTTCGGCCCGGCATATCGTAATCAGACACCACGCAGTCGAAGTCGTCGCTGGCCAGGCGATCTAATCCCTCGCTCGCACTTGGCGCGGTCTCGATGTCGAACCTGTCGTCTTCACGTTCGAGAAAGGTCGCGGCCATATCGGCGAAATCAGGCTCATCATCGACGTGAAGAACTCGGACCGACTGATTAGATGGTTTCATGAGAGTTTATTCGTGCGCCATTCATTCACATACGGGTGTGAAAAACCCAGCGTCCCCCAATCACATACTCAATATCGGGTCGTGCTGACTGCACCCTCTATATCTTGCACGCCAATCTATATCAATATCACCTACGCGATAGTTGTTTCACCAGATTAGTCAAGAGTCTTATCAAGACCGATGTGATGATTATAAGATCCACTTCTCAGTAATTTCCGGCAATCATGCCGCGTTCTCCGGGCAATTCCCGGCCAATCCTCGGGCAATTCCCGAGCAATTTCGGATCGGTCTAGCGCCAACGACTTTCGACTGAGGTCCGGTGCTGGAGTCCAAGGACGGACGTATTGAAGTGTTGAATGATCGTGGGGTCCAATTCTTGCCGGGCGTCGTCGAAGTTCTGCTCGGACTCGATGAGATGGGTGAGCGCCGCATCGATGACCTCGGAATTGGGCGGGTCATCGTGTGGGCCCTCGGCAATTATCTCGCCTGCCTGCTCCAGGAGGCGTTTGCGCTCGTCGGTCATCCGGATCGTGGTTCGTTTCGTTGAACCCATAATAAATCGATGTATGCACTGGGGGTCCTAGAGTGTTTCTCTCGACTCACTCGACAATTGATTGGGTGTAAACGCGGGGCAACCGATTTCGCTTCGGGTAGAATTGCTGGGCCAATTCTGTGAAATCTATATACATCCCCGGCGAGCGGCCCCGGGGGATTGTGCATACATTCAGGATGCTGAATACATCTGGGTCGAACCTCTGGGGATCGCGCTTCAACACCAGCTTGGTACTTCTGAAACGCTCCGAACAGACTTCTGTTCAGAAGTTTGCCATTACTGCTTCAACACCAGCTTGGTACTTCTGAAACCCCACACGGCGTTGCGACCGGTGTCACGACCAATGTCGCTTCAATACCAGCTTGGTACTTCTGAAATGATTGTCCATCGCGACCATGCCGACCCACAGTGCCGTGCTTCAACACCAGCTTGGTACTTCTGAAACACGGCCGACCTCGAGGACATGCCGCTCATATTTGACGCTTCAACACCAGCTTGGTACTTCTGAAACCACTTCCTGAGTTACGGCCACGTCGTCGGGGTCGGGCTTCAACACCAGCTTGGTACTTCTGAAACTCGGCGCTTGAGCGTGCTTTCGCCGAGGAGTTTGGCTTCAACACCAGCTTGGTACTTCTGAAACGAGAGGTGGTCGGGGGTGCTGGGGCCGTTGGACTCGGGCTTCAACACCAGCTTGGTACTTCTGAAACCATACTAAGATACCAACGACAAAGCCCATAGCGAAGCTTCAACACCAGCTTGGTACTTCTGAAACGGGTCAAGGTGGCCGTGGCGTCGTTCTGTTGAATCAGCTTCAACACCAGCTTGGTACTTCTGAAACGAGTCGAGTCGTGACGGAGGCGGTCGCGAACGGTGCTTCAACACCAGCTTGGTACTTCTGAAACGACCTCCCGCTCGCGCCTGCCGACGCCGAGGGGCCGTTGCTTCAACACCAGCTTGGTACTTCTGAAACGAGCGTGGACTTACCGGAACCCTTCTCGCCGATCGCGCTTCAACACCAGCTTGGTACTTCTGAAACACGTCACCTCGCTCGTTCGCTTCGTCGTTACATCGCTTCAACACCAGCTTGGTACTTCTGAAACCAGAGAGCAGCGACGGGATAGTGTATTTGGTGGCGTGCTTCAACACCAGCTTGGTACTTCTGAAACTCCCCAAACAGCAAACACGACGCCGACACGCGCCAGCTTCAACACCAGCTTGGTACTTCTGAAACCCCGTGGCCGACCGTGACCGTATCGGGCAACGTGCTTCAACACCAGCTTGGTACTTCTGAAACTACCACCGAGACGGATACCACGGACACCACAGACGCGGCTTCAACACCAGCTTGGTACTTCTGAAACCGGCTTGGAGTGTGGTCGTAATGCCCTCTGAGAATGCTTCAACACCAGCTTGGTACTTCTGAAACGGTTGGTAACCGGCAGGTAGTCACGGCCGCGCACCAAAGGCTTCAACACCAGCTTGGTACTTCTGAAACAGCATCGACAACACCCGCCGGACCGAATACGACACGCTTCAACACCAGCTTGGTACTTCTGAAACCTGAACTTTGGGACTGACGCGACGGACGCTGACTATGCTTCAACACCAGCTTGGTACTTCTGAAACATGGCGCTATCCGCTTCCCCGAGCCATGTCGCCACAGCTTCAACACCAGCTTGGTACTTCTGAAACGCGGTCGAACCCACGTTCGAAGGCTGTCGGTGCGCCAGGCTTCAACACCAGCTTGGTACTTCTGAAACGGGCAAGCGATTTACCGTTCATCTGACTGGGGTGAGAGCTTCAACACCAGCTTGGTACTTCTGAAACCTTCTTAGTCGGGCTAGTCATAGGACGTATCACGGGCTTCAACACCAGCTTGGTACTTCTGAAACTGTCCCGACGATCGCCACTGATCCGAACACAGGTTCCAGCTTCAACACCAGCTTGGTACTTCTGAAACCTGCTTGTGTGCCGCGACCTCGGCCTCGCGCTTCGAGCTTCAACACCAGCTTGGTACTTCTGAAACCACGTTCGGGCCTTGCTGGGTGCGCTGGCGGGAGGGCTTCAACACCAGCTTGGTACTTCTGAAACCCGCCGTTCAGGCCGTCGCGGATACCGAAGTGGGTGCTTCAACACCAGCTTGGTACTTCTGAAACCTGCGCGATGAACTCGCGCGGGACTTCGCGATGGAAGCTTCAACACCAGCTTGGTACTTCTGAAACCGTCGGGACGTACGCTTTGTGGATCTCGTCGACCGTGCTTCAACACCAGCTTGGTACTTCTGAAACCATACGGTGGTTGTTACGTCGGTGACGGTGTGACGGCTTCAACACCAGCTTGGTACTTCTGAAACATTTTTCAAGTGGGACGGAGACTGGTATATGACCCCGCTTCAACACCAGCTTGGTACTTCTGAAACCGTCCCAGTTGCAGGTTCGTGGCATTGCGTCTATACAGCTTCAACACCAGCTTGGTACTTCTGAAACCGCCCATGTCTGAGGATGTAGTCGAAGCGATCGAGGCTTCAACACCAGCTTGGTACTTCTGAAACCCTATCGGTGGGCCAAGCGTTCGGACCGACCCGCGCTTCAACACCAGCTTGGTACTTCTGAAACCAGCGGGGACTCCGAGGGCGGCTCATCGCTAAGTCGCTTCAACACCAGCTTGGTACTTCTGAAACTGTGGTCAGGTCGAGCATGAGTGGGAGCGCGGCCGCGAAGCTTCAACACCAGCTTGGTACTTCTGAAACGGTCCGCCATCGCCAGAGTCATCCACTCGGAGGTTGCTTCAACACCAGCTTGGTACTTCTGAAACGGGACGATTTGCTCGCCTTCAATCGTCAAGTCAGAGCTTCAACACCAGCTTGGTACTTCTGAAACTGGATACACCACGCTCGCAGTTATGAGCGCCTTCGCGCTTCAACACCAGCTTGGTACTTCTGAAACCGTGTCTACTGAGCGAATCAAAACCGAACCCTTCGGGCTTCAACACCAGCTTGGTACTTCTGAAACCGGCGTCCGGGACCGAGTGCTGATAGTCCACGTCGGCCGTGCTTCAACACCAGCTTGGTACTTCTGAAACGCAGCTGCGTCGGCGCTTCGAGCGCGCTTGGATCGTGCTTCAACACCAGCTTGGTACTTCTGAAACTGTTGTCCATGTGCGATCCCGACTCGTTGGCCGGGTGCTTCAACACCAGCTTGGTACTTCTGAAACCCGCGGTCGACTTGTCGTCGTCCCAGGTCATACCAGCTTCAACACCAGCTTGGTACTTCTGAAACGGGCGACGATGACGATTTCGCGGAGCGCGTCGAGCGCTTCAACACCAGCTTGGTACTTCTGAAACTGTCGAGACTCTGAGAGGTCGGCCGGCGGGACGGCCGGCTTCAACACCAGCTTGGTACTTCTGAAACCGGGCGCGACCCGCTCCCCAGCATCAACGGAGAAAGCTTCAACACCAGCTTGGTACTTCTGAAACTCTTGTGGCGTGCCCGTGTTTCCGCTTAGGATCACGTGCTTCAACACCAGCTTGGTACTTCTGAAACCGGTGTCGAGGCCGATGTCTCGGCGGCCGAACTCGCTTCAACACCAGCTTGGTACTTCTGAAACCCTCGCCTTTCCGAATTTCCCACGACCCGCTGTCTTTGCTTCAACACCAGCTTGGTACTTCTGAAACGAGGGGACAACTCTCCTCTCAAATCTGGATATCATCAAGCTTCAACACCAGCTTGGTACTTCTGAAACGAGAGCGCAGCGACCGCTCGGGACCGATGCCCGAGTGGCTTCAACACCAGCTTGGTACTTCTGAAACTTTGCACTGTCATGGCTTCAAGACTCCAGATGAACCAGCTTCAACACCAGCTTGGTACTTCTGAAACGTGCCAACGGTGCGGTTGTACGACTGCCATACCTCGCTTCAACACCAGCTTGGTACTTCTGAAACCCAGGTGCTATCTTTGTCAATGTCCACACTGCCCTTGCTTCAACACCAGCTTGGTACTTCTGAAACCAGAGCGCGGCGGCTGTGCGGACTGCGAGGACCCGGAGCTTCAACACCAGCTTGGTACTTCTGAAACGAGAGGATGACCATCTCCGTGACGTTCTGGTAGTCCTGCTTCAACACCAGCTTGGTACTTCTGAAACGTGGACCACGTCGACGAAGTTCTGGACGACCGTCTCGCTTCAACACCAGCTTGGTACTTCTGAAACCGCGATTGAGAAGGCCGACGAGGATTCACGGTGGTAGCTTCAACACCAGCTTGGTACTTCTGAAACCGTAGGGGGCGACACCGATAACGTGGAAGTGGGGCGAAAACTCGCTTCAACACCAGCTTGGTACTTCTGAAACCACCCACCGCTTGAGACCGTGTGCGGTTCGGTATTCTGGCGCTTCAACACCAGCTTGGTACTTCTGAAACACGCGTATCGCGCCTCCGGGTCGAACTCGGAAAAGTGCTTCAACACCAGCTTGGTACTTCTGAAACCGTGCAAATCCGATTACGCGACTCCGGAAGACAAGGCTTCAACACCAGCTTGGTACTTCTGAAACCCCTCACTGGTCGGCCCTCCCCGGCGCGCACTTGCTCGCTTCAACACCAGCTTGGTACTTCTGAAACTATCGTGAATCGGATGCTCCGGAAACTCCGGCAGGAAGCTTCAACACCAGCTTGGTACTTCTGAAACTCGGGTAGCGGGTTCTACTTCGGCTACGACGGCGACGCTTCAACACCAGCTTGGTACTTCTGAAACACGATGACGGTGGCTCTCTCACTATCGACACAGAGCTTCAACACCAGCTTGGTACTTCTGAAACCATGGGAGACGAAGGAGCGGGTAGACGACTATTATGCTTCAACACCAGCTTGGTACTTCTGAAACCCGCCACCGGAGATGATCCCGACTTTGGCGATCTCGCTTCAACACCAGCTTGGTACTTCTGAAACTATTCGCTCGTGAAAGCTAAGGCGTCGTATGGCAACGCTTCAACACCAGCTTGGTACTTCTGAAACCATGTCGGTTTGAACAACGGGTCTTTCGCCTGTAAGACAATTCCCCGCTTCAACACCAGCTTGGTACTTCTGAAACGCGTTCGGCGCCCGAGGCGAAGCGATCCCACTGGTGCTTCAACACCAGCTTGGTACTTCTGAAACCGCCGCTCTGTTGCGGGATGCGCGTGAACGTGGTAGCTTCAACACCAGCTTGGTACTTCTGAAACACGATGCTGTTGCGTCCCTGGGCGACCCGCTCGCGGCTTCAACACCAGCTTGGTACTTCTGAAACCGTGTCGCGGACCTCGGCCTGGTAGTCCGTCCACTTCGCTTCAACACCAGCTTGGTACTTCTGAAACAGCGTGGCAAGTCTTCGGAGTGGCCCTACCACTTCTAGCTTCAACACCAGCTTGGTACTTCTGAAACGATGTTGATGGACACGGGTGGCCGGGCGACGTTCATGCTTCAACACCAGCTTGGTACTTCTGAAACCGGCGCTCGGGAACACCGTCAGTGAAACCTCTGACGCGCTTCAACACCAGCTTGGTACTTCTGAAACCGGCGAGAATGAGGATCATATCCCCCATCCCTCCGAAGCTTCAACACCAGCTTGGTACTTCTGAAACGAGCCGTCCGCCCGAGTCGAGGCGGGTTCGCGATCTCCCGCTTCAACACCAGCTTGGTACTTCTGAAACGGTGCTGTTGACCTCCGAGGACGGGACCGATGTCTAGCTTCAACACCAGCTTGGTACTTCTGAAACCCGACTCCGGAGGGGCCCGGACCCGCGGGACGATCTCAGCTTCAACACCAGCTTGGTACTTCTGAAACAGATCCCGAAGGCCCCGAGGACTACCGCAACTAAGCGCTTCAACACCAGCTTGGTACTTCTGAAACCGTCGGGTTCGAACTCGTTGAGCTTTGAGGACAGGGCTTCAACACCAGCTTGGTACTTCTGAAACACGCGGTGACAGGTGCGACTATGCACGACAGAAAGCTTCAACACCAGCTTGGTACTTCTGAAACTCGTATTCGCGTTCGCCCTCTTCGCCCGGTGCATACGTGCTTCAACACCAGCTTGGTACTTCTGAAACCATGCTCGGAACCATTCGCAAGAGTGACGTTATGGGTCGCTTCAACACCAGCTTGGTACTTCTGAAACCCATGCCATATTACGGGTTCTAGGGACTATATCCTTGGGATTGGACGCCATGTAGCCATCAACCACCAATAACGGGCTATACTAAGGAGGTCGATGGTGGTCAATCAAATCAATTGATGGTCGTCCATCGGATCTTCACCGTATATCGACCGATCAAGCCAATTGTCGTCTCGAAGTTCGTAGAGTATCACAGACTCATGCGCTTTCACTATATTGTCGATTTCGTCTTTCAATTCCCGAAGATCTCCTTTGGTGAGTTCTCCTTCACAAACTGAGTTTTGAACATGTGTAAGGTACTGGCGCAAGAGCTTCAACATCTTCTGTGTCCGTTCCGCTTCCATATCGTAGACAGCGATGACGTACATCTACCACCACCTCTGAAATCCGTCGTACTCCTGATCACCAAGGAGATGCTTATGTAACTTGTATCCTTCCAGCCGGAGTAGGTATTGATATGACGTCTTTCTATTCAGGGTCGGATGTTCGATCGTCTCGTCAAGTAACGATTCGAACTCTCGGACGAACGTTCTCCGACCTTGGTCGGTCAAAAGGCAACCGTCCAAATCGTCCTCAAAGTCGTCAATAGTGATCTGGGACCTATTCACCAACCGGAATATGAGTCGATCGACTAACATAGGCTTGAACATCTCGCTCAGATCCAGACATAAGGAATAGCGCCGTTCACTGGGGTCATGTAAATAACTGATAGTTGGGTCTAGGTGCGTTGAATACAGTTCCGTCAGAATGGCGCTGTAGAGTAAGCTATTTCCGAAGGAGATCAGTGAATTTACTTCATTCGGTGGTGGATGGTATTCCCGTCGCTCAAATTTAAAGTCATCAGGCAAAACCGTGGCGAACAGTTGATAATACCGGTTCCTGATGGTTCCTTCATGACCCAGGACCTCGCTGATTGTCTCGCATTGATCCACCTCTTCAACGAGGTTTTCAAGGTCAGAGAGAAGTATATCAAGGTCATGTCCACGATTGGAATAGTACTTGGTATTTCGTTTCATTTCATTCCCTGAAGATTCAACAAATTCTTTAGCAATTTTGAGACGTGCTGTGGAGTCGCTATGGTGTTCTACTTGCTTCACCAGTGAATTTCCTGAGACGAGTGATCGACGTGGTACATATGTCCCGGAGTAATACTCGTTCCAATTGAAAATATGTGCTGGGACTTCATTCTGAGTTAAGAAGTCGAGTGCTCGTGTATTAAAATCGATTTGCCCATGGAAGAATAGTGCATGGACATTCTCTACAGGTAAGTGGTGGATCTCGTCCTTTTCAGTCCGCACCACTAGCGTGTCATCTTCTCTTTCTAATCGTCCGTTTTTGAATAGATGATAGTTCTCGTCCATGCTTGATTCACACCCAGCAGAGATCGTGATATGCACATGTGCCACATATCGGCTTCCGTTCGGGTTCAGGCGGCGTCGTCCTTGAGACGATTCCCCGAATAGAATCTATAATTTGTTCCATCTCTTGTTCGTCCTCAGACGTGAGCTCTATCGATTCTCGTTTCCTTTCTGTCGGATATGCAACTTCTCCGCCGACATCGATGTGCTTTTTTGTTTTTAAATACCAGAGATAGAACTTCAACTGCATTTCACCGGGTTTCTCAAGCGAACTTGACCGTTTTATTTCAACTACGCTACCATCATCAAGCAGGTCAATTTGTATTTGACCATCGATGAACACAGAACGCTTTCTGTCCTCGTATGAGGACTCATCAATTGAGGACCCATGACGTATACCTATATTCTCCCGGTCGACATCGATTTTGTTCGCGTAGAACCAAAGTTCCCGGTGACAGGTGTGATAATACTTGACCATGAGTCCGGTAATATTCATCTTAGATCAACCTCGCGTTGACTGTGTCGTCCGGGATCGTGAATCCAGTATCACTGTTGTACCACTTGTCATACCGATGTGAGCCTGCGTCCAGAAAGTACACACCCAAATCAGTATCCGGGAGTGGAAGCGAACGTATATCCTTCGCACGGTCGGATGTCTCCGAATAGAGATTGACAGTAACGACATTATCGTAGAAGGACGGCTTCGCTTGAGCAATTGCAGCACGATCTCCCTCCCAGATCGCCTCTTGCATCGTAGTGAACGATTCCGGTTTACCTCTTTTTGCCGTCTTTTCAGTGGTTGTGACGAATACCTCTGCCGACAGAACATCCTCAATAAGAGAGATTTCCGCATCTTCGAACTGCCAGGATCCCAATTCGTTGAGTGATTCGCTCGTATCCTTCACCGCTTCGACGATACTAAAGTATCGGTCGACGAGATCGGACGTGACTTTGCTTTCTGGTGCTGAATAGGGGATATCGCCGTTATCCCTGATAGTCCGACGCGTTGCGTGGAGACGCGGGTCATCGTAGATGGAACGAGCGGGACAGTCGCCGTCATCTTTGATAGATACGACTGTAACGATGCCTTTCGAATCAGAGCCCCACTCGCGGTTACACCGGCCCGCAGCTTGGACAATTGAGTCAAACGGAGCAAAGTCTCTCCAGACCGCGTCCATATCAATGTCGACACCAGCTTCGACTACTTGAGTACTGACTACGACATATCGATCCTCTTCAGACGAACGGAGTTGATCGATCCGTCGCCGTCGATCCTTTGGTCGAACTGCACTGGATAGATACATCAGGGACGCATCTGCAGATCTCAACCGTTCTTGAAGCTCTTCAAAAAGTTCTGTAGCAGATTGGATCGTATTGCAGACGACCAGAATGTCATCCCTGGAATTCGACCGAGCATGCGATGAGACGCGGTCAGCGAGGTCAGTATGACTCAGCGGGTCATTAGTGATGCTTTCGTCGAATTGGAAGGTGACTCTATCCAGTCCCTCGAAGTACCGATTCCTGTAGTTTGTCGTATCGTTTCGCCCTCCGACGAGAGAAGTCGTTTCATCAAATATCCCCGGCTGGGTGGCGGACATCGCGATAAAAGTGCAGTTGAGTTGATCCGCGAGAATCTCTAGAACCTCTTGGACCACATCCCAATATCGAGCGGGGATCGCCTGCACTTCGTCCATCAGTACGATTGCATCCTCCAAATTGGGGAGTTTCATAGACTGTGCGTTTGACGGGACGACGAGACTCTCTAAGAACTGGACGAACGTCGTCGCGACAAATTCGCTTTCCCAGCGCTCTGTCAGCATCATTGCTCGGTCTGCATCTTGGTCTGGGTCTTTCGTGTCGTCCATTACGTGCGTCGAATCCGAGAGATAATGATGTTTTAAGAGAAGTTCAGAATCAATCTGACCGTCGCCGACGCCCGCGAAGACCGATTCGAAGACGGTGAAATTTTGATCGATAATCGATGTGTATGGGACCGTATACACGATACGTGGGGGTGGCTCGTTCTCCTTCTGTATCCGGTTGCGAAGAATCAAGGCAGCATCGACACTGGTGAGGGTTTTCCCGAGGCCGGTGGGGAGCGAAATTTCAAGCAACGACTCTGATAGTTCCACCTCTTGAGCCGCAGCTCGAACCTCGGCGCGTGCACGCTCCCGAAACTTATCAATCGAATCAGTCTCGGGCTCACCAAACTCTTGTGTTACGTATGAATCAACGGTGTCGGCCGGTATCGAGCGCCTACTCGGTAGTTCATATTGAGCCGCATCAATTTTATCGGCAGACACGAGGCGCGAGAACCCCACAATCACGTCGCAGGCGGTTTCGCAGTCCGTATCTATCTGTAATTTCCCATTACGATAGACGTGTTGGAGGAACTCCTTGAGATACTCCTCCTCAGTTACCCAGGACGCGAATCCTTCGACGGTCAGCGGTATTTCCAGGCTGTCACAGACGGGTTGAATCTCCGCTGAACGCGATTGGAGATCGGTAGCCTGTTCCCTCATCACGTTCCGCCGTGAATCGTCGACCAACCGCTCGAACCAAGACCTATCTCCTGAGACGTTCCGCAGGCGGGAGTGATGCCTGTCGACGGCGAGAAGTCCACTGAGCGACTCCCTACGAGAGAATTCCTCGTTCCGCAGAGCGCGGTACGTTGCAAGCCCCGACAGAGGGGCATGTGAAGTTTTCTGACTTTGCGGTCTGAGTCCGCGAATATACGATTGGAAGTGCGACGTTGCTTTGCCGAAATCGTGCGTCGCTCCGATAATCTCAGTGAACCGCTGTCGGTCAGAACTCAAACCTTGCGAACAGCCATCTTTTACGCCTCCCAAATGGTCTTCAAGCAACCGGTCTCCGGGATATCGGTCACCACTCGACCGATCTTCAGCATCGTCGTCAGGGTGCGATATGATGTCACGAGAAGACAACAGGATCGCCTCCGACTATCGAGTAGGATTCGTCCCTAACATCGATATTTGTACCAGAACGGTCGTACGTGATTTTCTGTGATCCGTCGGCAACGCGACCGTCCTCCTGGGCGCGCATGAAGGCGGGCATACGCTCTGATACGTACTCTGCATCGGGTTCTGGGATGATAGTGAGGTCATCGCCAGGAAGCGCCGACCGGATGGATTTTTTCCCTTCTCCAGACTCAATCTCGAATCGCCCCAGATAATCGTACCATGCAAGGTGTTCGCTAAGCCCAAGTGATAATGCATAGGTGCTCTTCCCGGCAGATAGCTTGTCCTCAAGCTGATCCATCAACTCCTCATTTTCCAGAGAGACGTACAGCCGGTACTTCGGTTCACAGAGATACTCGAAGACGTTCTGTTGTCTATTGCCTCGGAAATGCTTGCCTGGTTTCGCTCCTTTCGTCTTGGCATCGCTGCCTTCGGTGTTGAGTATGTTTACCGCCATCGATAGGCGTCGAACCGGTGATTCGAGGGAAACCGCAATTCTACTTGACTCCCTATCGAAGTCGTTGTAGTATGAGTCGCGTGGTAATCCCAGTACAGCAGCGACCATACCAGCGACCGTAGTTCGAGGTGGGAGCCCGTATGTCATCGCTGGCGACGTGGTGTGAGGTTTCCGGAAGTGCGCGTGTTCACCAGTGACCTCGAAGACGATACAGTCTTCAGTCATACTGGACGTTGACCGACTCCTTTCCGAGGGTTGACTGAAGTGCTTCCTTCAAGATCTCCGGTCCTCCTTCCTTGTCATCACCAGCGACTTGCAGACGGCGGCTGGCACGAGCGTTGACTGACTCGATTCGGTCACTATGCTCATCTAGTAGACTTAGCATCTCGTCAAGTTCGATCCGGGCATGAGACACGTCTCGCATTGCCTTCGGACCATCCGTTTCCGGTGACAGAGTGATCGATCGGTGGAGGTCACCAATGTGGTATTCATCGTCGGAGTATTCCACGCGCAACAGCAGTCGTGGTTCATGTCCCCGTTTTGATGAAGTGTTCGTCAACTCTCGCGTCCCATACCAGAGACCATCTTCAAGCAACTTGAGGTCCTCATCCGAGAGATTCGCCGTGGTCGCTGCATTCTCGTCGACAACACCGTGGAACCGCATCATCGCGTATGCGAGCCGGTGTTCCGAGAACATGTTCCCACCTGCCCCACCGTCCTCACTATCTGCGGCAAGAACTGATGTTTTCCCATGCGTCATTTCATGGACGGGATGCATGGATCGACCAAAATTAAACTGAACAGGTCCGGTAAACGATCCTTCCGTGGGTGACTCGTCGAACGCCATACTGTCGCCGAACAACCGGACATCAGTAGCGACATCCAAGAAGGCGTCCACCGGATCTTTGTCATTATCCATCTCCTCCTGGAGCTCTTCGTATCGACTTCCCTTGTCGTCACGCTGTTCACCACCTGATGCTTTGACCAAAATCGAGTGGCCCTCTCGGTCGAGGTAATCACGAATGACTCGTTTGAGGCGAACATCAGTCACTATCGCCTCTTCGGTGTAATCGTCGACTCGGGGACGATTCTCCTCGGTCAAGGGATCGCCATTTGGGTTGGTGTCGACTGCGTCGTACAGGAAAACGATTTCTGAGCGGTTCTCGATGGAGTCGGTTTCTGATGACATTGTAAGCTGTAGTTATGATTGGTGTTCGGCTGCGACGTTCAGTTCTCGGCTCTCTTCGTCCTCAGCATGATCCTTCCGGTTCTCGGAGGCACGGGTCGCAATCTTCGGTCCAAAGGTGACGCCCAGGATGTAATGATATTGTAGCTCATCTCTGGTGACGTTCCAGCCGTCGTTTTCTCCTTCGAGGATAGCCTCATGGAAGAGCTCTTGAGCGGTACTCCAGGGACTCCCATAGTTCCCGTTCTGAGCGTTGTACGTCTTTGCCTTCTCCCAGATAGCAGTCTCCCACTTCGACAGGTTCTCTGTCGAAAGGTGGGCAACATCGCGGTTTTGAATGAAGGTTCGATTGAGGCTCCGTTTCATTTGCCAGGCCGAAAGCTGTGCAGCTACAGCTCCAAGAATGAAGGCTGCGCGCCTACCTGGCGACTGTTCAATGCTCTCGTGGGCGTCGATGAACTCGGCGAGACCGTCGCCGAGCGTCATGTACTCGCCGGTAATACTGTCGATTGTCATAGTGTGTGAGGTGCTTTCGTCGGCAAGCATACCAAGTCGAGCGCAGGTCTGTTGGAAGGCAAAGGCCTGCGCGATGTGGAAACTATCGTATGGATAGTCTTCCGTTTCCTCTTCCGTGACCCGCTCTCGATAGCGGGCTATCGCCTCGCGAACGATTCCGCTCACGAGTTCGCTGTAGCGGATTGAAGAACCGGTGAGAAGTGCTTCGGTGTAATTTGCCCAACGGCTATCGTCGCCAATTGAGCTTCCCTCATGATCACTGTCAGAACTGTCACAGAGCAGATTGTATAGCCAAATGCCGGTGAATATCTCTTTTTCACTGGGTGGCCGTATATCAGAGAACGGTTCTATCTCGAAGGCAGGATGTGTTTCGAGGACGCTGCCGAACGTTTCGCTGATACGGTCCACGTGATCGAGCGAAACGCCATCTATCGTCGTCACGCCGTGTGACTTGTTGCTATCTCTGATATAGTGGACAAACGAAAGACGGAGTACGTCTTCCTCATCCAGTAATTCTATATCCGTTCGATATTGTTCCCACGCGGCTGAGAGTGGCTGTTTACTTTCTCCGTTTGTCAAACTCTCATAGCCTGCTCGGATGAGGCCACGAAGCCGCTCTTCGGCATTGGCAACGGGGATTGCATACGGGACGACCCGACACCGAACTCCCGGAGCACCGTAACTTTGCTTATCCAAGAAGAGTTTCGAAGCTGTTTCGAGGTTTCTGATACAATCGATACAGAGAGGGCGAGACTGCCACGAATTTGATGCATTGTACTCGGGGAATGGCCACTGTTTCTTGAATGTGTACATGGCATCAAGCTTCGCACCGAGCCCGTACGTCTCCCCTTTCTCATCACAGACTGCACACCGAGCGGTACCAGTACTTCCCGTCGCATTCGATGCTGTCTCAAGTACATCCTTGTAGGCATTGAAGGTACCACGAGTGAGTGCTTCTATCTCACCGGGATACCTTACAGAGTCACCTTCCTGGATTCGGACCGTTAGGAGGGCCTTGTAGTCAATCGCTTCATCGTGTTGTTCGACATCGTCACGCATCTCGGATTCATACGTATCGAATGCCGTTGCCAATTCAGAAACGACAGTCTCATTGACTGCATCTCCGATATCTTCGTCATTGGGCCAATTAATGAGCCGATCAAGCTCAGTGAGAATGCTACTACTGGCTCGCTGAGTGAGGCTGTGATCGTATTGGTTGTACCGATTGGCATACCCATACTTGATTGCCATGTCGAGAGGGTCAATTGGATCAACGACCCTCGTTCCCCGATATTCTAACTCTCCGTCGACCCTTTCAAATTCAAGCTCCACAACCGTCTCAATGGTCTGGTTGCCACGCAGGGAGTCCGGGTCACAGCAGGCGAGATATTTCGAATCAAAGTACTGTTTCGAGAGTTCATCGCCGATGGTTGCTAATGCATCCAGTAGCATCAGACATCGGCCCCACGGTTCATGAACCCGAATCCAAGCCCGTTCAGTTCACCGAGACCAACGTCGAGGGCCAAATCGAGGATACGTCGGTGGCCTTGACCCTGGAGCTCGTACTCGAAGGTCCACTCTCCTCCGATAAACTCGACATCACCATCAGCGAATGATACGGGTTTGGCTACCGATCGATCTAGAGAGTATCCTGAAAAGTACGGAGGTTCCGGGGCTTCTTCATCGTAGACCGCCCGATATTTTGATTGTAAGTTGGAGTAAAGGCGATCGAAGAAGAGGTCCATACCGTGTTCTTTTCGCCAATAGATGCGGTCATAGTCTCCAGTATCTATCCCCTCTTCACGAACATATTCAGCGTCCATTCGGAGGACGATAGGCGTACCCGTGGTGAGCGTTCCACGCTCTTCTATCGAGGGATCAAGTGTGATCGCTTCCTCAGCTTCGTACGCCATCGGTCCTATATTGATCTCTGGTTCGGAGCAGAGTCCGTATGCCACATCCGTCACCAATTGTTCATCCGTCGACGCGAACATGAAGCGCCGTGTATCACCTTCTTCGGCGTTTCGTGGGGGGAAAATATTTGAATAACTGAAACACTTCGGACCCTCACTTCGGTGAATATTCTCGTGCCCTCTTCGCTTTAAGTCGTTGTACAACCTTCCTTGGAGTTTGTGGTTGTATTTGTTAAAATATGTATGGTCATTTCGTGCTGTTAACGTAACAAGCGTTCTCATTCCGATGCAGAAATCCAATCGTCCGCACCTGATAAAAGATTTTGCACTAGATTCAATCTACATATTGCGAAGTCAGAAACCAACGGCCGTGTTTAGACACTAGTAAGAGCGGCTAAATATCTAACTTACTAGGGAGTGAAGCGGCAAGAGGAGCTTGTGTCCAGCAAACTCGCCCGCTTCACTGATCGAGTTGTCTCGCTTGCTCAAAAAGCCGTCGTCGGCGAGCCAGATCCAGCGTTCCAAGAAGGAGAAGACGGCTACGCAGACTGGGTGATCGTGGCAATCCACGGGCTCTGCGAGTACCTGGATCACACGTATCGGCGGCTACTGGACGTGCTTCACGAAATGCATAAAATTGTCGCTCAACTCGACCTAGAGGTAGCTGAGCTGCCTGATTTCACGACCGTGTGTACGCGCAAGCAGGACCTCGAAATGCGGATTTGGCGCGTCTTGCTACGGCTATCGGCAGAGTTGCACAATCTCGGCGACGTTCAGGCGATCGACGCAACCGGCATGGATCGGATAGCTGCAAGCCAATACTACGCAAAACGGACGAACTACACGTTCGAGGCGGTGAAAACAACACTCCTCAGTTATTGAGAGACCGGTGCGATTCTAGATATACATTGCTCGATGAAACAACTGCACGATTCCAAGATCGGCTGGCAAATGGTCAAACGCAATCTCGACAAACTGAACATTCTTACCGCCGACAAAGGCTACGATTGGTGGTTACTTCGCCAAAGGTTGCGAGCTGAAGGCGTGAAACCGGTGATCAAGCACCGTGAATTCGGCTGGCGCGGCATCGTCAACAATTTTTTGCAAGATGATACGATCTACCATCAACGCTCAAACGCCGAATCCACATTTTTCGCGCTGCGTCGCAAATACGGCGAGATCGTTCGAGCTCGAACTTGGTTTGGTCAGTTCCGCGAACTCGTTCTGTAATGCGCGGTCAGAAACATCGAACTGAGCGTCAGCCACTTATGACCGTGAAATCACGCGTCTAAACAAGGCCCTGCAAAGTACAGAGAGTGAAATCATCAGCCGTTCGCCGCTCTTCGTCTCGAATACTGCGAACTAATCGAGACTCACTGTGGTAGTTCCATGCTCGACATAGTTTTTTCTCTGATCCGCCTATCACTACCAGCGAGGACCCCACAAAGTTTGGCTGCCTCATAAGACCACCGTCCCGCTCATCATATGAGAACTAGATGGCAGTGATAATGGTTGATCTGATGGCCGAGATTTGTTAGCTACCGCGCGGTAAAAAAAACCTGAGGGAAAGATTTATATCCTGGAGGTGTTAAATGGAATGTTGCTCATATTTTGTTAAATGAGCAAAACATTTAATATCCAGCGGATCCAATTTCCGTCCAGAGCCCTCTTACAGTAATATATATTACACTTTATTTATAAAGGGTATAAAAATCCCCGATAATTTTATACAGTAGAAACTGGGATAGACGACAACGCCAGTCAATCGGAGCTGCGAATTGAATGGGAAATAAATGATAGAGAATATAATAGAATATAGGGAGGAGGAAGCACCAGAGGGGGTTGTTGCTCTTATTAGCCACGCACATAGAAGGGAGGGCACTACTGTAGAAAACCTCCAGGATGAACAAATTTACGCGATTCTGGAGGATACCGCGAACGCGATCTATATTACACTAGGCTACCATCTGCCGAGAGAAGCAGCGAGATTAGAGTCCGATACGGTATTCACTCAGGAGTTCCGTATTCGATTGATTGAGGTGGACGATGATTGGTGTGAGCAAATTATGTACCGCTCCACCCAAATTGACCCATATGAAAGAGTAGGACCAGACGCGAAATTCGTCCGTATTGACGAGACCATGTATAAGGAGTTTTATCATGCACTCAAAGATGATGGTCTCTTTGAGTGGGAAGAAACAGAAGAGCGTATTTTGGCGGACTAACTGATTTTTAGATCCTATTCATTAAGCGTTCATTCGTAATCGCACCGTCTAATTTAACACCTTAGTCGGTACTGATTCGTTCTCAAACTGTTTCAGCCACGTCGATCTAGCAACCGCTGAAGACTGGCTCCGCTCCTTCGCGTTCGCATGGAATCAGCTTATCTGAACACTACCCTGAGCAGGTTTGCGAGTTGCATCACGCCTCTCGGTACGACCTGCTCGTTTCTAATTTCCCCAACTAGACCATACCCTCGTAAAAAATATATACTAGAGGTTTAATTCAAAAACAATGGCAAGTCCTCGGCTCTGGGAATTGTGTGAGTCACTCTGCGAGAATGGGGAAGCAGAGTGCTACAGTCCAGATATCTCCCACACGGAATGTGTTGACAGGTGTGTAGAACGTAGAGCAGGGTGAGTTATGAATTTCTTTTGATGAGGCATAAAGTTGCGGCGGCGATTAATGAATTAGTCCTCCTATTTATACCAATCATTATACTGACTACAGTCATTTCTATGAGCGGAATTGGAACATCCGTTCAAGTAAATACTGCACTCTCTCTAGTACTACCCAGTTGCTTCGTTGTGCTATCACTATATCTACCAATGAACTACAACCATGTCGTCGAGTTCAGAAACGATGTTAGCGACAGCAGAAGGGACAGTGAAAGACAAGCGATAGACCCAGAAGAAGAAGAAATGTATTTGAAACCGCACCGGACTGGCGCAAAATTTATTATACGTTCCTGTTTTCTCGCCCTCACATTATTCACATATCCGATAGTATCGAATATTGAAAATTCAAACATAGAACAACTACGTATGTTCGCTAATAACAACAGTACGTGGATACGCTCACTCTATACATCTATATCTATATTAATTTCTATTTATATAACATATTTGATATTATCTTTATCATTTGATTATTTGAAATATTCAATTCCCAGCGAACCGAGTGTGATCAGTAGTGATTTTTCCACAAAATCTGCGTTAGTGATTGTATCAATTTTGGAGTTGATATCAGTAACTGGCCTTTTATCAACAAGAGGTGGTGTAGAATCTGGTATTTGGTTTGCTTCTTCAATAATCGGTTCTATATTTATAGTACTATTAACACTATTTCTTGACTAATCTTTGTGAAGCCGTTAAAGATGATCAAATCCTGCGTGCGACCTGTGTTGCCGAGCTGTCAATGGTTCTTTTGCTGCTCAAGATTCCTATCAATGGTCTATCTATGTGCCAGACGGATCCACCCAGATATTGACAATCAACGAAACCGGCGAGAGCATCGCGGTCCAAGCCAAGCCACTGTAAATCCCGGGCGCGAATCCATCTTTTTCTCGTTCGGGTATCCTCGCACCTATTGGGCGCTGCGGGTACCTCTCGTGGAAAAATATGGTGAAAAAGGCTGGACAACTCGTTCCCTACGGTCGCTTGCGTCCAGTGAACCGCCTCACTCTCCCTGATCGCTCGGTGGATGCTACGTGCTACATCCAGTCCCTGTAGATAGCATTCCGGATAGAGTGAGGTTCTCGCAGACAGCCTCGGGTGTATAGGGTCAGATACGGAACGCTGTCGCCGACAGCAGTCACGGTCAAACTGACAGACAGCAAGCTGGTGTCGGACTGTCGGCGTCTACCGACCCCCCTTTACGGCCCATCACGCACGCTCGCCCGAAAGGCGAGCGACAGCGAGCGATGGGCCGGGCCGGTTCAGCGTCCAGAGGAGTCGATATATAAGATGCGCGACACGCGAGTATCGGTGTTCTGTCTCTGAATCCTGAACCGCGCCTGGTTCTGGTAGAGCAAATCCGCGTTGCAAGCGCGGAGCACGCAACCGTGTGACGGCGCACGGGCGAGCCCGGTCGCTACTGCAACGCGCCCCCGGTCGTGCGGATATATGTATACAACAAGAGCGGTTCAGAGGGGGAAGCTATCACTCACCGCCACCCCCAGGGAGCAAAATTTCGCGCGCCCCGCAAGGGGGCAGAGTTTCGACTCGACCCCACAAACGCCGGGCGGTGTGTTTTGATGATGTGGCCTTAGCCACACCCCTAACAGGGAATCAAACCCCCGGGGTTGGATTTCTGTTTGGCCAGACCTTCGGAAGGTAGAACGAACCGGGACAACATCTCAGTAGTAACCGCTCACCGACCGATAACGAGGGAAAATTGCCGCTAAATGAGGGGGTTAGACAGTGTTGCCACTCACGAGGTCGGCCGCTATCCGGGGTCCAAATAGCGCCAGGCGTCGGCTACACTTCCGTCGCTAAACCGAATATCTGCGGTCCGGAACCGTTCGACCGGGAGCCCCGCATCTTTCCAGATCCGAAACCCCTTCTGAAATTCGCGGCGTCTCTCGGTCCGGGTCACCCATCCGCAGCTTCAGGTCGTCCCCCTGTCGGTCGATCGCATCGTCGACATCGATATCGTGCCGGGCTGCCCATGCGATGAAGTTACTCATCGACTCTCCCATCCCCCGCTTGGCCGTCTGTAGCGCTTTGGCGCTGGTTTCGGCCGCACGTTTGACTGCTTCCTCTGCCTCGTCGACGGCATCGTGGACGAGTTCGGCGACGTAGTTCGATCGGAGACGCACATCCGCGTACTCGTGGACGACCAGGTCTTCCATCTCGCGTAACGCCCGCCGCACGCTCTCGACGTGCCGGTCGTGATCCTCCGCGATATCCACCGGTGCGACCTCGCCACCGTCGGTGACCAGTGTCTCCAGACTCTCCCATTGGACCGGACTCAGACCGTCAGCGAGGTGCTTCACGACGACGCTCTCCTGGGTCGACCTCACCCTGGTCAGGTCCAGCCCGACGGGCTCCGGTCCTTCCGTAGTCGTTTGAGGCTCGAAATATGCGTCAGCGACGAACGGGCCACTCCCGCGGGTTGGTGAGATATCCAGCCCGGCGTCCGCGAGGACCGAGAGAACAGTCTGGTCGAGTTCTTCCTCGAGGCGCTCGAGGTCGTCCGGCGTCACCCCGAGCGTCTCGTCCCACCGGCTGACTTGATACGAGGCCCCGACCTTCGGATGTGCGAGCGGGGAGTCCTCTGGCTGGTTTTTCGCTTCTCGCGCGTAGTAGTGCTTGACCTCTTTCGGGAGCGCGTGGTCGGGGAACGCTTCCCGGATCCGCCGCGGGTCGAGCGTGACCGTGTGGTAATAACCCGGGAGCGTATCTCCGTGTTCGTCAGCGTCGTTCTGGACGAGTTTGCGGTATCCCTCACGGTCAGTTTCGAGTAGGTGCGCCATCGAGACGATGGGCCCGTCGCGAGCGTGGATCGGACCACTAGCGTCTGTATGGACTCGCACGCACCGCTCGGCGTCCTGAATGTTACTGTATTCGTGGGGTTCCTCGAAGTAGTTCGATCGAATGCCGACGGTCGAGACTGCCGACTGAAGCAGGTCGAGATACCGACCAAACTCGATATTTGATCCCTGTAATTTGACGTTGATGGCCTCGTGAATACCGTCTGGAATCGAATACTCCGAGACTGTCCCGTCGCTTTGCTCAATCTGCATCCCTTGCCAGCGGGGTGTAATATGCACGTTGAAACCCTGCTCACCGACGGGATCCTCTTCCCCGTGGCGGCAGACACTCAGCCGGAACTCCCGCATCTCCTCGAGCTCCCACTCCGTGCCGGTCGGTAGGTGCGTGCTAGGGTGGACGATGTTGCTGTCTTGGTAGTAGAGCGTGCTAGTCCACCGCTCACTCTGGTGAATAAACTCTCCACGTTGACTACCCCCGCCTGCTTTCACTTTGGAATCCGCGGCGAAAAACGGAGCCAGCCCGCTGTCGTCGAAGAGGTAGTTCGCGGCGAATTCGTGTGGCGCGGGCTCGATGTACGCCGTCATGAACAGCACCCCCTTTCGAGGGAAGTCTGAACATGGAGTAACGACTGACCGCTAGCTGAGAACTTAAAGAAGTGTAGATATTCGGCGGTTCTAACCGAACATCTGGCGCATGGCTTGATTTGGTCCCGGTTCCGATAGCAGAGAGGTCTGCCTCCCCGGTTGGAATGGTGTCTCTCTGCTGCGCGGGCCACCTGATTCTCCCGATACGCCGTGGTAGGAGATGTAAAAACAGGATGTGAACAAAAGGGTCCAAGCCTAGGCCGGGATTTGAACCCGGGCTCTCGTCCTTACCAAGACGTTGACATGAATCGTGGCCTGGAAACGCTGTTTTGTCCGTCGTCAGGCAACAAGTTTTCTCAGTGTTTTCCAGGTCACGGTTGCGTCTTGGACTTTGCTGTTTTCTCCGGTGTTGGCCGGTCTCTTCGTCACCTTAGTATTATCGCGCACCCCCTTCAAACACCGGGTAAGCAGGCTTTCGGCCTGATCGATAATCCTAATCGGTTAGAACGTATCCTTAGGAAATCATCTCAATGTCTGATTAGCCTCTTTCAGGTCTTCGACTATATCTACGAAATCAGAGAAGGAATGCTCGCCAACCACTGGCCGCTGATGCATCACGTCGTTACGAAGATTCTCTATCTCATCAAGAATCTCATCTGCACGCTCCTCTTCAAATCCCAACCGGTGCAAGAGCCCGTACTCTCGGATAATCTCATTTATCTGCCGTGTATTCAGACAGTCAACTAGGCGTAGATCCGCATTCTCCCCTTTGGCGTTCTGGTACAGCTCTTCCACGTCACCCTGCTCGTTATCGTCCAAATAGGAAACCCATCTATTGCGCTCAATCTCTTCATGGATAAGATCACAGGCAGCTTCCTCGAATTCGGAAATAAGCTGATACAGCGGAACCCCAGCCTGTATCTTGTTCAAGTCCGCGTGAGTGACAATACCCTCTATCCCGTCTTCTATGATAAATGCGAACCGCTTGTCCCGTTCATCCAGTATATTGAGCAGGTCTCTGGACTCGGGAGAAGGATCAACTACAGGAACCTCAGTACCTAAGAAATCATCTTCCTCCAGCGTCACAGCGTGGTCTATAACTCGGTCAGTGTTGGAGGCGTCTTTGAGATCCTGTCGGCGGACGTATTTTCTGATATGACCTGAGATTTCGATGGGAGCAACGTCAAACGAGAGTTCGTCCATCTCCACTAAAACACTCTTGACTCGGTCCTCAGGAGAAAAGACTGTGAGGTCTTCAGTCATAATGTCGCCAGCCTTGATCCTCATAATCCGATAGAACGACAGAGAATGTTTTAAAATCACGGCTCAGGATCAAAATAACTCATAGAGAGCTTGGAGTCTCCATTCTGATCAGCTCTCCTTCCCGCTCGCAATAACATTTCCAGTGCTTCTCTACAGTCTCCGCTGTTCTCCGCCACCCTCCCCGCGATCTCTTCGATGACTTCTTCGGGAACTGTTCCGGGCTTGAACGCCTGTTCGACCCGTTTCTCCAGTATGTCCTGTAGTTGTGGTGCGTTGTAGGAGTTGAACTGGAGTGTCTGGCAGTTCAAACGTGACTGGCTGCGTGGATCTAGCTGTACTCTCCCAGGTGACTGGTTCGACACCATGACGATCCCCAGCGGGTTCTCTGCTTCCTCGTTCAACATTTGTAGGTCGTAGATGATCTCGGTCTTCTCCTCTAACTGGTCGAACTCGTCGATGGCTACAGCGACACCCTGGTTCTTGTCCAGCCACTCTCGAAGCTTTGAGAGAAGTTCGTCCACCGGTTTCCCTTTCCGCGGCGCAGGATACCCGAGCTGGATCAGGAGTTCGGTCAGTAGTGAGGGCCGAGTGTTGTACTGCCAGGCATTGATGTACACCGACTTCGCTCGTGTCTCCTCTTCTAACCGGTCGAAAACGTGTTTGACACAGGTCGTCTTCCCGACTCCTGCCGGACCATACACCAACAGGTTCTCCGGCGACTTCCTGTGGGTCAATGGCTTGACGGCGTCAACGATCCTCTGGATCTCGCTATCTCTGCCGACCGGTTCCTCCGGCTCGTAGGTCGTTGTCAGGTAGGTTTCCGAACGTAGAACTCCCCCGCTTCTGTTCGATTCTTGGAACAAAGCTCACCCTCACCTCGTATCATCTAACGTGTAAAGGGTAGCTTCAAAAACTGGCCGCGGGGAGGCGTTTCACTTGAACAAACACTTCCATAGATTCTAGTTACCGATTATTATCCTGCCGTTCTCCGGCTTGAACTCAGCGCCAGGCCTGATCGTCGTCTTCTCATCCTTCGAAGTAGAGATATTGAAACTGCCCTTCCAAAGACCAGAAAGACTAGTCGAGTTATCCACATTAATCGTCGCCATACCAAACAAAGACTCAAAAACAGCCGAAGACTCAGCCTGGAAAAAAGAAGAAATACTAAATGACCCAGAACTCACATTATGACTAGAATTCGAAACACACTCGTTCAAAGGACCACGAGAATCACAAATAGCGATATCCGAACTACCACCGCCACCACTGCTTACATCCTGACTCCAACGATAAACAAGAAAATTCGAGTATCCTGTACCTGCTGCCAAATATTGTTTACTATTCGAAACAGGAGAAACACCAACTCCTCTAGTTTGATCATCATCTACACTAAAACTATCAAACTCATTTCCATCAGGATCAATCTTCCTCACAGTACCATCATAAGATTCGGAGTAAACGTAACCATCAGAGTCAACCACAACACCATCGACAGTGTCAGTGTGGCCGGTGAAACTCCAAATCTCACTCCCATCTGGAGAAACCTTCCTCACAGTACCATCATAAGATCCGGAGTAAACGTAACCATCAGAGTCAACCGCAACACCCTGGACCCTATTGGTGTGGCCAGTGAAACTCCAGACCTCATTTCCATCAGGATCAA
>Ga0207850_100460_pt1 | contig 26018 bp, 27 predicted proteins | sample 23E2SouthBayCA_FD_187746 | JGI IMG/M metagenome (GOLD analysis project Ga0207850, IMG submission 187746) | Aerobic enrichment media microbial communities from Eden Landing Ponds, California, USA - A23 E3 (3) (SPAdes) | ecosystem: Environmental > Aquatic > Marine > Unclassified | place...
TGACGGGAAAAGCTAAAGACTTAACCGCGTCACAGGCCCAGGTACGCACAATGGCTTTTGAGGATCTCCTGGAGGACCCGGTCATACAGAAGTACCTCCACGAACTCGTCGGACCGAAGGGGATGCCCGTCGCCGCCGCGCCGCCGGACGGCGAAGTGACGGACGAGGAACTGGCGGAGGAGTTGGGTTTAGAGCTCAACGACGTCCGCCGGGCACTGTTCATCCTGTACGAGAACGACCTGGCGAGCTACCGCCGGCTACGTGATGAGGACTCGGGTTGGCTGACCTACCTCTGGACGTTCCACTACGAGAACATCCCGGAGCAACTCGAAGGCGAGATGCACCGGCTGCTGGAAGGGCTCGAAGAACGTCGCGAGTACGAGTTCGAACACGAGTTTTACCTGTGTGAGAACTGTGGGATCCGATTCGAGTTCGGCGAAGCGATGGACTTCGGCTTCGAGTGCCCGGACTGTGGCTCCCAGCTCGACGCGATGGAGAATACGATGTTGCTCGAGGCGGTGGAAGAGCGGATCGAACAGCTGCGAGATGAACTCAACGTCGAGCCGGACTCGGAGCTACAAGCCTAATGGTCGTCCTTGCAACCAAGTGTTACGTCGCTGGCGACGCTCGCCAACGAGCCGTAGACTCGCTGTCCTCGCAGGTTGAGAACCTGCTGGGCGAACTCGACGTGACCTATGACGTCGGCATCCGTGACGACGACTTCCCCTCGGTGACCGTCGAGGGTGCAGACAGGACAATCGCGCAAAACCTCTTGCGTGAGGAGTTCGGCCAGATCACGCCACACCGCGACCCTGGCGAAGTACACGTCGGCACACTCGAGCGCTGGGACGACGACGGGTTCTATCTCGACGCCGGCCAGGAGGTACACATTCCGGCTTCGGAACTGGAACTCGGTCCCGGGTCACCTGAACAGATCCGAACACGGTTCGGTCTCGTCCAGCATCTCCCGCTACGGTTCGTCCCTCGGGAGGATGGGCCAGCACGGCTGGCCGACGAGGAGCGAGACCGCCTCTATGAGTGGACGCGTGGCAACGGCCGGGTCAACGTCAACAGCGCGACTCGGGCAGAGGTCCGGGCGACAGTCAACCGCGCCGGTCACGCTCAGGACATCGTTACCGTCGAACGGCTGGGCTTGCTCGAACAAAGTATCGTCTGCACGGAAGACACCGACCCACCGGGGCTGCTCTCGAACATTGGGTCGTATCTCTCCGCGGAGTTGCTCGCTGTCGTTCCATGAACCGCCGGGGGCTCGCACTCGTTGGACTGGGCATACTGGTCGTCCTTACGGGCTGTCTCGGCGGGTCCGGCCCGTCAGAGAAGCAACTGCAAGCAGACGCCGACTACGACTGGAACACGAGCGCCAACGGGACGCTTCGACTCGGTGGGGACAGTTATACAGCCGTCTATGAAGTCCACAACACCTCACAGCTGGATTTCTATCAGCGGGATATGTTTAACAACCGCGAGCCGCTGCCGATCAGGGCGGTGCAGTTCCGCTATCCCAACGGGACGGTCGTCAACGCAACGGCGTTCGACAGTTCGACAAACGACGAACGAATCCGACTGGAGCTCCCCAATCGGACCGGCAAGCTCGCGTACACGGTCGAACAGAACGGCAAAGCCGTACAGACGGCGACGTTCGTCGATGGCAGCTACGAGGTCGTATTGCCGCCGAAAACGAACGTCGGCGTGCCGATCCTTTCGAACGTCGTGCCCGGCGGTTACGAGACCAAACCGATCGACGGGCAGGTCCACATCACCTGGGAGAACGTCAACAGTGACGAGTTGATTGTCGAGTACTATCTCGAACGGGATGTGTGGTTGTTCGGTGGCCTGTTCGCACTGCTCGTGGCTATCGGTATCAGCGGCGGAGTGTACTACTGGCGCCAGATCCGATCGTTGCAGGATCGCCGCGAAGAGGTCGGTCTCGACATCGAGGATGACGACGACGGGCTTGATGACCAGGGACCACCGCCCGGAATGGGCCCATAGGTCGACTCGTCCGAACGTAACGCAGGGCGACACACCTTTGCTGTCGAGTCTACAACGACTGCGTATGCGCGTCGCGCTGATATCCGTCGGTGACGAGTTACTTGCCGGCGACACCGTCAACACGAACGCCGCGTGGCTCGCTCGCCAGCTGACGGAGCGCGGTGTCACCGTCGACCGAGTCACGGCCGTGCCGGACCGGCACGAGGATATCGCGAAAATCGTCAACGAATACCGTGCCGAGTACGATGCCGTGCTAGTCACCGGCGGGATCGGTCCCACACACGACGACGTGACGATGGAAGCCGTCGCGGCGGCTGTCGGTCAGCCGATGGCGGCAAGCGAGGCGGCCTTGGAGTACATCGAGACACGGCGCGGGTACGCTCGTGGAGACCTGACCGACGGCACAGCCGAGATTCCGGCTGAGGGCGAGTTCATACCGAATCCGGTGGGGGTCGCCCCCGGCTGTCACGTCGAGAATATCTACGTGTTGCCGGGCGTGCCCGAAGAGATGCGTGGGATGTTTGCGGAAATTGCCGACCAGTTCAGCGGGACGGTCCAGCACATCGAGCGCGTGACAGCCGACGAGCCGGAAAGTGCACTGCTCGATCGGATCGAAGAACTCCGCGAGCGGTTCGACGTCACCGTCGGCGTCTATCCCGGTGACAACGTCAGGGTGAAACTGTCTGGCTCCGACAGGACGAGCGTCGAAAACGCCGCGTCCTGGCTCCGCAAACGCGTCGATATGCCGGACGGTCAATCAAGATAAAGTTGCTGTAGCCAGGCATAGGTCAACACCAGGCCGCCGACCGCGACGATCGCCCCAGCGAGATTGATCAGATCCCCGTTGACAGCTGTTGCAGCGAGTGGCACAGACATACCATACGCTCCGTGGGCGGGCAATAAAAATGTGATCCGCGGAAACGCTCTCGGACAGTCGTCAACTCACCTGCCGTGATCGAGTCGTGCGATCGGTCTCGAACTTTGTGAGTCGTGTGAACATACTTCCCCCACTCGTCTCGGCCGGTTAGTAAGCGTGCGTCCGACACCGTTGTGTTTTCCCCGCAAGCCACCGTGAGACGAGTATGCGCACTATTGGGTTCGTCGTCAATCCCATCGCCGGTATGGGCGGGCGTGTCGGCCTGAAAGGCACTGACGACAAACTACAACAGGCCCGCGAGCGCGGTGCACAACCGCGCGCGCCGGAGCGTGCCCGCCACGCTCTCGACGCGATGGCAGCGACCGGCGCCGAAATGACGCTTGTGACGTACGCGGGGGTTATGGGCGAGTCAGTCGCCCGCGAGGCGGGATTCGATCCGGTCGTTCTCGGTGCACCCAATGCCGGTCCGGACGCTGATATCGTCGACACGTCGGCCGAGGATACACGGGCAGCCGTCCGCTCGTTTCTCGATTACGGAGTCGATCTAATCGTCTTCGTCGGTGGCGACGGAACGGCCGTTGACGTCGCCACAGCGCTTGAGGACACTAACGTGCCGATGTTCGGCGTGCCGGCCGGCGTCAAAGTCTACTCGTCGGTCTTCGGTGTGACACCGCGAGCTACCGGGCGAATCGCCGCGACGTTCGACACAGTCACTGACGGAGAAGTCAACGACATCGACGAGGGTGCATACCGGGACGGGGAAGTCCGATCGGAGTTGCACGCTGTCGTGACCGTCCCGCGGGCGGACCAGCGACAGTCAAGCAAGCAGCTTGCCGGTGGGACGGTCGAAGCCGTCGCCGACGGAGTGGCCGAAGACGTCCGTGAGGACGTGACATACGTTCTCGGACCTGGCAGCACCGTCGGGTCAGTCAAATCCCGACTGGGCTTCGATGGGTCACCGCTCGGGGTGGACGTCTGGCGCAGCGACGAACTGCTGGTGGCCGACGCTCGGGAAGACGAGATTCTCGATGTACTCGGCGAGGAGAACGTGATCGTCGTCTCGCCGATCGGCGGCCAGGGCTTTGTGTTCGGACGAGGCAACCAGCAACTCTCACCCGCAGTGATCCGCCAGTGCGAGATCGAGATTGTCGCGTCCCGCCGGAAAGTCGATCAACTGGGGGTGCTCCGGGTCGACACCGGCGACGCCGATTTGGACGAGCAGCTGCGGGGCTGGCAACGTGTCCGCGTCGGCCGGTTCGAGCGTCGGCTGATGGAAGTTGTGTGACTGTCCCCAGTTCGACACCCCACGTACTATATTGACAAATGGCCAGATATGGTCGTGTATGCACAAAGTTAAGGTACACTGCAGATCATAAAGGGGATATGGAAACACGCAAGGTACAGCGACTGGGACCGTCGACGCTTGCGATGACACTCCCGGCTCAGTGGACCACGGATCAAGGAGTCGAAAAAGGCGACGAGGTCTCCCTTCGAGTCGGCGACAAGGGAACGTTGACAGTACTTCCAGAGTCCGTACAATCCGAGGAGTCAGAGGCAGTCATTTACGCGGCGGATCTAGACGCCGACAGTCTGGAACGGGCGATTGTCGCCCAGTACGTGCTCGGACGGCGGATCATCCACGTCGATGCCGGCGAGGGAGAGACGCTGTCGAGCGAACATATCAACGCCGTCTATAACGCCGAGACGCAGTTGATGGGGCTGGGCGTCGTCGAGGAGACGCCGGACCGGATCGCAATCCGGTGTTCGGTCGATGCGGAAGACTTCACGCTTGACAACCTCATCGAGCGTTTGGAGTCGACCGGATCGACGATGCGCAACGAGGGGATCAAGGCGCTTGCACACGGCAACCCCGACCTCGCACAGCGCGCGCTCAACCGGGAGCGGCAGGCGAACAAGATTTTCGTGCTTATGCTCCGATTGATCTTCACCGCTTACCAGAATCCCAACCTCGCACGGGCTGTGGGCCTGGAGGACGGCTTCCCGCTGATCGGCTACCGATCGATCGCGAAGAACCTCGAACTGACTGCCGACAACGCCGAAGACATCGCCGAGATCGCTATGGAAGCCGAAGACCACTCGCTGACGGTCGATTCCTCGACGATGAAACGGATTCGGGATTTCACCGACCAGGTGAACGAGATGACCGAGCAGGCCGCACACGCCGCCGTCAAGCGTGATTACAACGCCGCGATCGAAGTGCGCAAGCAGTTCGCCGAGGTCGAAGACTGCGTGCAGGACATCCTCAATGATCTACCCGAGATGGGCAACACGGACCTCCTTGAGATCAGAGAGGTACTCGTCAGTCTCCAGCAGACAGCTGAATACGCTGTTCGGAACGCCGAGATCGCGACGAACCTGGCGCTCAACGAGGAAAGCGAACACACAACGATCCGAACGCCGACCGGCGAATGAATTAAGTAGTGACTGCTGGTACGGAGACTATGAGTCACGCGACGCGTTCGGACATGGGTATTGGCCTCGCAATGGCGTTCGGGGCGCTTGCCATCGCCGGGGCCGCGGTGATGTATCTGGCTGTCGAGACCCAGTTACTTGCGGCAACCGGTTTCGGTGTCGCTCTTCTCACGGGCGCGCTCGCGGTCGGTGCGCTGCACGTGTACGGGTCGTAGCAAACGATTTTTACTGTTCAATACGTAGTAGACAGTATGGGCGAGTTCAGTGAGGAAGAGCAGCGAATTCTGGAGTACGTCCGTGAGCGTGCCGCAGGCGGCGAAGCGTATCTTCGGGCCAAACAGATCGCCGAGGGCATCGGCCTCTCGGCAAAGCAGGTCGGCGTGCGGCTGCCGAAACTCGCCGAGAAAGCCGAGGAAGTCGACATCGAGAAATGGGGACGTGCCCGGTCGACGACCTGGCGAGTGACACGCTGATGGATATATACCCCACCAACGGAGACACGTCCTTTTTGCTCTCCCAGGCCGTACGGACGCTATGACGATTCGGGTCGAGAGGGAGGTGGCCGTGCCGGTCCCGCCAGAGCGAGTCTGGGAGTATCTCGTCGAGCCGGCAAACCGCGCCCGGCCGATTAGTGTGGTCACCGACTTCGAACTCGACGACGAGGCGGGTCGGAAAGCGACCTGGCATATTCGGTTGCCGATCCCACTGATCGATCGGACAATCACTATCGAAACGGAAGACGTCGTTCGCGAGCCGCCGGAATACGTCAAGTTCACCGGCCGCTCGAAGGTGATGCACGTGATCGGCGAACACGAACTCGAACGTACCGAAGCGGGAACGCAACTGACCAACCGCTTCACCGTCGAAGGGCGCGTTCCCGGCGTCGAGCGATTTTTCAAGCGAAACCTCGAAACGGAGTTCGACAATATCGAGGACGCCCTGTTCGAAGATCTTGGACTGCGCCACTAGAACGGTGACCGCGTGCCCCCAGCGTCGTCGTCCTCCAGGCCGCTCCAGTTGTCTTCTTTCATCTCGAAAAAGCGCTCGCGGGCCTGCTCGTCCATCAAGACGAACTGAACTGTTAATTCGGCGTCAACGGAATCAAGTGCGTCCGCGAGACTGTGGGCAAGCATCTGCTTGATCTGGTCGGGGATGCCTGTCATCGGGATGGCGAGATCGATCGTAATACCGTCCTCGAGGCGTACGTCATCGATCATCCCCAACTCCACTAGCGTCGCATCAATCTCCGGATGTGTAACATCCGCAATCTCTGCTTCGACTCTGTCGACCGTGAGATCCGCAGCCATAACGCCTCCACGTCATCATTACAGAATCAAAACCGTTCCGACGGTTTTTCTACTTCGTACAAGACTGTGTGCCCATCGTGGGCGACCACGTTTGACCGAACGGTTCGGCGCTGTCCCGCGAATCGAATATCCGTCAGTATAAGGCGTCGGCGGAATCTGCTAGGAATAGATGGAAACCAGTCATCGGATCGTGACCGGGGACGCTCGGTCGCTTTCGGCCGTTGCCGACGATTCAGTCGAGTTGGTTGTCACCTCGCCGCCGTATCCGATGATCGAGATGTGGGACGACCTGTTCGCCGAACTCGACCCCGACGTGGCCGACCGACTCGATGCGGGAGACGGCTCCGGTGCCTTCGAACGGATGCACGAGGTTCTCGATGCAGTCTGGCGAGAGGTCAAGCGGGTTCTCGTCGATGGCGGGATCGCGTGTGTCAATGTCGGCGACGCGACTCGCAGCATCGGTGGGCGATTTCGAGTCTTCCGTAACCACGACCGGATTAGCGACACGTTCGAACAGCTGGGATTCGATCCGCTTCCGGAGGTCCTCTGGCGCAAGCCCACCAACTCCGGCGCGAAATTTATGGGTTCGGGGATGGTCCCACCCAACGCCTACGTTACGCTCGAACACGAGTACGTGCTGGTCTTTCGTAATGGCGAGGACAGTCGTACGTTCGAACCGGGCGCGCAGCGCCGATACGACGCGGCGTACTTCTGGGAGGAGCGCAACCGCTGGTTTTCGGATGTCTGGACAGACGTGAAAGGTGAGATACAGGGTCTCGAAAGCGACGAACTGCGGGGGCGCTCCGGTGCGTTCCCGTTCGAAATCCCGTACCGACTGATTAACATGTACTCCGTCTACGGCGATACGGTCCTCGACCCGTTCTGGGGAACCGGCACGACGTCGGTGGCAGCGATGATTGCCGCCCGCAACTCGGTCGGCTACGAGTTGAACTCGGAGTTTCAGACAGTGTTCGATCAGCGCATCGAGAACCTCCCCGAACGCTCCAGAGACGTGATCGATCGCCGGCTGGATGCACACCTTGCGTTCGTCAGCCAACAGCGTGAGGAGGGCGAGACGTTCGAATATGAGGCCGAACGGTACGGATTTCCCGTCCGGACGAACCAGGAACAGTCAATCACCTTCTACGAGGCGGCTGACGTGTACAAGACCGGAGAGGGGTATGCCGTCGGCCACGAGCCGGTCGAAACGGCCCCGGACTACGAGTGAGGACGCTCTACCGGAAGATCGTCCCGAGTTCGGCGCCGCGATCGCGGGCGCCACGGTCGCGCTGGGCTTCACGATAGAGTTCGTAGCCGCCGGCGATGTTCTTCGCGACAACTCGGCCTTGCTTGTTTGCGGGGCCCGCAGGGGGACGTGAGCGGGCTCGCCAGTCACACAACCGGCCACTTCGATCATATCCCTCGATCGCGTGGATATCCGAATCCGGAGTGCAGAGCTGTTCATCGACGAGATCCCGCCGATGCCCAGACCGGCCGCCGCGGCGAGGCCGGTCCGCGGAGACACACCCGTCGCGAGGACGATCACGTCCGCCGGAATCGCAGCTCGATCGGCAAGCTCGACTGTCCCCGGTGCCGAGACGCGAACTTACCTGTCGAGATACGTTAGCACGCCGCGAACGTTCATCGCGAGTTCACCGCGCACCTTTCGTTCGTCCCACGCCTCAGGGATGTCCTGCTGTTCCAGAAAGTGTTCGACAATTTCGTCGATGTCTTCGTATGTATCACGGGCCGCTCGAACGTCCGCGACCCACGATTCGAGGTGCTCGGCATATGCTGACAACTGGCCGTTGGCCGGTGCGGGCCCGAAATGCGCATACAGCAGCGTCTCCGGGTCGAGGCTCTGGATCATCTCTACGTCCTCAATTGCACCCTCGAGGTCGAACTGTGGTGGTGGGCTCGTTGCGTGGATCCGGTCGATCGAGGGCGTGTAGACTCCGGCAGCGTCACCGGTAAAGACAGCATCGCGTTCAGGGAGTTCAAAGACGACCTGATGTGGCGCGTGTCCCGGGGCGTGGTGGGCCCGAAGTGTGTGTGCTCCGAGATTGATCTCGTCGCCGTCAGTGATCGACACGACCCGGTTTTCGGGGACAGGCTTGGGCTCGGTGTAGAAGCCAATCTGGTCGCCGACGGCCGTTTTTGTTCCGTCCCACAGTCGAGTTGGGTCGGCCAGGTGCCGAGCACCGACCTCGTGGACGTAGACCTCCGCGTTCGGGCACGCCTCAGCGAGAAAGCCAGCCCCGCCAGCGTGATCGAGGTGGACGTGCGTTAGCGCAATTACTGACAGCTCACCGGGAGCGATGCCAACGCTGTCGAGCAAGTCGAGAACCCGCTCGTAGTTCGTTCCGATCCCGGTATCGACCAGGGCCGGACGGTCGTCGTCGATTACATAGACGGAGCCGTACTCCGCGGAGTTGTACATCCCAGTGTCGACATAGTGAATACGCTCGTCGGCCTGCACCGTTGAGACGTCACCAATCGCCATATCCGAACGGACGACGCCGTTCGGTGAAAAGCCGCCGGTTTCGAGCGATCAGCCACTCTAGAGTGGAACCGACCAGTCGGCCACACCAATCAGTGGCCATCCTGTTCGTCGCCGTGGCCTGGGAAAACCGCCAGACCCTTGCCAGTCGGACTCGCCCGTCCCGCTATGGAGTCTCGTCGCCGGGGTGCTCGCGCCGTCTTGTCGGTTGGGATCCTGCTCGGCGTCGGTAATCTCCTGTATGTCCTGCTCGCCAGCCCCGTACATATCGGGATCGACTACCGCGTCTATCACCTCGCGGGGTCTGTCGCGCTTGACGGAGGGAACTTCTATCAGGCCGTACCCGAGGGGTTGGCAGGGTATTTCCATTATGTCTACCCGCCGATCACTGTTCTCGGATTCGTCCCGTTAGCGCTTGGTAGTGAAACAGTCGGATTTGCCGTCCACACCGTCCTGACAGTGCTCGTGGGGCTTGGATCGGCGTGGCTGCTCGTCCGGTACATCGAGCGAGTCGGGGACACTCGTCTTCCGTGGCTCGATCGAGTGCTGATTGCGGCGTTCGTCGTCGGCTCGGTTCACTCGATGTCCTCGTTGTTTTTCGGGCAGGTCAACCACCATCTCGTGGCCGCGCTGACAGTCGGGTTCGTCGCACTCGACGCGGACCGAGAGACGCTCGCAGGCGTCGCATTCGGGTTCGCGGCGTTTCTGAAGGTATTTCCGGCGGCTGTCGGGCTCTGGCTGCTCCGCCGGCGGGCCTGGCGTGCGATCGCGACAGCCGTGGGTTTCGCCGCCGTCGGCTTCGCGACTGGGATCGCGGTCTTCGGGCCAGAGCTGACAGTCGCGTACGTCGAGCGTGCGCTCGTCCCGCGGCTCTCGACCGGCGAATTCGCTGGCGGTCTCGACCCGGGTGCAACGTATCTGACGATCCGACGACCGATCTCGGTACTGTTGCCGAGTATCGATCCGGCGCTGTATAGCGTGATTGCGGGTGTCGTACTCGGGATCCCGGTTGTCTATCTTTACCGGACGATCGAGGACCGCGAGGACCGACTCGTCTCGATTATGGGGACGATGGTCGCCGTGCTCCTCTTTTTCCCGTCATATCCGCTATATTTCGTAATTCTTTATTTCCCGTTGATTCCCCTGCTGTACCTGCTTGCAGGTGGACGACCGCGGCAGTTGCTACTCGCTGGGGGGCTCGTTGCTTCCCTCGCGATCCGCTATGACGACATACAGACCGGGTTCGGCTACCTCGGTGGGGAACCTGAGCCGTTGCTGGCTGTGCTCCGGCCGGCCTTCGGGCTCGCGACACCTGGTCTCGTCGGCACGCTTCTCATCCTCGCGGCCTGTCTCCTCCAGCGCCGTCACAAATACGGCCCGCAGTTCCAGTTTCGGCACCCGAGTTGAACACCATCGGCGAAACAGTTATTTCGATATGAGTAAATAATTCATAGTGGATATGTCACAAGTGTTCAAGTCACCGGCGGCGTACGTACAGGGACGCGGCGTTGCCGAGGAGATCGGTACCCACGTGTCCTCACTGGGTGATCACGCACTGTTGCTCGCCGACGAGATCGTACTCGGACTCATCGAAGACGAGGTGCTAGCCAGTCTCGAAGACGCAGGGCTGGAGGCGAGTTCCGTCGAGTTCCAGGGCGAAGCCTCCGAGGCCGAGGTCGACCGAATCACCGAGATCGTCCGCGATCGAGACGCCGACGTCGTCGTCGGTGCAGGCGGCGGCAAGGCACTTGACACAGCCAAGGCCGTTCGGGAGAACCTCGAAGACGGCGCGATGGTCTCGATGCCGACTGTCGCCTCAACGGACGCGCCGACCAGCGCGCTATCGGTCATCTACAGCGAACACGGCGAGTTCGAGGAATACTGGTTCTACAACGAGCATCCGGACCTCGTGTTGGTCGACACCGATGTCGTCGCGGACGCGCCGACGCGGTTCTTCCAGTCGGGGATCGCTGACGGACTCGCCACCTGGTTCGAGGCCGACGCGACCTATCGCTCGGACGGTGACAACGTCGTCGGCGGCAAACCGACGCGAGCGGGGCACCGACTGGCGCGACTCTGTTACGAGACCCTGCGCGAACACGGCCGGTCCGCAGTCGATGCAGTCGAGCGCGACGCAGTCACGGAAAGCGTCGAAGCCGTCACCGAGGCGAACACACTCCTGAGTGGGCTGGGCTTCGAGAGTGGTGGGCTCGCGGCCGCTCACTCGGTGCACAACGGGCTGACCCAACTCGAGGCGACCCACGACGCGACACACGGCGAGAAGGTCAACATCGGAACGATCACCCAGCTCGTTCTTGAGGGTCGCGACGACGAGTTTATCGAGGACTACGTCGAGTTCTCTCAGGAGATCGGGCTCCCAGTCGGCCTCGACGACATCGGGCTGGAGGACCCGACCGACGAGCAACTCGACGTCGTCGCTGAGGCTGCCTGCGATCCCGAGGAGACGATCCACAACCAGCCCTTCGAGGTCACCCCGCCGATGGTCCGCGACGCGCTGAAGACCGTCGACGAGATTGCCGAACGCGTTCGATAGACCGACTTCCCGCCCCGACGATTCTCCTATTTCTGTCACGGAAGTGTCCAGACCCACGCACGTATTTATCATATTAGATCATAATATATACTGGACTATGAGAGCAGCACGACTCCACGAGTACACGGACGATATGAGCGAGGGACTAACCGTCGAGGAGATCGACCGACCGGAGATCACCCGATCGGACGAGGTAATCGTCGAAATAGAGGGGGCAGGCTGGTGTCAGACGGACAATCACATCATCGAGGGAATGTGGGAGCAGTACGTGCCCCAGTCGTTGCCGATGACATTGGGTCACGAGAACGCGGGCATCGTCGCAGAAACGGGTGACGAAGTCGGTATCGTCGAGGAAGGCGATCCAGTCATCTGCCATCCGGTACAGACCTGCGGGACCTGTCGGGCCTGCCGGCAGGGCGAGACGATGTACTGCGAGAACCAATCGTTCAACGGACTGTCAATGGCTGACGGTGGCTTCGCGGATTACTTGCTGACCAATGAGCGAGCGGTCATCCCACTGCCGGACGGCGTCGACCCGACCGACATCGCGCCGCACGCCGACGCGGGGATCACCGCCTACCACGCCGCCAAGAAGGCCGTCCGAAAGCTAAATCCGGGCGATCACGCCGTCATCGTCGGGATCGGTGGACTGGGCCACATCGGCGTCCAGGTCGTCGACGCGATGAGCGCCGCACAGATCACCGCAGTCGACCTCAAAGACTCCGCGCTGGAACTGGCCGAAGAGGGTGGGGCAGACCACCTCGTCAACCCCGAGAAAGAGGACATCCGGGAGTTCGTCGACAGTGTCACCGACGGGACGGGTGCCGCACAGGTGCTGGACTTCGTCGGTGCGGACGTGACGACCGAGTACGCACCGGACATCACCGCTGCCGGTGGCGATCATCACATCATCGGCTACGGCGGGCACATCCACGAACCGGCACAGGCGCTGGTCAACGGCGAGTTCTCCTACGTGGGCAACATCGTCGGCCAGTACACCGAGCTTCAAGAACTGGTTGCGCTGGTCGAACAGGGCGACGTGGACCTACACACCAGTCGCTACGGCCTCGGAGAAATCAACACGGTCGCCGAGAAACTCGAGCACCGCGAAATCGACGGGCGCGCCGTCATCACACCATAGGGCGACCCGTTTTTCACGGAGAGCGACTCGGGTCCAGACCGGACCGCAGTCGACGCGGACCAATAGATCCGTGTGTCCGGCCCCAGTAACGCCGTTATGGATCTGGTTTGTCCCGACTGCGGCCGGACGTATCCCGCAGACGGCCCCTGGCGATGTGGGTGTGGCCACCCGCTTGAGTTCGCGGATAGACCCGTGCCCGACGGCGAGCCGCCGGCGACGATCGACCGCGACGAAGGCCTGTGGGCCTTTTCAGAGCTTTTGCCCGTCGAACAACGGGTCACTCTCGGCGAGGGCTGGACACCACTGATCGAGAGCGACTGGGGCGTGCAGTTCAAACTCGAATCGATCTTCCCGACCGGGAGTTTCAAGGACCGCGGCGCGGCGACGACGATCTCGCGCGCGCTTGAACTCGGTGTTGATCGAGTCGTCGAGGATTCCTCGGGCAACGCCGGCCTGGCGATCGCGACGTATGCCGCGCGGGCGGGACTCGACGCCGAAATCTTCGTGCCCGCAGACGCCAAGCCCGGGAAGTTGCGGGCGATCGAGCGGACCGGAGCGACGCTCAGGCGGATCGAGGGCACTCGTCAGGACGTCACCGACGCCTGCATCGAAACCATCGAGTCGGGAACTGACAGCAGAACTGAAAGAGAAGAGAGAGGGGCAGTCGGAGCCTACTACGCCAGCCACGCCTGGGATCCTGCCTTTTTCGCCGGCACCGCGACCGTCGCCTTCGAGATTGCGGCCCAGCGCGGCTGGTCGGCCCCTGACGCGTTCGTGACGCCGCTCGGCCACGGGACACTGTTTCTGGGCGCGTATCGTGGCTTTCGAGCCTTACAGGAGGCCGGCTGGATCGACTCGATGCCACGTCTGCTCGGCGCGCAGGCCGCGGGTGTCGCGCCGATCGTCGAAGCGATCGGTGGCGATCCCGACCCTGCTGGTGAACGAAACGACGCCGCCGACGGGATCCAGATTACTGAACCAGCACGGAAAGGGCAGATCGTCGAGGCGATTGAGACGACCGACGGGGACGCCGTCGCAGTGCCGGCAGCGGAGACCGAACGTGAACACGACCGGCTCGCCCGGGCCGGATTCCACGTCGAGCCGACCTGCGCGACCGCGACCGCCGCGCTCGAACGCTTCCAAGAGCGTGGTGTACTCACAGACGACGATGACGTCGTCACAGCACTGACTGGGAGCGGGTTGAAAGTCTCCTGAGCTATATCAGACCTGATACTGTCAGCAGTATATTCATATCGATACAGCCGTTACCAATCGTATGTCAAATCGTCCCTCTCCTGTCGAGGGATCGTCGACGTATCACGTTCTCTATGCCGATCGTGACGCCGACTTCGCTGCGTTTCTCCAGGAACGACTAGAACGCGAGGAGCCGCAACTCGAAGTTGCGACCGTCGACACAGCGCAAGACGCGATCGAGAATCTCGACGTTGCCGACTGCGTCGTCGTCGGATCACGCCTTCAGGGAGTCGATCCGATCGAAACGATCGAGCGGGTACGCGAGCAGGCGGCTGAGCTGCCAGTCGTATTGTTCACGGCCAGAGGGAGCGAATCGCTGGCGAGCGACGCCATCTCGGCGGGTGTGAGTGATTACGTCGTCCGCGAACCGGGCGTCGAACAGTATCGCATCTTGGCGACTCGGCTGATCAATCTCGCGGACGGCTATCGTGCCGAGCGACGCGCCACGGAAGCGACCGAACGGCTCGCGTCGGTCTACGAACGCATCGACGACGCGTTTTACGCCGTCAATGAGGAGTGGGAGGTGACGTATTGGAACGAACAGATGGTCGATCGGACTGGCGTGTCGACTGCGGATATCGTCGGCGAGACTGTCTGGGACGTGTTTCCGGGAATGGTCGACTCCGAGGCCTACGACCGGTATCACGAAGCGATGGCGACTCAACAGCGAGTTACCTTCGAGACCTACGTCGAGCCACTGGAGTACTGGACTGAAGTCCGTGTGTTTCCCGACGAAGACGGCCTCTCGATATACTCACGGGAGATTACTAATCAGAAAGACCACGAAAAAGCACTCGAGCGACAGACAGCGCACCTACGGCGCTTCCACGAGATTACGACCGACGAGGAGGCGTCGTTCGACGATCAATTGCAGGAACTTCTCACACTCGGTCGGGACCACCTGTCACTAGACGCCGGGATCGTCGCAGAGTTTGACGGCGAATATACCGTCCGCGCGGCCGATGCGCCGGATCTAAATGTCAATCCCGGCGATCGATTCGAGCTGACCGGCACCATCTGTGCAGATATGTTGGAGGGGGAAGTAGATACTGTCAGGACTGCGTCCGACGTCATCGCGGACGCGCACCCGGTCTACCGTGATCGGTTGGTAGAGACGTTCATCGGGGTACCAATCGACACACAGGACAGAATGTACGGTGCGATCAGTTTCGCCGGGTTCGACGACAGCAGCCGGACCGTCTCTGAGCACGACCGGACGTTCGTTCGGCTACTTGCACAGTGGATCGGCCGAGAACTGAGTCGACGGGCCGCCCGTCAGGAGGCCGAGACGAACGAGCGGTACCTTCGAGAGATTATCGATGCCTTGCCCCAACAGGTATTCGTCAAGAACGCCGACGGTAAGTACCTCCTCGCAAACAGCGCTGCTGCCGATATCTACGGAATCACGCCGGCAGAACTCGAGGGATCGACGGACGAAACATACGCCAAAGAGAGCGCCCACCGCGACTTCCGAGCTAACGACCTGGAAGTAATCGAGTCAGGTGAGGCGATGACAGTCCCAGAAGATACATTCGTCGATGCTGACGGCGACGAACGGACTGTTCGGACGGAGATACAGCCGCTGGAGACACCACACACCGATGGGCGTCGAGCCCTCGTCGTGACGACCGACATCACCGACCGCAAGCAGCTGGAACAACAATTAGATCGGAGCCGAAATCGACTCCGACAGATCATCGACCTGCTCCCACAGTTGGTGTTCGCCAAGAGCGAATCCGGGAAATACCTGTTCGCGAACGAGGCTCTCGCAGCGGCTTACGGGACCACTGTCGAGGCAGTCGAGGGTGCAACCGACGCCGAGTTGGCCAACTCCGAGACTGAGGCCGAACAGTTCCGGGCTGACGATCGCGAGGTGATCGAATCAGGCGAACCAAAGACGATCCCCGAGGAGGCGATCACGTATCCCGACGGTGAGACCCATATTGTGGAGACGCGCAGGATTCCGTTTGAGCCGGTCGAGTCCGACGAACGTGCAGTGCTTGGCGTTGCGACTGATATCACGGAGCTGAAATCGACCGAACGCGAACTGCGTCGATTCAAGAAAGCGGTCGAATCCGCCGGCCACGGCATCTTCATCACTGATACGGACGCAACGATCAAATACGTAAACTCGTCTTTCGAGGAGATTACTGGCTATACTGCCGAGGAGGCGATCGGCGCCACGCCGCGTCTGATTCGGTCTGGTGTGCTGGGCGAGCGGTACTACGAGAAGATGTGGGGGACAATCCTCGCAGGCGAGACCTGGCAGGCCGAAATTCAGGACCGTCGCAAGTCCGGTGAGATCTATTACGCCGATCAGACGATCACACCGATCGAAAACGACGCCGGTGAGATCGAAGCGTTCGTTTCCATCCAGCGTGACGTGACCGAGCGCAAGCAACTCGAACAGCGGCTCCGGAAGATTCACGACGCGAGCCAGGAACTGTCCGTCACGGAAACGGTCTCCGAGGTGGCGGAGATTGCTGTCAGTGCAGTCGAAGACATCCTCGAATTGCCGGCCGCGACGCTGTGGCGCTACGACGAGTCTGCGGACGAACTCGTCCCGGTCGCTGTCTCCGAGACCGGGCAAGACATAGTCGACCCGCCACCGGCGATCAGTCGAGACGACAGTCTGCCGTGGTGGGTCTTCGAACACAGGGAAATGCGGGTCGTCGGGGATATCGCAGCGACTGAACACGGCGGCGATGAACGGTCACCGTTACGGTCGAGGATGGCAGTTCCGCTCGGTGATATCGGCGTCATAGCCACTGGGGCGACGGACGTCGATGCCTTCGATGACACCGATATTGACCTCTTCCAGATACTGAGCGGGGCCGTCGAGGCGGCGCTGATCCGAGCCGAGCGCGAGCGACAACTCCGTGAGCGCGAGCACGAACTCGCCCGCCAGAACGAACGGCTCGACGAGTTCGCCAGCGTCGTTGCTCACGACCTCCGTAACCCACTTTCGATCGCGATCGGTATGCTCGATGTCGCCCAAGAGACCGGCGCGGACGAACACTTCCAGAAAGCCGACGACGCACTGACCCGGATCGAAGAACTGGTCGAGGATATTCTGACATTGGCCCAACAGCCCGACAGGATCAAACGGACGAATGCGGTCTCAGTAGCACACGTCGCCCGTGAAAGCTGGGGATACGTCCAAACCGGTGATGCCGATCTGGCCATCGACTGTGAGACCGACGAGACGATCGAAGCGAACAGCGACCGGCTGGCTCAACTACTGGAAAATCTCTTCCGAAACGCCGTCGAACACGGCGGGAGAGACGTAACCGTCCGGGTCGGTACTACTGCGGAGGGGTTCTACGTCGAAGACAACGGCGTCGGCATTCCGGAGTCAGATCGCGATGCCGTCTTCGAACACGGATACACCACCGGCGAGGACGGCACCGGGCTCGGGCTGTCTATTGTCGCCAGTATTGCGACTGCCCACGGGTGGAAGTCGAGCGTAACCGAAAGTGAGTCCGGCGGCGCTCGATTCGAGTTCCGCGACCGATCTGTATAGTTGGCGGCGAAGCGACTGTCGGACGGAATAAGACTACCCGAGGAACTGTCGCACCTGAGCGGCCCGGACGACCCCGGCACGGACCGCGTCGCCGTCTTCGCGCTTCAACGCGTCGATGACGTCGTCGGTCGCCGACCGATGTCGGGAGTCGAAATCGACATCGACCAGATCCAGCCCTGCCGTCGCGCGGTCTTCGTCCAGCGGCAAAACCAGTTGTGAACGAGGGTTGTAGTACTGGGCGGCGTCTTCAAGCGTCTCGAAGAACTGCGGGAACGCCTCCTCGACGAACGCGACGTCCGCTTCCGAGAGCCCGGCAAGCCCCATCAGTGTCGGCGGGAAGCCAATACTGTATAGCGCCGCGGTGTAGGTGATCGCCCGCGGGAGCTGCGTTTCCCCGACTTCTCTGGAGTAGCCAAACAGTCCGACGTGGAGTTTTCGAGCCCGCCGCTTGGGCGTGTACTCGGCGATCCGGTTGACCAGCGGTGCGACCTGCTCGACCTGCTCGGCGTAGACGTTCTCGACGGCATCGACGACCTCAAGCGCACGCTGCTCGTCGATGCGCTCGTCGTGTCGGCTCTCTGGTGCCGACCGCAGCGTCTCGATAGCCCCCTGGACGGTTTCGATCGGGTAGTCGTACTTGAACGCCGACTGGACGGTGAACGTCTCGACTTCGGGCCACGCCTCGAGTGTTTCCTCGACTGTCGTCGGCGAGAGGTTGCCCCGGAACGGCGCTGATCCGGCCCCGAGCATCGGGTAAATATCGATCTCTTCCTCCTCGGCCATATCGTACAACCGCTGCATCGTGACCTTGTTGATCAGATCCGCCGACAACGACCCGTAGTTCAGCGCCGGGTCCGAGCGCGCCAGGAAGACTCGTTGCGAATCAATATCGCGACCTTCGACGTAGCCGCGGATAATCTCATCGGCGGCAAGCATCTGTTCGCGCTCCTCGATCAGCGGGATGACGTTGATCGAGTTCGGACGGAACTCCCCGACCCACTCTGAGACCGTTCGGTCGTCCAGAAGGTATTCTTCGCCCTTCCCGACCACGAACTGCTCGTAGTAGTCGTGGACAGCATTGAGCTGGTCCGCGTCGGTCACCATCGGAATAATGACCTCGAAGATCGGCGGGGCGACTCGCTCGTCGTGCTCGTCGTAGAATAGCTCTGCAGCGTCGTATGACCGTGGGATACTTTCGAGAATCTCCAGCAAAATCTTCGCTTCTGCCTCCTCGACGTCCGGGTTCGGTCCGCGGACCGTCAGGCGGACGTCTTCGCCGAGTTTCGAGTCAAGGAAGTACTGATCGAACCGCGATAGCAGCTTCTTGACTGCGTATTCATCACCCTCCTTCCCCTCGAAATCCCACATCTGCTCGTCGGCCCCGAGATGCGAGTACGCGTAGTACGCTTCTTGAATTTCGTCTTCCCCTTCGATCACGTCACCCTCCGCGAAGAACGGAACTGTCGCGTTGTCCGGGTGTTGTGTGCTCAGTACACGCGGTGGCTGCGGCATATATTACCGTCTCTCGAACGGTCATATAGCAGTTTCCATACAGCGCGCTACTCGGAAGACACGCGGCCGGTTGTACAGACTGTGGATGTGGACAGCGACACGATAATGCGTGTCTAGCCCTGAATATGCGTGTATGGAACAGAACGTCGGTTCCCTTGATAAGAACGTGCGCATCTCCATCGGTGCGGTCGCCGGAATCGTGTCGCTTGCAGTGTTGGGCGGACAGGTCGGTCTGCCGGAGATCGCGTCCCCGGTACTGGGCATCGTGGCAGTGATGATGCTCGGGACGGCGCTGACTGGCACCTGTGGGTTGTACTCGGTGCTCGGTATCGACACCTGCTCGGTGTGATCGGCCCAACCACTTTTTACTGCGTCGGGTGTGCCCCGGTGGTCGCACACCACTCCTTGCAAAAACGTGGGGAAAAACGACCTGCGGCCTCCTTGCAGTCGGCCGCAGTGAAACGCGCCTTCGGCGCGTATGCTATTTCTCGGGATGAACCGGTCCGTCGAATCCACCACGAACCAGCGGTTTCGCGATGTGGCGTCTCGCAACGGGTGGCACTTCGTACCACCCAACTTCGAGGTTACGGTCGAGTTTGCGTTCGACCTTCCCGTCTGCGCTCGTCCCGCAGTCCCGGCACCGGTAGCCCTGGCCCTGACCGGCGCTCTCCATCGAACGCCCACACGCTGGGCAGGCAGGCGTTGCCGGTTCAGTCTCACGCAAGTCCCGCACCGCGAACTTCTCCAGCTTTAGCGTTCCCGCACTCACTTCACCACAGACAGTTACCTCATCGCCGACTCTGAGCGCCCGCACCCGGTCGCGAAAGCGCTTGGTCGGTTCGAACGCGGCACACTCGATTGTGTGTTCACCGTCGCCGACCGCCAGGAACACGTGACCACCAGTGCGGGTCTCGGGGGGTTCGACGACCGTGCCATCGACGCAGTAGGCACGTCCGTCAGTCGTCTCCCTGATCGGTGCCGTTTTGAGGTGAGCGTCTGTCCCCTGATTAGTTACGAACAACTGTCGGCTGGCCACTGGCTCGCTCTCGATGCGGTCAGCGACGCGCTCGACCGCGGCCGGATCGTCACCCCGGATGCCATAGAGGATCGGACACGGCGTGTGTGGGACACAGACTGCTTGCCCTTCGATCCGGTCGACAGTGTCCCAAACCTCAGGATAGGCGTCCTCGGCGGCCGTAAAGACCGACTCACGGTCGACCTCTCGGTCAGTTCCCCATCGCTCGCGCTCGCGATAGCTGATGGACTCGTAGGTCCACTCCTCGAAGGCCTCCCAGGCACCGACTGCGGCCAGCGCACCGATCAATCCGCGGCCGTTGCCCCGCGACAGCGTCCCAAAGCCGTGGCGGTCGATCAACTCGCGGGCGTCATCGATGTCGTGATGTGTCCTGATCGCCCGACTGGCAAACCCGACGATATCGTCAGGTATCTCCGCTGGTCGACCGTCAGCGACGACGACACCGGGGTTGGTGCGGGGATCTTCAGTTTCGGCCAGGCCGATGTCTTCGCGGACGAGATCTCGAACGGTATCGACGTCGGCGTCGGTGTGGACCGCCAGCGCGGCGTTACCCCGCGTCTTGTACTCGACGGCCGGGTTGAGCCGGACCAGGAGCGATCGCTCGACGCTCTCACCCGCCAACCGCAGCCTTTCGACAAGTCTGGCGGCGACGTAGGTCGTGCACATCCCGCGCTCGCGCGAGTCCGTATCGTCCAAGCCGACAACAGTCACGGCCAGTCGTACTCGATTGTGCCACTAATACTGATCGGTGACCGACGCCCTGCCAGGTGCGCTGGACCTTGCACGACGTCTCACGGGGTCTTAGGGCTGCAACGAGACGCTCGGCGGGACACAGCGCGAACCTGGCCGCGTTCGGGCCAGCAGTGCGGTGCGACCTAGACCAGTGCTGTTGGTGACGGCTGCCGCTGGTGGTGAACACCGTTGTCTGAACGCCCCGAAGAGATGCCGTCAGAGCCATCCGATCCGCCGTGCGACGCGGAGATACAGAGAGAGGACTCGCGCAGTCACCCAGTTCGGGACACCCGGGATCGGCGTCAGTGGGTGCCCGCGCTGGACGGTGACAGTCTGGCTCTCCGTGTATTTCTTGAACCCCTCGTCCCCGTGTCTGCGGCCGATTCCCGACTCTTTCTTGCCGCCCATCGGTGCGCCCGTCGATCCCCACATCGATATGTAAACGTCGTTGACCGAGACGGTCCCACATTCCAGCTGTCGGGCCAGGCGCCGCCCAGCCTCGGGATCAGCCGTCCAAACGGTCCCGTGCAGGCCATACTGCGTGTCGTTTGCCCTGGCGAGTGCCGCCTCGTCGTCTTCGACGGGGGTGACCGTCACGACGGGACCAAACGTCTCTTCGGTCAGTACGTCGCTATCGGCCGGCACGTCCGCAAGGACCGTTGGCTCGTAGACGAGCGAGCCGACATCCGGACGGCGACGCCCACCCGTTAGCAGGGTTGCACCGGCTTCGACTGCGTCGTCGACGTGTCTTGTGACCTTCTGGACTCCCTCCTCGGAGACCATCGAGCCGACGTCCGGCCGGTAATCGAAGGACGTCCCGAGCGAGAGCCCGCGAACACGCTCGACCAGGCGATCCAGAAACGCCTCGTAGCGCGACTCGTGGACGTAGATCCGTTCGACGGAGATACAGAGCTGACCCGCGCTGGCGAATCCACCCTGGACGGCGCCTGTGACGGCCCGGCCGAGCGGTGCGTCTTCACGGACGAGCATCGGCCCCTTCCCACCCAGTTCCAGCCCGACCGGGACGAGATGTTCGCCGGCCTGAGCCGCGACTGTCCGTCCGACAGCGGTGCTACCCGTGAAGTTGACGTAGTCGACGGTCTCGATCAACGGCGGGCCGACGATCTCACCCTCGCCCGTGACGACCTGGAAGACATCGGGCGGGACGCCCGCTTCGTGGAGTAGTTGGGCGACATACAGTGCAGTGTGAGGCGTTTCCGCTGCCGGTTCGACGACGACCGCGTTCCCCGCAAGCAGTGCCGGCAGGGCGTCGGACACGGCAAGTGTGAGTGGGTAGTTCCAGGGCGTAATGAACCCGACAACACCGTACGGGTCCCGGTACTGGCGTGCGTCCGTCAGCACCGGGACGGCGCCGCGGTGGCGTTCCGGTGTGAGGTAGTCGGCCGCGGTGTCGCCGTAGTAGCTCGCTGTCATCTCGACGTCAAGAGCCTCCTCCAGCGCGTCGTAGCGGGCCTTCCCGCTCTCGAGTTGGACGAGGTCGAGCAGGTCTTCGCGGCGTGTTCGGACCAGCGAGGCAAAGCGTTCGATCGCGGCGACTCGGTGCTCGACAGGCCGAGCGGCCCAGTCGGACTGGGCGTCGCGCGCTCGGTTGACGGCCTCGTGAACGTCGTCGGGCTGACGGGCTGGAACCGCCCCGATTGGCTGGCCGGTAAATGGTGCGCGTACATCGATCGTCTCCTCTCGCTGGTCTGCCGACCCGAGGTCATCGAGTCGCGGACCGTTGTATCCCGTGGGAACCTCGAATGTCACTGCCGAGACTACGCGTGGATGGTGCAAACGTTTTGTCCCGGTGGTCGGCTGACGGCTCGTCTCACCGAACAGAAAGCCCAAACCGAGACCGGTCAGAACCGCCGCCGGAGCTCGTCGATGACGGGTGACGGCAACGCAAGGGTCGCCAGTAGGTCACGGCGTTGGTCGGCACTGCCGTACCCGGCGACGAACCCGTTGAGACGCGCCGCGACCGTCGATGCAGTGAACGCGTCGCCGTACAGCGCTTCGAGTTCGTCGGCAACGACGGGGACAGTCCGGAGTTCGTATTTCTGATGGTAGTCCTCGGCCGCGTAGAACTCATCGAGGGGTTCCACGGCGGTAGCGACCGACTGACCGGTTCGCTCAGCCAGCGTTGCCCGTGACCGTTCGGCGACCACCCGCTGTGTCTCGTCGTGGGGGAGGAGGAGACTGCGATACTGACGTTTCTGTTCGGTCGTCCAGTCGTGATGTGCCCAGACGACATCCAGCAGTTCGTCGTAGGTCCACTGGTCGGGATCGTATTCGATCTGGACGACTTCAGTGTGATCGCCCAGTGCGTAGTACGTCGGAGTAGGCGTGGTCCCGCCGGCGTAGCCGACTCGCGTCCGCACGATCCCCGTCCGAGCGCCGAACAGCGCGTCAGGCCCCCAGAAACACCCCATCCCGAACGTAGCTGTCTCAGTTTCCCCCGGCGACAACGCATCGGCGTCTCGCGACAGCGTCGACGGGTGCTCCGTTGGCAACGCAGTGGAAGGCATACACAGTCTGAGGGTCGGTGCAGTATGTGCTTATCGCCACGATCGACGTACCGGGTTATCGTCGTTGCCGAGTCCCGTACAATAGATACGCTCGGAGCCATACGTTCGCTACAACGTCCGTCGACCACCGAGTGTCACCGTTCGCGTCGTCCCCAGGTATTTACACGATGGATCCTAATTAGTCCTGAAAGAAATGGTGGATACAGATGCCCTCGCCGGGGGTGTCAGCGACAACCCGGTCGCAGTCGTTACCGAGCAGTTCGTCACGTACGTCGAGTTGGTCGCCGCGGCCGTGTTCGCACTGTTGTTCGCTATCGGTGTTGTCGATCTCGTCCTTCAGATTGGAGACGCTGTGTTGACGGGATCGATCACCGACCCGCTCGTCGTGATCGGGTTCATCGACACGGGACTGTTGTTGCTCATCATCGTCGAGGTGTACCAGACGGTGATCGCCTACACGACCAAAAGCGGCACCACCGAGATTGTCCGGTTGGTGATCTACACCGGCGTGATCGCGATGGTCCGGAAAGCCATCGTGTTTCGGGCCAGCGAGTACCCGACGACTGGCGACGCGCTCGCTGCTGCCGTCGCGTATACGGTCCTGTTGCTCGGCTTGGGCGTGTTGCTCGTCGTCCAACGAGACTGAGCCACGTCTGTATACTGTACACGCTCCGACCGTATCCCATCAGACCACCGTCCATTTAGGCACAGAGAGGGCACTATGATAGTGGCACCGTCGGTCGTCTGATCTATGAGCACTTCTATATCAATCACGGGGGCGGTCTCGAAGAAAACCGCAATACGACGCTTCTCCGCCTGCCGCAAACCATATATGCGATGAACTACTTACGTCTAGTTCGAGATACCAATGTCCCGATCCGCACTGGTCGAGAACGTGATCGCGATGTTAGAGGACGCGGGGTTCCTCGTCAGCGACCGGTGTGCGATCCGTCCGAAGAGTTTCGATGTGGCCGCCCGACGCGGGCGAGACACTGTGCTGGTGAAGATTCTCGGTAATATCGACGCCTTCGACGGTCGGACCGGCGCGGAGATGCGCCGGCTCGGGGAATACCTCCGGGCGACGCCGATCGTCATCGGGTTGCGCACCCGTGACGAGGACCTCAAGCCGGGCGTGGTCTACTTCCGTCATGGGGTCCCCGTCCTCTCGCCGGACACCGCGATGGATCTGTTCGTCGAGGAAGTGCCGCCGTTGATCTACGCCGCCCCCGGCGGACTGTATGTCAATATCGACAGCAAGATTCTCGAGGACGTCCGTCAGGAACGCGAGTGGAGCCTCGGCAAGCTCGCCAAAGAGCTCGGCGTCTCACGGCGGACCGTCTCGAAGTACGAGGACGGGATGGACGCAAGCGTAGACGTCGCCGCCAAACTCGAAGAGTTGTTCGACGCGCCGCTGACCTCGCCAGTCGAGGTACTCGAGGGCACCGAGGAGATTCGCGACGACGAGCCGACTCCAGACGACCCCGATGTCGATCCGGAAGACGAACCAATCGTCACCGTGCTCACACGCGTCGGCTTCGACGTACACCCGACCGAGCGTGCACCATTCAAAACGGTCAGCGAGAACGAGCAACGCCGCCAGCAGATGCTCACCGGTCACTCAGAGTTCACCGAAACTGCCGAGAAACGCGCTCGCATTATGTCGTCAGTCGGGAACGTGATCGAAACGACGTCCGTCTACGTCGTCGATCGCGCGACTCGGGAGGCCGTCGACGGGACGGCCCTGATCGAGGAGTCAGAGATGGAAGCCATCGACGACGCCGACGAACTCCGGGATCTCATCCGCGAGCGCGCCGACGGGTAAGCCGACTAGCTATTGTAGCGCCGACGTTTCCCGACACCATTAAGACTGCGTGCACCGCTTGCACAGCCATATGGAGTATACGCTCGCGATCGAGAACACACCGGAAACAATCTCGGGCGGGACCGGCATCTTGCTCGTCCATCCCAGCACTGGCGAAACCGACCGGATCGACACGGAGTTTCTCGGCACCGACACCGATCAGATGCTGATTATCTCGACGCGTACGAGCGCTCGAGAGGTCGAACAGAAGCTCGAACACTACGCTGTCGACGAATCGAAGGCGACAATCCTCGATACCCTCTCGGTCGAGCGGGGCTACACCCGTCGTCGGACCGACCACGTTCAGTACGTCACCGCGCCGGACAACCTCGATGAGATCGTCGAACAGACCCGCCAGTTCCTCGAAGAGACCGACGGCAAGCGCCGCATCTCGGTCGATTCCGTGACCGAGATGGCCTACTACGCTGACGAGGACAGTGCCCGTGAGGCAGTCGAATCGCTGCTCGATCTACTCGCGGAACACGATGCCGTCGGCCTGTTCCACGTCGCCGAAAGCGTCCACGACGAAGACGTGCTTGCGGACTATCGTGACTTGTTCGAGGGGACGATCGACCTCGCAGAAGACGGGACCGTGACGACGTCGTTCTGAGAGAAGCGACCCCGAATTGGGACACGAACCGGCAATCTGTGCCCCGTTGTAGCACATCACCAATGATTAAGGTGGATGAGACCAACACAAGGGTGTATGCCGGAATGCCAGAACTGTGGCTCATTTGTAACGGCGGC
>Ga0207850_100462_pt1 | contig 25822 bp, 18 predicted proteins | sample 23E2SouthBayCA_FD_187746 | JGI IMG/M metagenome (GOLD analysis project Ga0207850, IMG submission 187746) | Aerobic enrichment media microbial communities from Eden Landing Ponds, California, USA - A23 E3 (3) (SPAdes) | ecosystem: Environmental > Aquatic > Marine > Unclassified | place...
TTCCCCATCTCTTGATGGTAAATCCGCTCCAGTTCGTCGGTTTTCTCCCGCAACTGCTCGATCTCCGACGCGTATCGTTCTCGGTTGCGCTTGTTCTTCATGTAGAAGCGCAACTCCTCGGCGTCCGTCTTTTGGTCTTCCTCGGGTGCTGGAAGCGAGTCGATGATGCCGAAGCGATGTTTGGCCTCCTCGTATTCGTCGTCGATGTCTGCGCTGAGCGAGCCCCCGAAGATGATGTTCTTGACCCCGATCCACCCGTCGTAGACGATCTGGTCCTCGAACGGTAACAGGACGACACTCGAGACCGGGACGGGAAGCGCAGATTCATCCCACAGTTCGGCGAACGGAAGTCGAGCCGGGCGGACTGCATATGCTTTCGGCGGTTCTGTCCAGTCGAGGAAGATCGCGTCGTCCTCTCGATAGCGGACGACGACGAATTCTCCGGCAACGAAGTCTGTCCACGCTGCGATCTGTTCGAGATCAGCCTCCGGCAGGTCGGGAGGGTTCTTTTCAACGAAGTCTTCTATCAGGTCCGTCGTCGACTCGTTGTACAGCGTGTTTCGGAGCGGGAGGAGCTCGTCAGTGTAGTGCTGTTCAAGATCAGCGACCGTTTCGATCTCTTCGATGACCTCGAATCGGTCGTTGACATAGACCAACAGATGAGCGTACAGGTCTAGAAACCGTTGCTCGCTCCCCTCGGACAGCCGTCTGTCGACTTCACTCATCGGTAATAGACGTGTTCACGGGCACACTAATCAGGTGTTTCGAACTCTAAATCAGTCATCGATATTCCGAGATCGTTCGATACGGGACGTAGTAGCCGATCTCGTCGATCCACGTCGACAGCCACTCATCAGCGGTTGATTCATCGATCTTCCCAGCATCGATTGCAGCCAACAGAACGCCAACTGACCCGACAACGGTCACGCCCTGGTCTTTCGCAAACGACCGGGCATCTCCGTCGTCTGTCAGCAGTCGACCGTCGTGTGCGTCGGCGAGGGCGAACGCCTGTGCTTCCCCGGGGTCGAGATGACCACCAACAACGGCTTCCCTGTTTGCGACAGTATCCGAAATTGTCGCGACTGGGATTTCGTCATCAAGCGTATTGAGTGCTTTCTGGAGATATGGGTGGTTATCAACGCCGTGTTCAAGCTCCTCACGAACGACTGGTACCGTACAGATTCCAGAGAGGTCAGCAACTACCCACAGCTGATCGATGTACGCAAAATTCGAGAGGACAGTCGTGTTCAAGACGCTCGGGTTCGCTGGGAGATCGTTACCTGTCATTTAGCACGCGACTCCTCATCAGACGAGTCCTCATCATCGAATTCGAGTTCGCGTGCTGCCTCTACCTCGTAGGCTGCGTCGTCTTCGTCAACGAGCCCCAGGCGAAGTTCAACACCGTGCTCACGGAGGATGTCACGCATCGTCCAGCGGTCGACATCAGCGAGCCTCGCGGCCTCGCCGAGCGTGATTCGTTCGCGTTCGTAGAGGGCGACCGCAGCTGCAATGCGCTCGTTTTCGTGGTCCTCGAAGTATTCACGCACGAACTCGCGCAACGCATCGCTCTTACCCCCGAACACACCTGCCTCGACAGCCCCCTCAATGAGGAGGTCAAGGTCATCTGGGTAGGAGCCGGTAATTCGTGCCATCGTTCTATCCGAGACTACGTCTTCATACTATTTATGAACTGCGCCAAACTGCCATATGCATTGAGACGACCGGTCTCAACTACTGTTGGGCGTTGAGTTTAGACCTTCGCAGTCTGGATTTCTACTAATCAGACGCTGAGTGACAGGTGGGGTCAGAGGCCGTTCACTTATTTACCAGCACGGGTGCGAGTGATGACCATCTGAATGACGACTGGCATAACGGACTTCATCAAAATCGACGAAGTCAGGCAGGAGATCGACTCCATCTACCCAAACCCCGGAACCGACATCGAGGGCGAGCCGGAGGTTGAGAACAACGGCTACGGGCACCGACTCATAGGGAGCGCGTTCGAGTTCCTCTGCGAGCTGCTGCTGTACCGGCGATGTACCAAGGTGATTCACCCGTGGCGGAGTACATGGGGTGACTCCAAGTGCCGTTGGACGGACGGCGAGACCCCTCCGGTGGGGGTCCAGAGGTTCGACGGGATGCGGTGGGAGGACTACGACGGCATCTCCAGCCGGAGCGAGTGGGAGGAGATGAACAACGACCTCCCCGTGTGGGAGCGCCAGCGGAGTGCCATCAAGTGGACGGAGGACGAGGAGCTGTCCAAGCTCGCAGAGCAGTACGTCCAGACCGGCATGAACACCGAGGGGGTGGTGCGGGCCGCGCTCGTCGACGCGGGTTGGAAGCCAAGCGACGCTGTTCACTCGTGGATCGACCGCGACGCCTTCGAGGAAGACGTTCTTGAGGAGATGGAGGTACTATTCCGGCTGCTACGCGACAGCGAGTGGACTGAGGGCGACACGGTGTTCACGAGTCCCACCTTCGGGAACCACCGCCACATCCTCCCGGGAGAGGGTGACTTCATCGTCGACGACCTGCTGGTCGACATCAAGACCACCGAGGACGAGACGTTCACGAACGCCTTCTGGCGGCAGCTGCTGATGTACTACGTGCTGGTCGACATCCAGCGCGTGTTGCACGACGTGGACGGGCGGACGTATGGCCGAGAGCCCTTCGAGGGGAAGTACCCCGAGATCAAACGAGTGGGCGTATACTACGCCCGGTACGGAGAACTCCAGACGGTCGACATGGGGACGGTAATCGACGACCGAGAGCGGTACGAGGAGTTCCGAGCGTGGATCGTCGACCAGGCCATCGAGGAGAACAGGCACGCGCAGCACGACTACTCGGCGATCAGGGGCGCTCTCACGGAGCCATACGACTACAAGAAACAGCAAACGCTCTTCGACTACTAGCTGGCGGGCAGCTACGCCTCTGAAAAGCCTCGGATCGTCGGTCTGATGCTCTTCTCCACGTGCCGGAGCTCGGCGTCGTACCGGCCCGTCAGGTCGCCGTACCACTCGGCCATCCGCCCCGCCAGCTCTGCCTCGCCGCTCCCGTGGTAGGACTGCAAGAGCGACCCGTGGACGGCCTCGTTGATGACCGTGCGTACCTCGCCCTCGATGAAGGCGGTCAGCACGTCCCGCATCGCCTCGTCGGCCACGTCGTACTCTCCTTCCCGCGGCAACACCGGCTCGAAGAGGCCGCCCGCGAAGTGCGGCGGCCGGTCGAACGCGCGAGGATCGTCGCGGTCGTCGACCGACACCGCCAGCACGTCGTAGAAGAGCGGGTGGAGGTGGTTCTTTAGGAAGGAGCCACGGAAGCGGTTCAAGCCGTGGTCGTGTTCCTCCCACTCCTCGCGGAGCCGCACGTTGAGGACGCCGCGATCCTCCATCAGTCGGACGAACGCCAGCCGGTCGACAAGCAGGGCGGCGAACGCAAGTCGCTCGCTCTCACCCGCGCCTGCGGGCGCCTCGATGGCGTCTAGTAGCGCCGTCTCGATGCCCTCGTGGCCGTACTCGCCCTCGCCGGCCAGCACCTCGGCGTACTTGTCGTGGAAGTGCGTAAGGTCGCTTATCTCTGTCCGGACGTGGTGGTGGCCGAAGGCTTGGAAGAACCGGGCCAGCTCGCTCCAAGGGTCAATCTCTCCAGTGAGGTCATCATTGTACACGACCATCTCCCGGTCTCGGGCGAAGTGCCGTACGACCGGTTTCAGGTTCTGTGGGGACACGACGGAATCCAAGTGGAGGTCGCCGGTGCCGTCGACATCGACCCCGTAAACGCCCCACTCGAGACCATCGGTGGCGAACCCGTACTCGTGCTGCTCCGCGTTGAGGTACGAGCGGAGTTCCATGCGGGCAGTCGCCACGTCGTTGACCGACTTGTTCTCGCCGATGACGCTCTCGGACAGGTTGTCAACTCGGAAGTCCGGGTACTCGTCCTCGTCTCCCACGGCCACCGAGTTCGGCCGCGGGGTGACCTCGTAGCCGAGGACATCGAGGACGGGGAAGACGAGGTGATCCTCAACGAACCGCTCCGGCTGCTGGCCGATGTCCTCTCCCTGCAGCTCGTCGCCGTCCTCGATGACAGCGCTCAGTCTCTCGGTGGGGACATCGCGTCGCTCGAATTCGTCGAGGAACGCCTCGATGCACGCGACGAGGTTGGCGACGGCGTCGTCGACGGTGGCTGAGTCCATCTATCGAAGACCTGCGGGGCGGTCTGACAAGAGGGTTGCCCAGTCGTGTGAGGCAAACTTGGACAGGCGCAAAAGCAGGGATAGGTCAGCCGCTTCACGCGTAGTTGATCCCGTCTCCGAGTAGTCCTCCGACGAAAAAGCCGAGTACTGTTCCAACGTCGAGGAATGACAGAGTTCCGAATAGTATTCCGATGATCATTCCGCCGATCGTTCTCCAGAGTGCGTGTTCGACCCCGCACGAACCATGTCGAGTATGTTACCCAATCCAGAGCCAAGCAGATAGTTGAGTACGTCGCTTGGGCCTCTCATTACGCGTTCTTCGGGAACAGAATCCGATAAGCGTGATCCGAGGCGGGTCTCAGAGCTTCTTCGCGATGACGTCCTTCGGGGAGACGAAACGGCGGACGAGTTCGCCCAGCTCCCACGGTGGACGTCAGCGAGGTTGTGTTCCAAGACCGGCAGGAGGTCGCCCTCGCGGTAGTGGACGGCCGCACTGCCCGAGTCCTCGAACGGGACGTACGGGTCGTCGCGGTACCACACGTGGCCCTCCACGTCCGCCAACACGTCGCCGAGGCCGTCGTTGCGGTCGAATAAGAGGTCGTACGCACCCGTCACGAGTTGGCGTCGTCCGAGGCGCCGTACGCGGTGTGCGTGGTGTTGAGCCGCTTCTTCACGGGCTCTCACGGGTCGGCGAACAGCACGCCGTCGAACACCCAGTCGACGCCTTGCCTGATGCACCGCGTGCGGACGAAGGGCAGGTCGAACCCGCCCTTCCACGACTCCGCGTTGTACGCGACGAGCCAGTCGTAGTCTCGGTTGAGTCGCTCGAACACCACCTGTCGCGACTCTTCGAGGAGTTCTCGCGCGTCGCCGGCAGCCCCCTTCGGCGATCCACCAGAGCTAGTCATCGGCGACGGCATCCTCGTGGACGCCTCATTCTGCGCGGCATCACTCCCCGCCGAGTTCCGAAAGCCGAGCCCGAATTTCCTCAGCATCGGCCTCAGAGAGGGCCTCAATACCGAACTGCACGAGTAGCGGGTAGAAGTGGCGGTTCTTCTTGAACTCGTCCTTGCCCGCCTTGCGGAGCTTCAGCTGGGACTCGAGATAGATATCCTCCATCTCGTCGAGGACATCGTCGGGAATGTAGATCGTCCGCCCGTTCCACTCGTCTTTGATGTTGGTCTTCGTTTTTCTCGTTTCGTTCATTCCACTCGTTGAATTCGATTCGGTCGTTTCGGTCGATGAACTGGTTTCCACCGTTTCACTCACCTCACTCGTTTCACTGGAATCGGCCTCATCGTCATCCTCTTCGTAGTTGCCCTCGATGCCAGAAGCATCACCCCAGCCATCGCTCATGCTTCAACCTCCTCAGGAGCAGTCTTTTCGAACGTCTCGTCAAACAGGTCGGCGATCTCATTGAAGAGCTCACGAGCGTCCTCGACGCGCTTGTTCTCTTTCCCAAAGCCGAAGACGGACACACCTTCGCCAATCGATTGGGAGAGATCGGTTCGCTTCGGGATCTCGAAGAGGGGAAGCGAGTACGCCGATTTGATCTCCTCGATGGTGTCATTGTGCTCTGCATTCTGCTCCACACGGTTGCAAACAATCGCGAGACGGTTGATGCCACCATATGCCGGCTCCAGAGAGCTCAGCTGCTTCGCGAAAATCTGGAGGCTGTTGGCGTTGAGCTTCTCGGGAATGACGGGGATGACGACGTTACCGGTCGCGACCAGGGCGTTGTCGGTTAGAACGTTCAGGGACGGCGGCGTGTCGACGATAATGTAGTCGTAGTCCCTATCGAGTTCGTCGAGAGTCATCCCCAATCGTTCTCGACTCTTTGGCGCTTCAAGCAACGTCTGGATGTTCTTGTTGTTCGCGAGCTTCTCGCTCGCGGGGAGGATGTCGAATTCCTCGTGCTCGACGATGATGTCGTTCACCGACTCCATCTGGTCGAAGTCGAGGACGTCGAACAGCGTTGTACGGTCGGTGTCGTAGTACAGATCGTTGTAGCCAAGCGAGCAGGTGAGCCCTCCGTGGTAGTCGATGTCGACCAGGAGGACGTCGTGGCCTCGGGCAGCGAGTGCGCCGCCAGTATGAATGACGTCGGTTGTCTTCCCCGCGCCTCCCTTCTGATTCGCCACCGTGATTCGTGCGGTGTTGGTGTCGGTCATTATCCTCGTTTCTCTCGTTGTGTTCGTTTCGTTCGTTTTGGTAGTTTAGTTCGGTGCGTTCGGTGAGGGTGTTTCACTCGGTGAGAGGATTACTACGATGTTAAAACCAACTGTTCGTTCTACTCGTTGAAAGAGTTTCATTCGTTTTCATCATATCGTTCGTTTCTCTCGTTTTCCTCGTTTCATTCACCGAGCACCCTGTATTCCAGCGTCGGTTCGGCTCGTTCCAGTAAATTCATTCATTACTCGAAATACTCTCGTTGCGTTCATTTCGTTCGTTCTATTCGTTTCTCGAATGCTGCCACCAAGAGCTTGTCCTGACCTATCGCAAGGTGGGTAATTGGCGAATACAGAGGATTAATCCACCAAATCCACCATTGAGCGTAGTTCAGATTCCATCTCCGTCATCTGATCCGACACCCAATGGAACCGCTCCTCACTCCCCTCGTCAGTAAACCGGAGTGAAGCTCGTACGTCACGATTCCGGTCATGTTGAAGGAGTGCGAGAGCGTACGCGAGCATCTGCGGTCGATAGTGTTCCGCGAGCTCATCCGACGTCGTAGCTGAGAGGTCGTTGGTCTTGTAGTCGATAATGTGGAATGCATCCGGCGTGACGAGCAGGCGGTCGATATCACCGACAATCCGCGACTCACCAATTCGGGCGACAACAGAGTACTCGTCGTATACCTCCTGCAGTTGGGCATCGGCCTCGATGTGATCCACAAATTCGACTGCATCAGCAGCGTGGTTGACAGCTTCACGGAGGTCTGCTTCTGTCGGCTCCTCACCAGCCATCTGACTCAAACGACGGATCAGAGTGGTCCATTCATCTCTCGGTGGACGGAGTTCGTTGATCCGGTGAACGACCGTCCCAAATGTCGTTGGACTCAGGCCTGTCGACTCTTCACGTTGAGAGTAACTGTGACCGTCTGGAGACGCATCCGCCACCGCATTCACGAGCGTCGTAGCCGCGATCCGTTTCGCCGGCGCGAGCGACGGCGGTGTCGGAATCGAGATCTCCGGTGCTGAATCAACAGCGTCGTCGTCGGTGGACCAGTCTACTGGGCGCGGCGGCTTGCGAACAGTATAGCTAGCTCCATCAATCTCACCAGAGGCCTGTCCGTCCCGAACCGCTTCGGCGACGAGGGCTCCGTCGAGGAGGGCTGGCTGTAACCAATCGCGCCACCGATCTGCGTCGTCGAAGGCAGCAGGCTCGCCGAGTTCGATTGTACCAGACTCGTCGACGTTGATGTCGTGAGTACCGCAGAGAAGGAGGTGATCCCGCGTTCGTGTACACGCTACGTAGAGGAGGCGTTTCGACTCCGCACGCTCCTGAGGACGCGACTGACGGTCGGCGTACTCGTGGACGGCCGTCTTCTCTATCGAGAACGCATCGCCCGGATTCGGCCCGCCGACCGCCTGCACCGGCGGCGCGTCATCAGTTCCATCCACGAGTCGAACGTACCCGTGGTCGTCGACGGAGCGACCGAAGTTGAGATCACTCCCAAGATCGGGGACGGTGACGATCGGGAACTCGAGTCCCTTCGCGGAGTGGATCGTCATGATCCGGACGCCCTCGGCATCACCCGGAATATCTGCCTCCCCCTCACGAGGGTCGATCTCGGCTTGGCGGTCGATCCGGTGGAGCAACCCGGCAGCTGTGTGAACACCGTTCTCGCTCCAAGTACGGACCTGGTCGCGGAACTTCTCGACGTTCGCGACGGCCTGTCGACCGCGTTCGTCGGCACTCACGCTCGCCAGATACCCGGTGTCGTCGATCACCCGGGACAGAAGGCAGTTCCACGGGAGGACACCATCCTCGGATGGCGTCGCACAGCCACTGAAGGTCCGCCACGTTGTGAGGAGGTCGAACGCGTCCGCGAGCTGTGGATCGTCCGCCTCGGCGAGCGCGTTCCATACTGAATCAGCTTCTGCGACAGCCGGTGCGAGACGATCATCCGTAAAGCCGAACAGCGGCGACCGAAGCACCCCGTAGAGGGAGACGTCATCCTGTGGGTCACCGAGTACCCGAAGCAGGTTCGTGAGGGCCTGGACCTCAGGCGTATCGTAGAACCCGACGCCACCGACGACAGTGTAGGGGATGTCGTACTCCTCGAGGGCGCGCTGATACCGATCTAGATGGGTTCGCCGGCGGAGGAGGATTGCCGTGTCGTCCGGCGTAGCGTCGCGATGAACACCCGTGTCGGGGTCTTGGACCTGCGGCGGATCGTCGAACAGGTGGGTCAGTCGAGCAGCGAGCGCTTGCGCCTCGGCCTCGATAGTGTGATCTAGGGCACCTTCGGCAACCGGATGGTCATCGCCGAAGAGCTCCGCCGCCGTATCGGCATCATCGGGGACAGCGAGATACTCGACACTCCCAGTCAGTCCCTCGATGTCCTCGACACGGTCGCGTTGCGTGGTCAACTCCTGCGGTGGCGCTTCGTAGGGTTCGTGGCGGTCACCCTCCGACTGGAACAGGTACTCGAAGAGCTCGTTCAGGAACGATAGCGGCTCGTCAAGCGTCCGGAAGTTCCCAGAGAGTTCGAGTGCCGTCGGACTCTCGGCGTCGCTGTCGGGGACATCGTCGACCCCACGGGCTTCGTTGACGGCCTGAAGTTCCGCTCTCGCCGCCCCGAACGTCGTCACGTCGGCGCCGCGGAACCCGTAGATGCTCTGTTTCTCGTCGCCGACCAGGAAGACGTTCGACGCCTCTTGTCCGTCGACGCCCGTGAGGAGCTTGACTAACTCCCACTGGCGCGGGTCCGTGTCCTGGAACTCGTCGACCATCACGGCCGCAAATTGCTCTCGTAGCCGATCCGTGATCGAATTGTTGGCTCGCAGGAACTCAAGGGTCGTCTCGATCACGTCGGGGAAGTCGAGCGTATCGCGGCGGTCCTTTTCGTCGGTGTAAGCTGCGAGGACATCGTCGAGGACCCGCATCAGGGCGAGCGCGTAGTGAGCGCTATTCGCTTCCAATTCCCCCGGCGTCGTCTCGACGGCGTCCTCGTGCGGTTCGACGGCGGCGATAGTCGTGTTGATGGCGTCCTTCAGGTCATCGTAGACGTCTCCGTACTCGCCCCAGTCGTCCCGGTCACCGACGACGTACCCGGAACTGCTGTACAGGCCGCCGTTCTTCTTCTCACAGGCCTCGTACAGCTCGAGGATTGCCCACTGACAGTCACGGGGATCGCTTTCCTCGGGGTCGGCAGGGAGTGTCGTCGCGACCTCGGTGACGGTCCGGTAGGCCCGAAGACCGTCCTCGTCGGCGATAGCGCCCTCGCGACCGACGCGGCCCGCGACCGTGCGTAGCTGCTCAAGGAGTCCGTCCGTATACAGCGTCTGTCGAGCGTCGGTAACGTCGAGATCACAGACGACCTCCCAGCAGACGTCGAGGTAGTCGTCGACCCCGGCGTTACGCCACTCCTCGAGGACAGCCTCGCTTTGTGGGCGTTCGTCAAGTAGCCCTGCGAGGACGTCGACCAGCTGGTCGCGACCCCAGAGCTGAGCAAGGAGAGCTACATCGGCATCGTCCTGGTTGCGTTCGAGGAACTCCGTCACGACTTCGCGTTGGAGTGTCGCGGCGCCGTCTTCGTCGAGCACATCGAAGCCGAGCGGGACTGGAGCCTCGACGGCCCGTTCCCGCAAGAGCCGGGTACAGAACGCGTGAATGGTGTGGACATAACCGTCCTCCAGATCGTCGAGGACGTTTCGCCAGCGCTGATACGCCGCTGGCGAGTCGGCAGCCTCGAGTCGGTCGTAGACCTCTTCGCGAACGCGCTCGGTCAGTTCTGCGGCTGCCTTCCGAGTGAAGGTGATCGTGACGATGTTCTCCGGCGTGAGCGACGGGTTCTTGGCCAGTATCGTCACGTACCGCTCGGTGAGCGTCGTCGTCTTCCCCGTCCCGGCGCCGGCAGTGATCGCGACGTTCCGGCCTTGGACGAGCGCGTCTTGCTGTTCTTCCGTGAGCTGAATCTCCTCGGGGTCCTCAGTCATCGCTCATCACCGCCTCGAGATCCTCGTCGTCGCGAACGCGGAGCGGAACGTAGGCGGCGTCGTCCGCGTGGACCTCGTCGACGAACTCCCGCTTGCGGTGATGGCGAACGTCACAGGCCCGCCGGTAGTCACAGTATCGGCAGTTCGCTCCACGGGCGGACAGGAGCGTCGTGTGGAACCGTCCGTTGCCGATCGCCTTGTCGATCTGGCCCAACCATTCCGGAACGATGTCGTTCAGGAACCGGCGGAGTTCGACCTCTGAATCGAACTTTGACTCGACGCCGCGTGGCACCTTGAGATCGTTGGGCGGGCGCACCTGGTAGTACGTCGCTGAAAGCGACCCCTCGTCGAAGAGATCACCGTCGACGACGTTGGCCGCAGCGAGCAGATAGATGGGGAGCTGGAATTTCGTGCCGCCGGTCGTCTTCGTCATGTACGGCGCCCGTCCAGTCTTGTAGTCGTAGAGCGTGAGCGTCGGTTGGTCGCCCTCCCGGCTCACGTCGACGCGGTCAATATACCCACGAATCGCGACGGTCGAGCCGTCCGGTCGCTCAACTGTGAACGGCCCAGCATCCGAGTCGGGAAGCCCCTCGCCGAACGGGGCTTCGAACAGGTGTGGGCGGGCGGCGCCGTCTCGTGAGAGTTCATTGTCGAGGAACGTGGCGAACAATCCCTGTTCGGGGGCATCGTGGGGCTTGATCCCCGACTCATAGGGAGTACTTCCATCGCCGGCAAGCCCTGCGAACAGTTCCGCCTTCCACCGCTCGTAGAACAGACCGTCGTACTCGAAGTCAGCGTCTCGAAGTTCATCGACGGCAATATCACGGAGATGGGCGGCCAATTCATCCCGGTCAAACGCGGTGAGGTCAATACCGTCTTCGGCCTCGTCCTGTAGATCGGCGAAGAACCGTTCGAGGACATCGTGGACGTACGACCCAGTTTCCAGCGGCGTGGGGACGACCTCGACCTCATCGGGGTCCTCGATTCCGAGCACCTTGTCGGCGTAGAACTTGAACCCGCACTCGACATATCGTTCGATCCGACTGGCGCTGTAGGGTTCCCGCTCGGACGGGGGGTAGACCTCATCGACTGTATCGGGTTCTAAGACGCCGTCGTGTTCGGAGAGGCCAGCCGTTCCCCTGTTGTCCGCACAGTGGAGGCCTCGATCCGTGCGCTTGGTCTGCTCGGGGGAGAGGTCACCTCGGTCGCCGGCGCGGCTGACTGCCGCACGCCGGTCGGTTGTTGCGGCGACGTGCCGCTGGAGGTCTTCGCGGGAGCCTACGCGGTCGTCGACGCCGTCTTCGGGGTCGATGCCAGTCACGCGCTGGAGTTCGTCGAGGACCGGCGACCGGACGACGGCGGACTCGTCGCCGCCCGTCTCTGGTGTGGTGATCGTGAGTTCGTCGACGTTCGCGAGCAGCGTCGCGAAGAGATAGCGCCCCCGGAGTCGCTCGTCACCGGTGTCGAACCGTGGGTGGGCGTCGGTCATCTCCTCGAAGAAGGCCGGCCGCTCCGGCGTTACCGGGAAGTGTTCGCTCGTCAGTCCTACGAGGAACACCTTCTCGAAGGACTGCATCCGAGCGTCGAGCATCCCCATCACTTCGACGTGGCCGCCGGCAGCGCGTTGGGGAACCCGAATCGGCACACCGTCGAATGCACGAGTGAACAGTGCCAACGGGGAGAGGTCGCTATCGACGGCCGACAGTGACTCGAACGAAGAGAGAACCTCGTCCACGAGGTCGTACGCTCGCTGTTCGACAGCTTGCTCGGCGCCGCTAGCGTAGTCTTTCGTCGCTGTTTCCAGATCGAACTTGGCGTCTAACAGCCGGCGGAGCGTCTCGGTTGCGTCCTCAACGTCCCCCGTTCGGAGCGTCTCGAGCGTAGCTAGCAGATCCTGGATCAGCGCAGTCGCCTCGTCGTCGACGTCGTCGAGGAGCGGTGAGACCGAAACCGTGTCGCGCCGGCGGGCAGCTGCCGTAATGGCGTTGGCTTGGTCGCCATTGACGACATCGACCAGCGGATTCGCCAGTAGCGACGTGAGGTCCTCAGCGCGTGGATCCGGTTCGGCGAGATTCAGGAGGTCGTGGACGACGCTCCCGGCGAACGTCCGGTTCAGCTGTGAGGCGGCGGTCGTGACGTGCGGGATGTCGAACGTATCGAACGTGTCCTCAACGTAGCCCGAATAGGCCTCAGTCCCCGGAATGACGACAGCGAGATCGTCTGGATCGCATCCGTTGGCCAGTTCGGTTCGGAGTTCGCGAGCGACGAAGCGGATTTCCCGTTCAGGTGTGGGGAGTTCCCGCCATCGGAGCGCATCAGGATCCGGGACAGTGTCGGAGTCCGGTCGATAGAGGGGCTCAGTAATCGTTCCAAACGTCTTCCCGGCATCATCAGCGGGCTCGACTGCGACCGTCTCGAAGTCCAGGGATTCGTAGACGTCGAGCGCATCGGTCGCGACGGCGTCGACACCGCTCCGGCCTCCCTGATGGAGCGGGAGGAGTGCAATCATCGGAAGTTCGTCGACGAGGCGTTCGATGAGGCGGCGTTCGACGGGCCGGAACTCGTGATACCCGGAGAGAATCACGACGTCTAATTCTGGCGAGAGCGTTGTGAGTGGCTGGTCTGCCGTCGCGACGACGTCGAACATCTCTCCACGAGTACAGACCCACTCGTCGACGTAGTCGGCGTGGAGATCCCGATAGTGCCGGTAGGCGTCGACGGTGGCCGTCGCGATTCGATCATCGAGGGGCGACCCCTCGAACTCTGCTGCCAGTGCGTCGGCCGTCCCGACGCCGGCGTCGTCGAAGAGTGAGAAGCGGCTACTAAACGAATCCGCGAGGGCGGCAGAGGCTGGTTCGCCGGCAAGAGCGCCATCTGTTTCGGCTGTCGTTCTGTCGAGCGCGTACTCCGCAAGTCGGCGATTCAGCTGTCCGGAAAGGGGTTGGACCGGGCCGTGGAGATGCTCGTACCACTCACGGACGACCGCATCGAGCGTCTCGGCACGAAGACGGAGTTGGGCGTGCGATGCGGCCCAGTTGTCCTCAACCGTACTCCGGCGAGCGTCATTCCGCGTTATGTAGAGAATACTGCCCAGGGAATCGGAGGCGAGGTCATCAGCCCGCTGAAATGCCCGTTGTTCCAATCGGGCGTGTTTCGGGCCGGTGAGAAGCGTTGAATCCATCGAACACTCCCTACCAAGATATCGGTCTCACTTCACTCTTGGCGAGACTGACAGCTTAGGAGTATCCTATGGTGCCTGGAATACACTTATTCCGCGTGGCAAAGAAATCCGAAGAAATGCCTGAAGTTGAGATGACTGGAAGCAGTCTCGATTTGTCCGAGATACGTCAGCTACTTATTGAATCTCTTGGCGACGCAGTCAAGTGGCACAGTTCCGTCGAAAATAAGCCTCTAGAGTTACATTTGAAGGGTCCGCTCCCGTCGAAAGTTAGGATCTACCTATATAACCTCGTACCCTCAGGGCGCGAAGAGGAATTTAAAGTCAATGTACGGCTGCCCGATCACGGAGGTGGCGAAGACCATGCTACACCCGACCGCTCAGGAGGGTACCTCACCATTCTCGGTGGGTTTCATGAACACCACGAAGTGTTCGCATTTTGGGACGACGATCTCCACGAAGAATACGGCTCTGTATCTCCTCTCCAGGTTCAATCAGAGACTATTGGAAGGGCAATATCCGACGGCCTGACCACACAACAAAGAGCTACAGCAGGCCTTGGTGGTGAGACAGTCATCGTGGCACAACCGGACCGCGTCACTGAAGCTATCGAAATGCGGGACCGGCTAAACAAGATCCGTACTCTTCTACACGAGTATCTGCCAGATGAGTGGCGGAATAACGGCTCCAGGGCACAGACAATTGAACGGGTTGTGGACGTCTTTCTCGAAGAAACTCCGAGAGATCGCTCTACTGAAGAACGGAGAGAGATGGCCCAACGGATTGTAGCTGACGATCTAGGGAATACTATAGACACGATTCAAGATAAATTTCGAGGTGAGCTTTGGGAGGATCGGGCCCCCGGCAGTGAGGGTTATCAACGAAGGTATCTTGACCCAATTCTGGAGGAGATCGAGAGTGTCTGGAGAGACGACGAGATCAAGATTGAGGAATTGATGGAAGAGAACGAAAAATCGGATCACCCCCTCATCGCATATCTTGAAGAAAGCGATTCCACTGTCTCGGTATACTCGTTTTCCGCACCTCCGGATCGTTGGTGGACCTCCGCTCGGTACAGTGTACTTCCATTCCACGGAGGTAGCCAGGAGCACTGGGAGGAAATTTCGCCGGGAGACATCGTACTATTCTACTCACTGACCGAGCCAGCGGATAATGATCTTTCTAATCAATCTGAAGGTCTAATTGGGGGTGCTATACTCGGAGAGAAGTACGCCAAAGAAGACGACTGGTGGTGGAACGAATCTGACGATTCGGAGAATTTCGAATACGCGGTGAGGTTCGACCGTGTATTCTACACTGGCCAAATCGAGGAGATAGACTTTGACCTAAAAACTGACATTTCGGACAAGGAAGAAGCTGTTCTTGAAGAAGAGTTAGAAGCACTGACATCAGATCTCCTTGAAGTCTCGAAGGCCCATACTATTTGCCACGACGTATTCGACAAACGGATGCCAAATCAAGAACCACTGGCAGACTTCACCTATGACGACGGATCCACGGAAACAGTTCGTCCAAAGGCCTTAATCCGAGAGATGGCTTCCAATCTCCGTGAAGCACCGCCGGTAAACATCCACTCAGAATTCTCGGGATCCATAGATGATGAACTGCTGAGAGGCCTTCATTTTCCTGGCGGCGACCAAGAGATCCTTGATCAAATCGAGGCTGCGTTACACGCTGGGAAGCACGTTATCCTCACAGGTCCACCGGGGACAGGGAAGACCGAAATCGCAAGACGTGTAGTCAATGCACTAGCTGAGCGGTGCTGGTGGCTGTACTCCGGATCGCAGCTGACCACAGCCACCTCTGACTGGTCGACTTTTGACACAGTCGGCGGCTACATGCCCGAAGAAGACGAGGATACGGACGGAGACCTATCTTTCTCGTCAGGGATCGTCCTTAATCGATACAAAGACCGAGAAACCGAGACTCAGCGAAACGAGCCGCTTGTGATCGATGAGCTGAACCGGGCAGATATTGACAAGGCGTTCGGACAGCTGTTCACAGTCCTATCAGGCCAATCCGTCCAGCTCCCATACACGAAGAGTAACAAAGAGGTCGAGATAGTCTCTGCTGACCTATTGGAGGACTTACCGAGTCCTCACCAGTACGCTGTGCCGGAGTCATGGGTGATCTTTGCCACGATGAACACCTACGACAAGACCTCACTCTACGAGATGAGTTACGCCTTTATGCGGCGGTTCTCCTTCATCCCTATCGATGTCCCAGAGCTTCCAGAGGAGGATGATCCGAACGAAGAGGAAATTCTCCAAGATCTCATGTCGGAGTACGCATCCACTTGGGATGGGATAGATGCTGACTCTGAAGAGCAGCTCGCGGTTGCCCGTGTCTGGAGGAATACTAACAACTCGGTCGATGCCCGGGCGATAGGCCCGGCTATCGTACAGGACATCCTCGCTACCATAACGCAGTATCCCGACTCTGATACTGATTTAGAGCCTCGTCTTACGAACGCAGTGATCAGCTACATCTTCCCGCAACTGGAGGGGGTCCCCGAACGGCGTCAAATCGTCAACAGTATCAAGGACTCACCGAACGTCAACGAGGAAAGAATCACGGAAGCAGCTAGAGAGATACTGCAGGTGTCCTTCGAAGACGATGAATAGAGAATCGATTGTCGACCAGCTCAGCCAAGATATCGTCTCCTACGTAATGGCTGGGTCGTTCGAGGAGCATCAAATCGCCCGTGATATTAAGCCAGATGACCTCGATGAACGCTTTGAGGACTACCGTCTGCTACTCAATCTCCACTTCGTGCTGAAGAGTGATGTTGTGGAGTTTGTCAGGGAACTTCCGAAGCGTCTGAGAAGCATCAGTACCGAAACGAAGACTGTTTCTCGGACTCGCAGGGGGGCGGTCGATGGCCACATCAACTGGGGGGCGACCATGAAGAAACGGTACTCCCAGAACCCTTCGGATAGCTCTCTCTTCGTCTGTGACAACCGTTCTGAGGACTACGACACGCCGGAAAATCTCGTGCTGAAGCGGTTGATGTCAATAATATACGAGACTATCGGTCAAGCTGAGGAATATATCAAGAAGGAGTACGCGTGGGCACAGGATACGTGGCGTGGAGAGGAAGAGTTGATCGATGAGCTGAAACAAATAGTGGAGCGGAATGTTCACGTCCGAAGAATCCGCTCTCCCGAGAATTACGAACCAACGGAACGGATGCTCATCGCTGCAGAGAGTTCTCGCCAACCCATCTACCAGGAAGCAGCTGCGCTTCTCCGTACCCACGCCGGTCTGGTCGCTGGTGATCAAGAAGAGATCAAGGATTTGCTGAACAACACGGCTATCACGCCCGATGATGACGAGACTCTGTTCGAACTATACGTTCTGTTCCGGTTTGTTGCCGTTCTGGAGTCTGTCCGCAGCCAGCAAGCTCAGTTTAAGCCGATCAGAGCGGGTAGAAAGGAGGTCGCCACGTTCGACGGCGACCCTGAACTGGTATTGTACTATGACCAAGCAGCCACAGAACGAGACCTCTCCTTTGTCACTGAGGAAGAGATCACAGAGCGGTCTCTGTCCCGCAGCGAGAAGGTACAGGAAGTTGCCCACGATATCTCAAACAAGTACTTCCAGAAAGAATTTCAAAACTACACCAACCGACCGGATGTCATAGTCCTCGAAATCCGAGATCCCGACACTCAGACCTACGAATACCTCATCACTGAAGTCAAAAACAGTACAAGAACCGATACCATCAGGACCGGTATCAAGGAGGCTCTCGAATATCTTGCCTTCCTTCGGGTCGATGACGACTTCGTCTTCAGGGGAGAGGACGGCGAAGAGGACTATTTCGGAAATGGGTGGAACGGTCTTCTAGTCATCCAAGACCTTGATAGAGAAACCGCTTCGCTTGATGAGCAGTCGGATTCTGAAATCAAGATCTTACAGGCCTCAGAACTGGAGGATGGACTTGAGAAAGTACTCGATAGAGCCAACTTGAATATGGAATAGAACCCGAGTCACTCCTCGTTAAGTCCGTCAAGCGTAGTCTGCTCTGTATCGTCAACCTCGAACTTCCCGGCTTCATCGAGATCGTAATTGAGGATTAGGCGCTCCGTGACCTCAGTTGAGCGCGTCTCATCGTCATGCTGCTTGTTCATAAACTGAGAGCGGCCTTTCTCCACGATGATGTAATCTTGTAAGCCCTCTGGGACTCGTTGGTAGGATACCGCCCACTTGCCATCGGTTTGGGTCAGGGTGTCGACGAACCGTTCATGATCGAAAGCGTCTTCGTGCCGGTATAGGTCGTCACCTTCGTCGAGGTAGGGCGGGTCGCAGTAGAAGAATGTGTCCTCGCTGTCGTACCGATCAATCACTTCGGCGTAATCGAGATTCTCGATCTGGACGTTCTTGAATCGATCAGCAAACTCGTGGAGTTTTTCCGTGGCGTTTCTCAGCTTCCGGGCCTTGTTTCTCTGATGGGCTCCCGCGAATCCCGAAGCTGTCCGGTATTTTGAGGCGTACTGAGAGTACCGGAGGTAGAAGAATCGGCCTGCCCGCTCTATCGGATCGTCAGGCCTTTCGCCGGAGTAGAAGTCTTCTTTCCATTCCTGGTGCTGTTCCCTTGCGTAGGGGGTCAGGTTCAACCACTCGACGAGCTCGTCTTCTCTTTCCCGCAGGATCTTGAAGAACTGGACCAGGTCGCCGTCTAAGTCGTTGTAGACCTCGGTGTGGCTCTCGGGCTTGTTGACCAGTACTGCTCCACTTCCACCGAATACCTCTACGTAGCACTTGTGCTTAGGGAAATGTTCAATGATCCAGGGGGCTAGATATGATTTGCCTCCTGGGAACGGAAATACAGACTCAGTCACGACCGAAGCGTAGACGACGATTGATTATAATACTTCCTTCATAGCAGTTTCCCCGGCCGATAATCTGAACAATCGCAGGAAGAGAGCAACGAGACCCGTCACAGAGCGATGGGGTCAGTTCTATGAGGTCACGTTCAGGTTGCTGGAATACCAGCCTGGCCCGACCTGTTCAAGACTCCCCCGGAAAATGGTATTTAGCTCGATTCGGTCGTCGCCATCAGGTAGTACAGGCTCGTCCCAGTACTCCACGTTGTCCACCACGAACTGCACACGAGGGTTGTTCGTCATCAGAAAGTTCACGCGCTCGGCCAAGATTCCGTGTATAAACTCGCTGATTGCTTCAGGATCCTCCGCACCTCGAAGATAACTGTCGAGACCATAGACCGCGATATCATAGGGAAGATCGCTCATATCGTCGACTCGGCGAAGAAACTCTACAACACTCATCCTCTCCTCAAACTCATCGCCGTCACCTAAGGCCTCCTCGTCGACGACGTGATAGCCGATATCGAAGTTCATCCAGTTCTAGTAGGCCGTAAACTGGCAATTGGCATAAAAGTAATCTCAAGATCCCCGTTCCAGCAGGGTGTTATTGGGTCAGCTGAAGTCCTCGATCTCCAACTGGGTGTCCGACTGCTCCTTCACGTACTCCGCGATGTCATCGTAGTCGTCATCTCCTTCGATTTCGGAAAGCCTTCGCAGAGCGTTGATCGCTGTCTCGTCAGTCCATTTTCCAAATTTCTTCGCTAACTGGTCTGTTTCGAAAAGGTAGTAGAGGTAGTGGGCCTTGTCGATGGCGAGCGGGTCGTTTTTGTTCTCTAATCGGTCGGCCCGTTCCAAGGGATCCAAGATGACGAGGTCGTCTCCTTGCTGCTCGAGTAGGTCTTCGTGGACCAGTTCTGCTACGTCGACGCCTCTCTGTCTAAGATCCTTGTTGAGTGCGTTGAAGGACAGTTCTTCGCCTCGGCCCAAGACGTGGGTTAGATAGACCGCGCTGAGCGGGTCCATCTCTTCACTGAGGATCTGGAACCGTTCTTCGAGCAGTTGCTCGTCGACGATCTCCTTGATTGCGTCGACCGCCTCGACGACGTCCATCTGTTCTCCGTCTCGGGTTACGTTCGGATAGTGCTTCGAGAAGATCTCCAGGCACTTCCCCATCGCAACCACAAAGATATCGCCGCCGGTCAACCGGCGTCCGGCCTGCTCCAAGCGGTCGATCTCATCTTCTGCCCGGAAGTAGATATCGTCCTCAAGGGACTTCCAAGAGACCTCCTCCGGGTCCTCCTGACGTTTCCTACAGACGATGATTGTGTCGTAGTCCACGGTGGCTCTGCCATGCCGGGTACCGCCCCGGGTCTCGCTGTTCACAGGGTAGAGAGCGCTGATGTAGAAATCGGCATCCAAGACAGATTGAAGCGTTGAACCCCAGGCCTCGGTCTCCTTGTGGTGGAAGGTGAAGGCCATGATGCCGTCGTCGGCCAGTTTTCGACGGGATTCGTTGAAGACGTTGGTCAAAGTCTCGATGTAGTGCTCTTCGGTTCTCTTGTCCTCGACATCCTTCGCAGGATCGACGACGGCCTCGCTCTTCTTGGGCGTCCGTTCTCCTTGGAAGTGGTCGTACGTGTCGCTGAGAACCTGGTGTAGCCAAACGTAGTAGAAGTCAGAGAGCTCGGCGTACATCTCGTTGTCGTAGTACGGAGGATCCGTGATGATCGCATCCACGGACTCGTCCTCGATAGGCAGGTACTCTGAGGTCCCGCAGCGGAGCATGGCGTTCCCAGTCTCCCCAAGTTCGGACGAATCGTCTACCAGGATACCTTCCACAGGTGTCTGCATCTGCTTGTCCTGAGAGTTTCCGTCCTCGTCGATGTATTTCTCGACCGGGCTCTGACACCATTCCTTCGCGGCCTTCGTCTTATCGAACATCCCCTTGAAGGTGCCACGGCCGTAGTCACTTCCCCAGATATTGCCTTCAACGGGTGTGTGGCGGGCGATTATCGTGTTGTAGTTGTAAATGGGTTCAAGCTTGTTCGCCACGCGGTTGTACATGCAGAACATGTTGTTTGATTCCAGCATGGCGGAGAACGTGGTGAGCAGGAACTCCTTCACGTTCTGATCCTCGATATCGTCGATCTCGTTCAGGAGTCTGCCCAGCAGCAACAGCTGCCGGTCGTTGAACATCTGATGGTACTTGTGGTAGCCGTGGTTCCAGGCCCGGTCACTGCTGCCTTGGTACCTGTCTTGCGTAGGGATCGGAAGCTCGTCCCATTCTTCCTCCAGCTCCTGGCTGGCCTTTTCGTAGAGCTCTAAGTCGTGATCTGTGGGATCTTTGTATCCTTTGTCGTCGCAGGAACTGCAGTAGTACTCGACCGCATACATCTGGGAGTCCGGTTTCCCGAACCGTTTCGTGGCGTCGATAATCTTGCTCCGGACTCCGCAATCAGGACAGGTATAGTTCTGACCTGAGGCGGTTCCTTCCTTAGGCATGAACTTGTTACCGCAGTCGTCGTTCACGCATTTCGTCTCGGTACTGTGGTCGTCTGTTTGCTGGACAGTCCAGCAGTCCGGGCAGAGAACGTTCTTGTAGCTGTCTTTGGAGGAGCGGGAGTTAGCGAAGTAGTAGCCCTTGAAGAGGGGGACGTCGTATCCGCAGTTGAGGCACTCGATTTCCTTGACCCAGAAATAGTACATTGCATCCGCGATGTTGTCGCAGTCCGGACACGGTGTCTGGTAGTACTCGAGGATTTCCTCACCGACGGATTCATAGATCTCGTCGTATGCCTCCTGCAGGTCATCGATGTCGACAGGTTCGATCTCTTTCTTGACGGTGAACCAGGCGACCGGGTTCAGGTCACTGCCGATGACGTTGCAGCCCATCCGCAGGGCCTCGACGATGGTTGTCCCGCCGCCCATGAAGGGATCCAGAACAGTCTTGCCGTCGAAGTCTACGTCTTCAAGGTAGTACTCCCACAAGGCCTCAGGGTTATCCCAATCAACGTCCGGTAGCTCCTCGAAGCTCTCCTGCCCGTTCTCCATGATATGTATCTCATCCTCTGCGAGAGAGTACAGGAGCATTGTGCGGAAAACTGAGCCCAGCCGCCTGGCCCAGTACTTGTGCATCGTGTACACCGGGCGGTAGTACCGCTTGGCGTGTCCTTCCTTCGACGCGATCTCGTTGACTTCCTCGATCGGGAATGAAATCTCGATAGGTCGACGACTACTGTTGTCTTTGCTCATAGCTGAATTTTAGAGGTTTACTGTAATTCGCGGAGTGATGCATTCAGAAACGCTGAGGCCTCCGTGCTGGAAATTGGAGTACTTCCCTCCTGCGGGCCAGGTGTACCGTCCGAGAGGCATGTAGTATCCATCAGCCTCGACCACGAGGCCTTCCTCGACGAGGTCGTCGGCGTTCACCTCTCCGACGCTTTCGAAGCGTCCGCTGAAGGTGTCCTGAAGCCGGTTTTTCTGCCGGTCCGATATCTGGAAGGTGTGCCCGGAATCCAACCGTGCGTAGCCGTGGTCCGACGTGATTACCAGTGTGTCCGTATCGAGTTGGGCGATGATGTTTCGGAGCGCTGTCTCCGACTTCTCGTACATCTCTTCGATCGAGGACAGCTTCGTTTTCCCTTCTTGGATGTTTTCGAGAAGTGCGTCAGGGAAACGGCACCAAACTATCCGTTCGTCACCGTCCAGCGATGGTTCCTGGCTTTTCACACTCGCAGTTTTGTACTCCTTCTTCAGGTCGGAGTAACCCACCCGCTCCCGGAAAGGCATAGTCTCCGAAGGGACAGTCGAGTAGGAGTAACCGATGGACAGGTCAGTGTCTTCTCCCTGGAGGAACTGTACGAACAAGGAGGCTTCCCGGACACTCATCGAGTCCATCATAAGCAGTGTCCCGTCTTCAGGGACGTTCATTGAGGCCTCGTTCACACACTTGTCCGTCAGGATGTCTGTGTAGAACTCGCTGTAGACATCGAGAAGCAGGCGTTCGTACTCCACCATCTGCGGCTCACGGCTGTAATGTGAGCCGACATCGCTTCCGGGTGGAGCCCAGATGTTCCAGACAGCCTGCCAGACTGAGTTGACAGGGTCTTCGGCTTCCACAAGGTCGGTGAGGGCCTCAGTCTTGAACTTCACTTTCGATCACCACCTGAGCGTCGATATGGATAGCGCTTGGAAGCTGTTCCAGGAACTCGACCAGCTCCTCCTTCGAGAGGTCGTCTAAATCGTAGGAGAGATCGATGTGAGTAGCGGTGTCTGAGTCTGCGTTGACCCTGGATTCGGCTACGCTTCGGAGAACACGCGGGCTGTTCCCTTCCAGCTGTACTGTCTTTGTCTCGGTCTCGGTGCTGACGGTCTCTCCTCCACTACCTGTCTCAGTCTCGGTTTGCCCAACAGTGGTCGTTTTTCCATCTCCGGTCCCGATACTGCTACCTGTCGTAACCCCTCCAGTACCAGTAGTGTCTAGGTCAGGCTCTGGCTCAGGTTCCGTCTCCGTGTAGACTGACTCGTCAAGGTTATCTGGGTGGTGAATGGTCAGATCATCGTCTAGGTCCGGTAGCGGATCGCCTTTCTGAGTAGCGTAGAACTTCGCCCGGTCACTCTCCAAGATGATCTTCCCATCACGGTAGAGCTGGCCAAGAGCGGAATAAAACGCACTGTCCTCCAAGACCACAGGCATCCTTCGGAACTGGCGGAAGTCGTTGAGCATCGAAGCCACGTTGACGCCGTTTTCCGCGTCTTGGACTTCTTCAACAATCTTCTCACCGATGTACGTCTTGTCACGGCCAACCTTGCTCTTCACGTCCTCCACATCTGGGTTGACCGATTTCTTCCTCATCCGGAGACCACCTCCTGAATCGGTCCACTTCACCCAGCTGCCGTAGTTGTCCTCAAGCTCGTTCCGGAGCTCCCGGCGCTCGTCACGGATGATTTTCTCCAGCTCTCCCTGCTCGTCGTCGACTTTCCCTCTCAGATTCTCCGCACCGAGCACCCGTGCTGCCTTGCTGATAAGGTCGTCATCCTGCCGGATCTTCTGGTTCGGCGTGACGAAGAGAACCGTGTTCTGGTAGGTCCGGCCCTCGAAGAAACCGTTCAGCTTCTTCTCTAAGGCCCCGTTCGACAGGTAATCCAGCATAACCACGACGGAGATATCCCGCGAGTCCGAGACGTCATCCTCAGGGTAGACGACCACATCTCCGTCCCAGACATCATCCCTGACGACCTCAGCCAGCTTCTCCTCGATAGCATCCCTGTCCCCGTCCAGAACCCGTTCCTGCTCCCGGGTTACGAGAGCGGTGAGCTTCGGATCCTCGGTGATGTAGTAGTTGTTCTTCTGTTCGTCACGGTCAAGGTAGTGAGCCGTGCCGTACAGGTTCTGAAGGGACATATCCAGCTTCGACACCGAGTTCTTCCCTGCCTTGTAGGTTCCAAGCAGGCACTCGGTGACGGAGGCCATCTGAGACCGCTCGTCCAGAGTGTATAGGAGGACAGTCTTCAGCAACTCTTCACCGTAGTCGATCTCCTCGATAGAATCGAGGTCGGAGACGTACCGGTTGAACAGGGTTTGATTGATCCCCCGGAACGCAGCTGCCTCGATGTCGCTGGTGATGATGAGATCTGTCTCCTGGTGCAGCCTGCGGACCGTGTCTGCGAGGACGTTCATCGCTCCCCGGACGTTTTGCCGTTCTTTCCCGCCCTCGTACAGATTGTCGAGCAGATCTAGGAGCTCTGGGTGGAACGGATAGGTCTCGACCATCCGGTTCTCATACCGTTTCTCCTCCTCGATCTCGATGGGGTAGCTGTAGTTCTCGACGTAGTTCTGAACGATATCCCGAATCTTATTCTCGTCCAGCTCCTCGCGCCGGGTCTCGAAGAGGCGGTGGAGGATTATCCGTTCCCGGTCCCCTGTAGCGTTCAGATCGACAGCGTAGGGGTTCGTCCTGTTGAGAATCCGCTTGAAGTCGTCGCTCTTGTCCAGGAGGGTGATAAAGACAAACAAGTCCTCGTCGGGGTCATTCGCTACCTCCAGCAGGTTCTGGATGAAGAACTCGTTGCGTTCCACCAGTTCCTCGTCTTCTGAGTCGCTGAAGGACTCCCACCACGTTTCGATCTCGTCGAAAAAGATAGCGACCGGCTTGTCACTACAGAGGTCCTCAATATGATCGGTCGTGACGTAGCGTTTGACGTCTTTCGAGATATCCTCACGTCCCAGGTCTTCGAAGATCGGTTCCCAGATGTGGTCGGCGTCAGTCTCGCTGGTAGAGAGGATAGTTGCTTCTGCAGAGTCCGGGACGTCGAGAGCGATCTCCCATTCGTCGAGCCATTCCTGGCCGATGTCCGGGCTGTTGAAGAGGTGGTAGAGGGTTAACAGGCCGTGGGATTTACCTGCTCCGTAGGGGCCGGTGAGCGTGATTCCTCCTTGACTGTCTCGGCTCCGGAGTTTGTTGTCGACGTGGTCGAACGCGGTTTCCAGGGCGTTCGACGGGTATGTCATGGGGAGCAGGCGGGAAGGGTCGTTTTCCAGTCGGTCCTCTGAGCCACCTACCTTGTGAGCTTGGAGAACTCCCTGAAATCTGCCTTCCTGAACTTCCTCACGAGGAGTCAGGAGCTCGGAGATTGTCATGCTCTTATGTTCTAACCGAGGCCTACTTGATGCTTGTCCAAATAAAGGAATGCTACTGAACTAATCTCTGGTCTTTCCCGGAAACGGAGATTTCTGGTTGTGGCACCACGGGGCAGCGACCGGATGAGAATGTTTGCGGTATCCAGATTTTGCTTTTCCGGAAACGACCCGGTTACGCTTTATAATCAGGACAGAAAATATGTACATCAATAGAAGATGATCCGCGATGCTCGCGTGCTCCGCGCCGGGTTCGTCCCTCGGGAAGTCGAGCATCGCGACGCCGAAGTCAACCACCTCTCAAGCGTCCTCGAACCAATCACGAACGGCGAACCCGCCGATACAGCCATCGTCACCGGACCCAGCGGCGCCGGGAAAACCTGTATCTCGAAGTTCGTCACCGAACGCCTACGTGAGGAGGTGCTCGACGTCGAGACCACCTACGTCAACTGCTGGCGCAACTACACCCGATTCCGGACGCTCTATCAGATCCTCGACGACCTCGGCGCCACCATTGACATCCACCGGCAGTCGACACCGCACGACGAACTCGTCGACCGCCTCCAGCAACACGACGGCCCGCGAACGGTCGTTATTCTCGACGAGGTCGACCAGCTCGAAGACCCCAGCGTCATCTACGACCTCCACAGCCTCCCGCAGTTCGCGATCATCTGCATCGCAAACAAGGAAGAGGAGCTGTTCAGTCGCGTCGACGACCGCCTCGTGAGCCGGCTGCGCTCCAGCGAACACGTCCGGATGGACAAGTACCACGACGAGCAGCTGTACGACATTCTGAGTGCGCGG
>Ga0207850_100465_pt1 | contig 25717 bp, 20 predicted proteins | sample 23E2SouthBayCA_FD_187746 | JGI IMG/M metagenome (GOLD analysis project Ga0207850, IMG submission 187746) | Aerobic enrichment media microbial communities from Eden Landing Ponds, California, USA - A23 E3 (3) (SPAdes) | ecosystem: Environmental > Aquatic > Marine > Unclassified | place...
ATCCGTCAAGTGGTTGCTTAGACATGCTTGTTACCTACCCGAGATGGGCATCGTCGCATACTTTCGTGTGGCTTCCACCCCCCACCAAGTATGCAAGTGGATCTCAATCGATGGTTATTTATAATTTTTGGCACTCTCCAGTTAGCATCTTTTCAGTTGGCGCTCGACCGTCTGCTCCGTGGCTGAGCGGGTGGAACTTCGCCCGGGGCATGCTTCGCGACGGGTTTGACCCGGTCCGAGGGGCCCCGTGCAGCCGCGGCAGCGACCCCCCGGCGAGCATCGCGTCCCTGAGTCGATCCGCTGGGTCGATCGACGTCGGTGTCAACAGCGTCGCGGAGGTACTCTACGAGAGACACGTTGGCAGATGGTCGCAGCCGTCGAGAGAGCGGCCCGTCGGCTGTCGACTGGTGACTGCGTCGGAGCTCCGCGAATGTTCGGCTTCGTCGCAGGCGCGCCTCGACCGGCCGACCTGCGCGGGGGAAAAGTATTACCCCCCGGCCAAGGTTGTCAATACCACGCAGAATGGTGTACGAACCCGAATCAGTCTGGGAGTTCAGTACGACGGGAAACATTACGTTCGGCCTTGGTGCCGCCGAGGAACTTGAAGCCGTGGTCCAAGAGTACGAGGCGACGAACGTACTCGTCGTGACGGACGAAGGCGTGGCCGAGGCGGGGATCGTTGACGAGGTGATCGGTCCCATCGAGTCCGGAGAGTACACGGTCTACGACGGCGTGGAACCGGATCCGGCGCTTTCGACGTTCGAGGAGGCCCGAGAGGTAGCAACGGAGGTGGACCCGGACTTCGTGGTCGGTATCGGAGGCGGAAGCTCGATGGACGTCGCGAAGACGACCAGTATCGTCCACGAGCACGGCGGCGACATCCTCGATTACGTCGCAGCGCCGACGGGCCGCGGCGAGGACGTCCCCGGACCCGGCGTCCCCACGGCGTGTCTGCCGACGACCGCCGGAACCGGTTCGGAGACGTCGCCCGTGACCGTCATCTCCCTTCCCGACGAGGACCTCAAAGTCGGCATCTCCAGTGGGTACCAGCGACCGAACGTCGCACTGGTCGATCCCGGACTGACCGTGTCGCTGCCGCCGGGGCCGACTGCCTCCTCGGGAATGGACGCTCTTTGCCACGCGATCGAGGCCTACGTCACTCGGCGGTACGACGCCAAGCCGGCGCCAGCGAGCAGGTCCGACCGCCCGGATTACAACGGGAGGTCGGTTCTCACCGACCAGTTCGCTCGTTCGGCGATCGAACACGTCGGCTCGGGGCTTCGTGACGCCGTGAACAACGGCCAGGACCTAGAGGCGAGGCGAAACATGGCGCTTGGAAGCCTGATGGCGGGAATCTCGTTCACCAACGCGGGCCTCGGTGCGACACACGCCATCGCGATGGCCGCCGGTGCGATTCACCACACCCCTCACGGGGTCACGATCGCGCTCACGCTGCCTCAGGTGATCAGACACAACGCCGCGAGTGCGTTCGATCGGTATGCCGAAGTTGCCGAGTTGCTCGGAGAGGACACGTCTCGGGCGAGCCCGGGCGACGCGGCCGAAGACGCCGCGGTCGCAGTCGAGCGGCTCGCCAGCGACGTCGGTATCGACGGCGGCCTCTCGACGCTGGGCATCGAAGAGGACGATGTCGTTCACATCGCCGAACGCGCCAGTACGCTCGAACGGCTCCTTGCCGGTAACCCGCGCCGCGTAACGAAGACGGACCTCGAAGAGATCATCCGTCGGTCCATCTGATTCACCATGGCATACCTGCGCGCGGAGGAGCCGAACCCCGAGCTAGCCCCGTCATTGAATCCCACACCACTCGGACGACTGCTGTGGAACGCGACTGCGGTCGACGACGATCGGATGCTCCGCTCCAGGGCGAGGATCAAAGTGGTGCGAGCGCTGCGATCGGTGCTGTCCGAGGAGACGGAGAATCTGCCCACGGTGGACCACGTAGCCGAGTTCGCCGTTCCCGGACCGGGACGAGATGTCCCGGTCCGCGTGTACGTCCCGGACGGTGGGGGGGAGGCGGCACCGTGTCTGGTGTACTTCCACGGCGGCGGCTGGGTGCTCGGCGGTCTCGACTCCCCGGAGGGGACGCTCCGACACCTCGCCAACGACGTTCCGTGCGTCGTCGTGTCCGTCGGGTACCGCCTCGCGCCCGAACACCCCTTCCCCGCCGGATTGGAGGACTGTTACGCTGCGACGAAGTACGTCGCTTCCAATCCCGGGACGTTCGGCGTGGATCCGGACCGGATCGCCGTCGGCGGGCGATCCGCGGGAGGGAACCTCGCCACGGCGGTCGCGCTGCTGGCGCGAGACCGGGGCGGTCCGTCGCTCGTCCATCAGGTCCTCGACGTGCCCATCACTGACCGCTCGTTCGACACCAACTCCTATTCCGAGAACGCGACTGGCTATCTGCTCACGCGCGAGAAGATGATCTGGTTCTGGCGGTGGTATCTGCAGACGGAACTGCACGACACGAATCCCCACGCCGCACCGCTGCAGGCTAACTCGCTCAGCGACCTCCCCCCTGCGACGGTGATCACCGCCGGATTCGACCCGCTACGCGACGAGGGAATCGCCTATGCGAACCGGCTCGAGGACGAGGGCGTGGCAGTCCACCTCCACAACTATCCGGACATGATTCACGGTTTCTCCGGGAGAGCCTACGGTGAAGGCCTCTCTCGTGGCTTCGAGGCACTGAACAAGATCGGCGACCACCTCCGATCGGCGTTTGCCGATCCGTCCCCGTAGTAGAAACGACGGTATCGGGGGCGCGTCGTCGCAACGCTCCCGTGAAGCGTCGCAACGCTCCCGTGAAGCGCCGACACGATCTCCCGTGCAGCATCTGAGCGATCAGTCGTCTGCGGGCGCGACCTCCTCCTCGTGTCGGACCTCGGTCCCGAGCATCTCGAGGAAGATCGACAGGATCTCCGGATGGTCGTCCCACCCCTGGGCCGTCACGAGGTTGCCGTCGCGGGTGACCTCGTCCACCCAGGCGGCACATCCCGCGGCCTCACACTCGGAGCGCAGTGCGTGATACGACGTCATCTCGTACCCGTCGACGACGTCGGCGGCGTTGAGGATGTGCTGACCGTGACATAGCGCCCCGACCGGCTTGTTCGTGTCGAAGAAGTGCCGAACGGTATCGAGGACTTCGTCGTACGTTCGGAGGTACTCGGGTGCTCGCCCACCCGGCAGGTATAACGCGTCGTACTCGTCGAGGTCGGCATCAGCGAGCGTCGCGTTCAACTCGAAGTCGTGTCCCCGATCCTCCATGTACGTCTGGTCGCCGCGGAAATCGTGGATCGAGGTCTTGATCCGATCGCCCGCCTCCTTGTCCGGACAGACCACGTCGACGTTGTGGCCGACCATCTCTAGGCCCTGGTACGGTACCATAACGTCGTAGTCCTCGCCGAAGTCCCCGGTGATGAGCAGTATGTCTTTGGGCATTGAGTGCACCTACCACGCGCTACGCGACGGGGGCTTAAGAAACCTGTCGGTTGAACAATCGGAGTAATCCCCTGAGAGTAACGAGAGTGGGCGGTCGGGTGCAGCGCCGGCGTCGGAGCCATCCCACGCAGAGCTGTGCGTGCCGATAAGACGCACGGCCGTCCACCAAACGCACTCACGAGTTCGGGAAATCCGCGTGCCGTCGTCGCGTCCGCAACGAGAATCACTGGAGCTTGAACAGACCGAGCCGATGGTTTCCGACCGAGCGACATCGACGCTACCAGCTCGATCACGCAGAGTTTTTTGTCGATGACGCGGATTATCTCGGATCAGTTCCCGTCGAAGACGGCTATCGATCTCAAGTCATTCAACACGGAAATTGGATATCGTTGAATATATATTTTGAGAAGTAGGATAATGAACATCATCGTTTGCGAATACTTTCAGAAATGTCGCGCTAGAGACGGCTCACAGTTGGCTCGAAGCCGTCGTCGTCTACTACAATTCACGCCAAACTTAACCCGACCACAGGGATTCGCGGTGTTAAGGTAAGCACGAGACGGAGCGATGTTCTAGTGCCTATGCCAGAAACTGCCCGCTCACCGTGTCTACCGAGTTGATCGACCTGGACTTTGTGGATCGAGGGCGGACATCCCGCGAGATCATTGAAAAAGGTATTCGCCACCATCTCGCTGAACTATCACTTTTGAATACAGTTTTGCTACTTGAGTGATCAGGTATCCAACGAAGCCGAGTCGCGATTCTCAACTGGGTACAGAAAGCCAATCTACAGCCAGCTGACGGTGAGAGCCCGGATCGGGTCGCGGTCGATCAGAAACCGATCCGGATCCACGATGAGCAGTACTGGCTGTACGCCGCCGTCGATCCCCAGACGAACAGAATCCTTCATTTGCGGCTGTTTCCGACGTATACGATCCGATCGCACGAGAGTTGCTCACAAGCCACGCCGTCTGGTGGAACCATGGGCAACTTGATACGATGCTAGTTCCGGAAAGCGCCATTGAATCTCTTCTGCCATTGTGTCGCTGTCTCCCGATTCTGATCGTGGAAGCACGTTGCTTCCGGAAACATCCGGGACCAGGTCACCGGTGTGGAGCGCGCTCTAGGATATCGAAGATATCGACCGCTCTGTACTCTCGGTTGCGCTGTTGGCCAGTCACCTCGACAACGAGGCCATCTGCTTCGACTTCTTTGATCGCGTTGTAGGCGGTCTGTCGGCTCACATTGAATCGCTGCGTGATATCGTTCGCAGTGAAGTAGGGAAGCTCGAATAGATTGCGCGCGAGCTTGTGACTCGTCTTTTGACTCTGATACTGTTCTTCGTACTCTCGGCGAAGTTCGATCAGCTCGAACGTCCGCTCGTAGGAATCTCGGGCTTGTTCTTCGATACCCTCGATAAAGAACGCAATCCAGTCACGCCAGTTGCCCTCTTCGCTGACCGCACGCATCTTTTCAACGTACTCTTGCTTGTTCCGATTGAAATAGGCACTCGGATAGAGGTACGGATCGGACAGATAGCCGGCCTTGAGGAGTTGTAACACGATCAAGATGCGTCCGAGACGGCCGTTACCGTCCGAACAGGGGTGAATTGTCTCGAACTGGTAGTGAGTGATCGCCAGATCGACCAACGGGTGATACTCACCCCCCATCTGAATGTACGCCTCCAGAGAGTCCATTAATTCTGGGACGTTACTTGGTGGCGGCGGAACGAACGGCGACTGACTTCGACGTGGTGCTGGTATGTGAACGTCGCTATCTCGCCACTCTCCGATAAGTTCACCTTCGTTCCGAACCCCTTCGAGAAGTGTTTCGTGTAGGGATCTGAGTAGCGCTAACGAGATCGACTCCCCGCTTTTGATCGCATCAAATCCGTCTTTGAGTGCTTGTTCGGCGTTGAGAACTTCTTGTAAGTCACGACTCACACTCCCGGTGCCGTCGGACTTCCCCCGCGTGTGATACGCATACACCTCATCCATATCGACGTCTGCGCCTTCAATTTCGGCAGTTTCGACAGCTTCGATTCTGAGAAGCGACGTGTACAACACCGGCGAGAAATCGACTGTTGGACTGATTCCATCGATGCGGCCGAGCTGAAACGTTGCGTCCGATATCGTCGCTGTGAGATCGTCATCGATCTCGATTGGAGCTGAGACGGGCAACTTCTCTGGAATGTAGTAGGGACGTGGATGTGACTCCCGGTAGTGTCCCGGCGCTTCCGAAGGCAGATCTTGGATTCTCATTTTGAATTAGATGATGTCTGGTGCGTCTTAATCACATCGGTTATAAACCACTTTGAATAACTTGGAACACACCAACCGGCTTAGCTGGATATAGGCGCTAAGCCCCCACCCTCAACGGAGCGATCGAAGGGAGCGGAGTAGGGTGGGGATACAGCGCCGTCATCATCTGTTCATACAGCGATACGGTTACAGGCCCACAGACCCACGTAGTCGCAACGTTTTTTATTGGGATACCGTACAACAGTACGAACCCAATGGAGTACGACCTCGATTCGGGAGCGCATTCGACGTACTCCCTGCACTACCACCTGATACTCACTACGAAGTATCGGCGCGGAGTGCTAACCGAGGAGCGAACCCAATTCATTCGCGGGATTATCAGGGGGTTCACGGATAAGTACGGCGTCGAACTGACGAACCTCGACGGAGAGGACGACCACGTACACATCCTGTTCCGAGCGAAACCAACCACAGACCTCGTGAAGTTCATCAACACGGTCAAGGGTGCGACCGCCCGCCGTATCCGTAACGAGTACGAGGATGAACTGAAAACCGAACTATGGGGCGACTCGTTCTGGAACGACTCGTACTGCCTCATTTCGACGGGGCAGGTGTCGCTGGATGTGCTGAAACAGTACGTCGAAGACCAGCGGGAGAGCTGATGTACTACGCCTACAAGTACCGCCTCAAGCCGTCCGACGCCCACCGCAAGGAGTTGGACCGCCACCGCGATATTTGTCGGCAACTGTACAACCACACGCTCTACCGCCTCAACGAGTACCAAGACGAACACGGCGAACTCCCGTCCATGACCACGCTTCGGTCGGAACTCCCCGACCTCAAGCAGTGGTGGGATGGCCTCTCCGACGTGTACTCGAAGGTTCTCCAAACCGTCGTGGAACGCCTGTTCGACAACCTCAAAGGACTCTCCGCGCTCAAGGAGAACGGCTACGGCGTCGGTCAACTCAAGTGGAAGCCGCCACGGGAGTTCCGCAGTTTCACGTACAGTCAGTCCGGCTTCAAGCTCGACAAGAAGGGCGGTCAGACTGTGCTGTCACTCTCGAAACTCGCGGACATACCGATTCGGCTTCACCGCGCCATCCCGGACGACGCGAACCTCAAACAGGTCACGGTCAAGAAGGAACCGACGGGCGAGTGGTTTGCCACCTTCGGCGTCCAAATGGACCGTGAACCGCCCGAACCGCCTGAGAATCCCGAGCGGTGCGTCGGCATTGACGTGGGGATTCTCAAGTACGCCCACGACACCGACGGGACCGCCGTCGGGTCGCTCGACCTCTCGGACGAACGGGGCCGTCTGGAACGCGAACAGCGGTCCCTCTCACGGAAGGAACACGGGTCGAACAATTGGGAGAAGCAACGGCGGCGGGTCGCTGAGTGTCACGCCGATCTCCGACGGAAGCGCCGCGACTTCCTACACAAGCTCTCGAACTACTACGCTCGGGAGTACGACCTCGTGGCGGTCGAAGACCTGAACGTGAAAGGGATGCTCGAATTACCGTCGAACAGCCGCAACACGGCGTCGGCGGCGTGGCGAACGTTCCTCTCGTTGCTCGAATACAAGTGCGAGCGTGAAGGAACGCACTTCGTCGCCGTGAATCCGAGAGGGACGACCAAGGAGTGCGCGTCGTGCGGCGTTTCGACCGACAAGCCGCTGTGGGTCCGTGAACATTCCTGTCCTGCCTGCGGGTTTGAGGCGGACAGGGACGCGAACGCGGCGTGGAACATCCGTTCTCGCGGCCTCAAGGACGTAGGAGTGGGACACTCCGAAGGAACGCCTGTGGAGACTGCGCTCCCTGTGGACACCGACTCGGTGTCTGCAAAGCGCGTCGTGGAAGCAGGAAGCCCTACCCTCAAGGAGCGAACGGCGTCAGCCGTGAGCGAGTAGGGTAGGGTAGTTCACTCTCATAGGAACGCAGAATTTGTCTACCGCGTCTCCCAGTATAATCTGAATGTCATGTTTGACCGAACTACTAATTAACTTGTATGGTTCGAGTGTTATCGGTTCCTTGCGAACTGTCGTCACGAATCGGCGACGTGAGTAGCCAGAGTACGCCTGCGGCGATGGAGACGGCGACACCAGTTGCCGCGAGAAACACGACTGGACCGATCTCCTCGGCGACCGGGCCGCCCAGGACGTTCGCGGTCCCGGAGGCAAGCGAGAGTACCATCGAGACGCCAGACAGCACTGTCGCCCGGCCGACGTTCTCCAGTCGATCGTTGATGTACTCGTTGCGGACCGGCCGCACGAGTTGCGAGACGGCACGACGGACGAACACGGCTGGGATGAGCAACAGCGGGACGACGGCGAAACTCGCGTACAGAACGCCGAAGATTGGGACCAGTGAGAGCATCACGCCCCGCGTTCCGATACGGTCCTGAACCGGTCCCGCAGCGCTGGTGGCAACCGCGGAAACGAGTTTGAACCCTGCGTAGAGCACACCGAGGCCGGCGACGGGGACACCGATCTCACGGAGCGCTGGCTGTTCGAACACTCGCGTCACCGAGAACACGACGTTGAACAGCGCGGCGTAGACGACAAGCCAGCCGATGGAGGGGCGGCTGAATTGCCCCCGGAGCAGCGAGGCGGCCCGCCGAAGCGTCATCGGTGGCTCGTCATTCTCGGCGTTCTGGGTCTGGGGCAGTGTAAAGAGGATGGGGAGTCCTACGGCGGCGACGGCAGCGTTCGCGGTAAACGGAAACACGGGGTCGACTGTGTACAGCACACCGGCGACGAGCGCCGACACGGCCGACACCACGAGGAGGACCGACTCCGCCCGGCCGCTCAGGCGTGCGAACTCGCCGTCGAGTCCCTCTCTCTCCAGTAGTTCGTACAGCCACGCATCGCTGGTGCCGCTCCGGAGCGTCCACGCCACCGCCCACAGCAGGTAGATCGCCGTAAAGTGCGTGACCGTGGCTGCGAACACGAACGCCGTCATCACCGACGCGGTGACCGCGTTCCCCAGGGCGAGTGTCCGTCGCCGACCCAGATAGTCGGCGAGATACCCTGTTGGGAGTTCGGCAGCGACCATCCCAAACAGGAAAACCCCCTGCACGAACCCGATCTCTGCCAACCCCAGCCCTCGTGTCTCCATGTAAATAACAGAGACGGGGAGGTAGAACCCGTTTGTGAGCGTCGCGCGGTACGCGTAGTACCGCCTGACCACGGAGACCATATTCGGTCGTCCGGTCGCATTTGGGAAGAGTATTCCCGGTAATCGTATTTTGTTAATTAACTATCATTTCTATCACCGTCACTCAAGTCCCGCCACGCTCGAAGGTCCCAGAAGCGATTCAAGTATTGATTGTGCCCCCATCACGACTAAAGCGACCGTAGTGAGGCGTCAACAACCGGCGTCAGCTGTGGGCGAGCAGAGTGGTCGTGCGTTCGCGGTGAGATCTGTTAAATTGCGACCGACACGAAGCGTTCACGACTTTTTCAATGTCGGCTCCCTGTCGAGCAACAAGTCTGGACATCTGCTCCACTCTGAGGGGCGAAGACTTCCACGGCACCGCACTGGTGGGTTGGAATAGTGTGGTTTCGATGTGTTGGGATACTGTGGTTTACAATTATCGCTCGCTAATGGCCACAGTAGCATCCCCGGAGCCACCCACACGCAGAGACTACAACGCTGATTTGATTTATCGACCGTTTTTTTTTATATGCGGTGTCAGTATGTTTGCGTATGGTACGGCCCTCCCGCCGGCGCTTCCTCGGAGGAAGTGCCCTGACGCTCGCAGCGTTAACAGGTGTTCTCACCCCTGAAACCGACGTGCATGGTTCTGACCAACTGACTGATCTTGACGTCGATATTTCGGCCCCATTCGCCGACGCATTCCTCCCTGTTCCGGCGGGCGACGCGCTGTCAACGACGTACGCGATGGTCATTGCGGAGCGCGTCGACGCCGACACGGAAGAGGACCTGAGCTACCGCGCCCGTTCCGCGACCGAGCGGTTCGACGTCGACGCCGGCGAGTTGGCTGCGACCGTCGCGGTCACGCCGTCCGAACGCGGGATCCAGCTGGTGACGGCCGCTGGCGATTTTGATCGACTCGACCACGGAGAGACGATCGCAGTCGGCGAGGGAGGCGGTGAGTCGAACGACGACGCCCCCGCTGAGGTCGAAACGACCGACGAACTCCCTGCCGGCTGGCGACTCACCGATAACGATGAGACCGCGTTCGTCACCGGTGACGGCGTGGCGGCCGCCGCGACCGATAGCGGGTACTCCCCGAGCCCTCGCGGTCGTTCGGACTCGTCGGCAGATGACACGAGCGAGCGGCGGATCGAAGCCGCTCTCGCCGCCGGCCGCGCAGCCGCTGACGAGGCCGACCGCCTTGCGGAATCGCCGCTAGGCACGGCTGCCCTCCCTCGGCTCGGTGGATTCGAAACAGTGCTTTTGGTTCCGGACGCCACTGGCGGTCCGTCTCCGCTCGCGGTCCCTGACAACGTGGACGCCTTCGCCGCCGGCTTCGAGACCGACCTCACGGATCTCAGGGACATCGACGGAACGGTGGAGAACGCATATGTGATCCGTCCGGCTGCTGATACCGATCGGCTCAACGACGAGACTGCGAGGCGGCTCGTGCGTACCGTCGATCCCGCCGTCCCGGTCGAGATGGACATCACCCGTACTGACGGCGTCGTGCTCGTCGACGCCGTCGTCGAGGCCCCGCCGGAAATCGACCGTAAGGCGTCGCCGGACGCCCGCGTCCGGTCGCAATTTGACCGCGCCGCCGGCACCGTGACGTTCGAGCATGTTGAAGGCGAGGCGGTGCCGGCCGACGAGCTGGAGGTGTGGCACGACGGCGAGGTGGTGAGCGACACGGTCCTTGACGGCGAGGAATTCACGGCAGGCGATGCGTTCACCGTCGAGACTGGCCTGATCGGGACCGTCATGGTGCGGTGGTTTGACCCGGACGCGAATGTCTACGACACGTACGCTCGCGAACAGGTCGACCGCGAGGCGTTTGCCGTCGAGTACGACATGAGTGCCGAGACGTTGGAACTCACCTACGAGGCCGAGCGCCCCGCCGACGCAAGCAGCCTTCGGTTGGTCCACCGCGGCGAGGGGGGCGTCCAAACAGTTGGCGACGAATTCACCGACGGAACGCTCGAACCCGGCGACGCAGTTACCGTCACGGACGTGTCGATCGGTGACAGTGTACAGTTAGAGTTTGACGTTGAGACGCCGATGGGCGGCGGCTCGCTCGTCCATTACCGTGCCCGCCCCCCGCGCGTTTGGATCCACTCGCATGCCGAGGACGGGACCACGATCAGGTACGACGGTGAGGAGTCTCGTCCTGCTGACGCGTTCGTGACCCTTCTCGACGGAGAGCCGACCGACGTGCAGTTCGCCGACGAGTACGACACGCTCTCAGGCGGCGAGGAGCTGGTTCTCGGGGAGCTTCCGCTGGGGAGAACGGTCGCGGTCGAGTGGCACGAGCCGGACGAGCCGGTTGTCATTGCCGAACACGAGGTCGTGCCAAACACGCGCGCATCGATAGAGTACGACCCGGAGGCCGGCGAGATTACGGTCCAGCACCGAAGCGGCCGGACGCTTCCCGCGTCGGAGTTGGAGCTCCAAGCCGGTCGCACCCCGACCGATGTCCAGCCGGCGGACAAACTCGACGAGTTCGGTCCCGATGACTCGTTCAGCGCTCCAGTGCCGCCGCTCTCGCGGGTGCGACTCGTGTGGACCGGCGGCGATCGCGAACACCATCTTGGCGGCACAACCACGGCACGCGACGCAGTCGCGGCGACCTACGATGCTGACACCGAGGCCATGACGGTCGAGTACGTCGGCGAACGGCCCGTCGATCCCGAGCGGCTGCGCGTGTCGGTGCACGGTGCTGGGAGACCGCCGGATCGAGAACGAGATCAGGAGTCGGCGTTTGCGGCCGAGTACGACGAACTAACGGAAGGGGACACGATCACGGTCGACGACGTCGGGCTCGACGACACCGTGGTCGTCAGCGTCCACACCGAGTTCGAGAACGGGTCGGCGACCAGCTCCGTCGGCCACTTCTCGGCGGCACCTCGCCGCGGATTCGTGGTTGATGACGGAGAGGGAGATAGCGACGGGTCGGAGACGACGCTCCGTTACGTCGGCGAGGTCCGCCGCAACGCCGATGCCTTTGCGGTTCTGATCGACGGTGAACCCGCGCCAGAGCAACCCGCCGATGAGACGGACCGACTGACTGGTGGGGAGACGCTGTCGCTCGGCAACCTGTCCGCCGGCACAGAGGTTGCTGTCGAGTGGACTGCCGGCGATGAGACCCGAACTGTGACGGAGCACGTGATCCCCCCGCAGGCGAGGTTCGAAGTCGCGTATGAATCGGCTGACGACGGCGAGGGCGGTGTCGTGACGTTCTCCCACGTCGGTGGTGATGCACTTGACGCTGACCGCGTTGACGTGGTCGTTGAACCCGAAACCGACGGATTGCGCCCCTGGGATTCCGACACCGACGAGGTGGCCGCCGGCGACGAGACGAGCGTCACGGTCGACGCGGAGCCGGGGCTGGCCGCCGTCGTCTTCAACGAGAGCGAGGTGCTCCACCGCGAACCGCTCGCCCAGGACAGTAGGGGAGTGTCGTAACTCGGTACCGCTCCTTAGGAGGTGCGGGTACCGGTCCGTGGATACGTTCGATACCTGGACCGTTCTCGCCGTCTCCTCGATGAAATAGTTCGGTTGTCCCGGCTTCGTTGTCTCCGTGGGGTGGTAGTAGCTGATGTCTTTCCGATCACGTTTGAAACGATCGACCGGTTGCGGCTTTCGCATGCCCGCGGCCCCGGATGGTGTTCAGCGACGGCTCGTCGGTCTTACGGGGAGTTCAAGGGAGCCGAGTCACTACTCTCTTTGCAGTTCCAAGTTCTGTGCGGTCGGGAGGTTCCAGCCGTACGTGACCGCGGCCAGCCGGGTCCCGACCGTCACGATCGCGCACGCAACGGCGGCAGTCCCGGCACTCACTCCGAGCGTTTCCACCGTCCAGTACGCGCTGCCGCCGAGGACCGCACAGCTCGCGTAGAAGTCCTCGAAGAGTATGAACGGGGCCCGGTCGAGGAGAATGTCCGCGAACGCGCCGCCGCCGACGGCGTTGATCGTCGCGATCGCCACGACGCCGAACGCTGACACGCCGACCTCGGTCGCGACGATCGCGCCGGCCGTCGCGAAGGCTGCCAGCCCGATGGCGTCCGCGACGAGGGTGACCGGATGCGTCTCCGGAGCGGACAACACGACGTTCAGCCCGAGCGCCAAGGCGACGCCGAGGAGCCCCAGCCCGATCTCGATCGGAGACTGCAGTGCGAGCGGGACACGCGCTACGAGGAGATCGCGGGTCGCCCCGCCGGCGAACGCCATCGCCAGCCCGACGATGACGATCCCCAACAGGTCGAACTCCTCGCGGATCGCCTTCGACGATCCGACGAGCGCGAACGCGATTAATCCGATCGTGTTCATCACGGCGAACGGATCGCCGAACAACACAGTGCCGAGGCTCTGACTCACTACTGCGGGCTACGAGCGCGAAAATCTTGAGTGTGCCGCCGTCGTCGCGAGGCACATCGAAAGCCTTCTCGACGCCGTCGACGAACTCGGCGTGATGTCGTGGCTCATCCTGTTCGTCGCCGGCCTGTTCGAAATCACGTGGGCCATCGGGCTAGAGTACTCCGACGGCTTCTCAGAGCCGATACCGACGGCTGGTACGGTCGCCGCGCTCGTCATCAGCATGGTGTTGCTCGGGAAGGCGGTACAGGATCTCCCGATCGGGACCGCATACGCCGTGTGGACCGGGATCGGCGCCGTCGGAACCGCGTCGCTCGGAATTCTCCTGTTCGACGAACCGGCGACGGGCGCTCGCCTCCTCTTTATCTCCGTGATCGTCTTCGGAATCGTCGGGCTCCATCTGGTCTCCGGCGGCCACTGAGACTCTCGCGTTGACGCTGCGGTCGATCGCAACACTTCCGCCGATACCTCCGAAAATGTTCATTTCCAATACAAGATATGTACTTGATGCGTTTGAGATATGGGACGAAATCCGATTCGGGTCCAATTTTGAGGAACTGGCGGGTAGTTCGTGATCGGGAGACGACGATCGATATTTGACCGGTGGACTGGCGACGAGCGGCGGCCTCGATGCTTTTCGAAGGTCCCCGCAGAGCAGTTTTTGCGGACCGGAGACGTAATAGCTACCAGATCGTGTTAGAGATGCTATACCGGTGGAAAAACAGCGTACCGATGCTAATCTCGCCCAAATAGACAGAGCGACGCCACGGGCGTTCCGTCGGAAGTGATTCGGTACTGATACTGGAACCGATAACATAAAACATGTATAATATACTATAGATTTCCAAGAAATAATCAATTAAACATAATATAAATCCGCCTCAACTTCGGGAACGCCTACTGTTAGCCACACTGTCCGTCATCTGTTCAACGATCTCAAACGCAGGAAACAAAGCATTACATTCGCACTCTTGTAAATTACTCTCTGACTATCTCCTGGGCTAGTTGTTTTAGAATTCTTATAAATTTGCCATCGTCTAAGTAGGTTTATATTATGTCTTCCGCGCAGATTCACAGAAAAGTGACCGCAGTTTGGACACTCTCGCTGTCTAGAGTGGCGGATCATTCTCTTTGCAGGAGGGGCGTACACTGCCAACATCGGTGATCATCTCGTTCACACCGAGCCCGTTAACAACGTGATCCTCTCTTCCAGCGAACTGTCTACCGATCTTATGAACCGATTCTGGATGCGAAGCCAGGGCGCCGATCTCCGAAATAGTCTAATTCCTATATTGTGTATTAAACCGATATATCGAGTGACCGGGGTTGTACGTCGGCCTTCATCGTTCGTCTTCGTGCCCTCTGGCGTTGGAGTCTCTGATTTGGTCTATCACTGCCACTGACGTTGACAGAGCGACCCGAAATAACACTCCTGGTTGATTATTAAACAGTAGCGGTTTTGTTTGTCCATTGAGTATCTGCCGGTATCTTCGACTCACTGCACACCGAACCGAACTCCGTGATTGGCACCTACCGCTACGCACATGGACTCCACGACGAGTAGCGTTCTCGACACGGCCGCCATCGTCGTCGTCGGCGACACGCCGTGGATAACGTCGTACGCCGGTGCGCTCCGGGAGACGTTCGATACAACGGTCCACACCGTCTCGACGGTATCGGCAGCCCGAGAGAGGCTTCGACAGACGACCGTTGACTGCGTCGTTACGGACTACGATCTCGCTGAGTCCACCGGCATCGATCTCGTCCGCCGCATCCGTGATACGTCGGCCACCCTGCCGGTGATCTTGGGCATGACAGACGGCAGCGAACGACTCGCCAGCGAGGCCATCGAAGCCGGTGTCACAGATTATCTCGCTGTCACTGACCCGTCGGACGACACCCTCACCGATGCTTTACGGCGAACTGAGCGAGCCCTCCGGAGGTCTCAGCGAGCAGCCACACAGCGCGAGCGGGCGCGACAGTTCGACGCCATCTTCCACGAGACCAGATCGGCCACGTGGGTACTAGCTCCCGATGGGACGCTTACGCGTGTCAACCAAGCCGCCCGTGACATGGTGGACACGGACGCTGATACCGTCGTCGGTGACCTGTTCTGGACGCTTCCCTGGTGGCCAGACGACGGCCAGACGAGAGCGGATATTCGTCGGCTTGTAGAGGCGGCCGGGGCCGGCGAGTTCGGGCACGCCGTCGTCATTCAGGACGCCGCAACGAACTCCAGCGTTCTGGATCTCTCCGTGCAGCCGGTCACCAACGAACGCGGAGACCTCGTCTCGATCATTGTCGACAGTGTCGATATCACCGATCGCGTCGATCTGGAGCGGGAACTCCGGCGCTCCGAGAAGCTCCACCGCGTCACGCTCAACAATATGACCGATACCGTCCTCATCACGGACGAGGACGGAGAATACACGTACGTCTGCCCGAACGCCCACTTCATTTTCGGGTACACGGCCGACGAGATCCGGGAGCTCGGAACGATCGACGCCCTGCTCGGCGATGACCTCTTCGACCGCGAGAGGCTCGCCGACGAGGGAGTCTTAAAGAATATCGAGACGACGGCCACGGACAAGGCCGGCCGCGAACACACGCTGTTGGTGAACGTTCGCGAAGTCGCTATTCAGGACGGGACGCTGCTGTACAGCTGTCGAGACGTGACGAAGCGAAAGCAGCGCGAACAGTCGCTGGCCTCTCTGCAGGAGACCGCCCGAGACTTCCTCTACGCGGAAACCCACCAGGAGATCGCCCAGCACGTCGTCGACGACACCTCGGACGTTCTGGGTCTCGAGGCCAGTGCCGTCTACCTCTTCGACGCCGACGAGAATCATCTCCAGTCGGCCGTCCACTCGCAGGCGATGCGGAACGCCCACGGTCCACTGCCTGCCGTTCACGCGGACGGGAACGACCTCGTCAGCCACAGTTTCGTCGAAAACGAAGCGCGCTTTTTCGCGGACGTCCACGACGCTGACCGTCTTGCGAACTTCGCGACTGACCTTCGAAGTGCGGCATACATCCCGCTCGGCAATCACGGTGTGTTCGTCGTCGGCTCGACAGAGGTCGGCGTGTTTGACGACGTCACGCGGGAGCTTGCCGACCTTCTCGCGGCAACCGCAGAGGCGGCGCTCGACCGCGTTGACCGCGAGTCGCGGCTTCGCGAACAGGACCGTGAACTTCAGCGACAGAACGACCGGCTTACCGCGCTCAATCAGATCAACGAGACCATCCGTGAGATCGATCAGGCGCTCGTACAGTCCGAGACCCGCGAGGAGATCGATCACACCGTCTGTGACCGCCTCACGGCCGACGGCCGCTTCCAATTCGCTTGGATCGGCACGCTCGATGAGCCGAGCGAGACAGTGACACCGCAGGCGTGGGCCGGCACTGATCGGGGCTATCTCGATACGCAGTCGTTCCCCGTGGCCGCTGCGGACGTTGAGCCCGCCGGTCGGACCGCGGCATCTGGAGCGATGACGCTCGTCTCGAACGTTGCGGCCGATCTCCGCGCAGCCTCGTGGCGCAAGGACGCAATTTCACGCGATCTGCTTTCCGTGTTGAGCATCCCGCTGGTGTACAACGACATCTCGTACGGCGTCCTGACGGTGTACGCGACCACGCCGGATGCCTTCGGTGAGACCATCCAGTCTGTGTTCGCGGAACTGGGAGAGACGATCGCCGCCGCCATCAGCGCGAGTGAGCGCAAGCGAGCACTGCTCACCACCTCGATGACCCGGGTCGAATACACGGCTACCAATCCGTCATTCGTGCTGACGCAATTAGCGAAGGCCGCCGACTGTACGCTCACTTACGAAGGCGGCGTCCAACAGACCGTCAGCGGCAACTACGTCTTCGTCACTGTCGGGGATGTGCCACTTGACGACGTCGTCGACGCGGCGGCTGGCCTCCGGATCGTTGAGGATGTACAGCGGATCCGTGGCGGTGACTCCGGAGGCGTGGTACGGCTCCGATTATCTGAACCGTTCCTCGCGACGGAACTTGCTGACCACGGTGCCGTCCTTCAAACTGCAACCGCCGCAGAATCGAACACCGAATTGGTCATCGATGTCGCTCAGGGCGTCGAAGTCAGGCACGTCACCCAATTCGTTAGCGAGCGGTTCAGCGATGTCAAGCTCACGTCAAAGCAAACGCGGGAACAGGCGTCCGAACACGGGCTTTACGCGTCAGTGCTTGACCAGCTGACCGTCAGACAGCTGGAGGTTCTGGAGACGGCGTACTACAGCGGGTTCTTCGAGTCCCCGCGAGAGGCGACGGGAGAGGATGTGGCCGACTCGCTGGACATCTCTCCGCAGGCCTTCTATCAGCATATTCGAACTGCACAGCGGAAGCTGTTCACGGCCCTAATCGACGATCATTCGCCCGTCGTCACTCGGTCTCTCAACTGAACGTAACGGCCGGTTCGTACGTCTTACCACCGGCGGATGATTGTCCGGCTCTCCGTTATCCGTGGGTTGAATGATAAACCCTACTGCACACTACTTGCGTTCATACTCAACTACTACATACTCCCTCATACGGCCACTTCGTTTTGGTAGAGTGCCCTGCGAGAGACCGCCGGGACTCTCAACCACCATGAGAGACGCCTCCCAAAATTCGGCCGCGGAATCGGCCTACGAGTGCTTCGAGTGCGGAAACGTCCTGCTTTCGGAAACCAGCCCCGGTAAGTGTCCCGACTGTGGCGGTGAGATGCGGAACCGACACATGCCGATCGAATAACGATGACCTCCACAACAATTCGCGACGAGGAGCCGAGGGAACTGGAGTCTGCACTGAATCGGAGTGCTCGATTGTGCCGTCACTCGATCGAGATGTCGAAGCGCGCACCGCCGCGAGCGCCGTTCGCGGCCGTGACCGTCCAGTCGTGTCGGCTGGCGACCTCCTCAACGATGCTGAGGCCGAATCCGGATCCGTCGTCGGCCGTCGTGTACCCGGCGTCAAACACGCTTTCTCCCGCGGACTCGGGGAAGCCGACCCCGTCGTCGGCGACGTAGAACCCGTCCGCCGTGTCCCCGACTGTTACCGTTACGGCTGGTCCGCCGTGCTCGACCGCGTTCCGAAAGAGGTTGGTTAGGAGCTGCTGAAGCTGATCGCGGTCGGCCTCGACAGTTCGATCGGTCTCCACGGTTACCGTCGCGTCCGCCGTCGACAGCGCCCCCCAGCTGGTCTCGACGAGGTCCGATAGCTGGATGGACTGGAGCGTCATCGCTTCGGCTCCGGTCTGGGCGAGCGTCAGCAGGTCCTCGATCAGCGTATCCATGCGGTCCAGCGCGTGATCGACGTCGTCGACGTGATCGCTGTCGCAGTCCTCTCGCAGTAACTCGAGCCGCCCCTCCGCGACTCGCAGCGGGTTCCGCAGGTCGTGGCTCACGACGCTCGTGAACCGGTCCAGTCGCTCGTTCTGCTGGACGAGCTCGCGTTCGCGCCGCTTCTGGTCGCTGATGTCGCGGTCCATCGCCACGAACCGGTCTTCCCCGTCCAAGTTCAGGCGAATGAGATGAACCTCGATGGGGAACGTCGACCCGTCCTTTCGTTCGAGCTCCCCCTCGAATCGGTGCGGGGTGTTCGGTGGGAGCGTGTCCCAGAACGACGACGCCCGATCGGGATCGGCTGTCGGGTCGATGTCCCAGACGTTCCGTCCCAGAAGCTCCGCTTCGGTGTATCCGAGCTCGTCGCACAACCGCTGGTTGACGTCTCGGATCTCGCCGTCGATGTCGTGGACCGCGAACATGTCGGGCGAGTGTTCGAACAGCGCCTCGAGCCGTGCACTGTTGGACCGTAACTGCTGCTCGTACCGTTTGCGATCCGTGACGTCGTCCTGGAACCCGACGAAGAGGTCGACCTCACCGTCGTCGTCGAACAGCGGTGCGACGCGGACGCGGTTCCAGAACTCAGTCCCGTCCTTCCGGTAGTTCCGGAGTTCGACGGTCACCGGTTCCCGGTTGTCGATTGCGGTCCGAAGCCTCTGGACCGGTTCGTCTTCGGTCGCCTCGCCTTGAAGGAACCGACAGTTCCGCCCGACGATCTCCCGTTTCTCGTAGCCGGTGAGGTCAGTGAACTCGTCGTTCGCGTAAATGATCGGGTTATCGTCCTGATGGGGGTCGGTCAGGAGAATTCCGACGGGAGCCTCGTCTATCGCTTGTTCTTTGACAGACAGGTTCGACGCGGCGGCGTCGGCCGCCTGTGGACTGAGCGTACAGATGAGCGAGCCGTCCGCGGTGTACGAGAGCGTATGTTCGATGTCGAGCTCGTCGCCGCGCTTTCGGACGAACGTCGTGGTCCCCCGCCAGCGGCCGTCGCGCGCTTCCGGGAGGAGCTCGTCGTAGACGTCGTCCACGTCGTCGTCGCGGTAGAACGTCTCCCAGTGAAGGCCGATGAGTTCCTCGCGGGGGTATCCGAGTATCTCCGCACAGGCGGCGTTCGCGTACTCGACACGGCCGTCTTCGTTGAGAATGCTGATTCCGTCTTGAGCGGTCTCGATGGCTTCGATCCCGCGGTTCAGGTATCTTTCGGCCCGGTACCCTCCGACAGCGTTTCGGATCCGATTTGCGAGGACGCTGTACTGTTCCGTCCCGCCCGCCTTCTGGAGGTAGTCGGTGACGCCGGCAGTGATCGCCTCGCTGGCGATCTCCTCGCTTCCCTTCCCGGTGAAGAGAATAAACGGGAGATCGGTATGTGCGTCCCGTACTCGTTCCAAGACGGTCAACCCGTCCAACCCCGGCATGTCGTAATCGCTCACGACGCAGTCTACGGAGCAGTCCTCCGCCTCGAGGACCGCGAGTGCGTCACGGGGGTCGGTTTCGGTGCGAACGGTAAAGGCGTCGTGTTCGCGCTCGAGGAACGTCGCGACGAGGTCGACGAAGCCCGGGTCGTCGTCGACGTGAAGGATCTCGATGGGCTGCGTGTCTGGGCGCAGTGGCGAGCCCGGACGGCCACCAACGTCACCGGTCATACCCTCCGGTTCGCACGCAACTGATAATGGTCTTCTGTGTTCGGTCCGGTTCGTCGACCGCCCTGTACGCCGGGCCGGGCGGTCCGCAGCCCGACGCGCTCGCCGCGCTGAAGCGCGGGGGTGATCTCAGAGGTTCGCGAACGCCTCGTCGACGAGTTCGCCGGTGTCGGCGACGATGTCCGCCATCTCCTCGTTGTCGGGCGCCATCCCGACTAGGCGCGCGATGCGCATGATAGAGACGTGGTAGACGACCTGCTTACCGGGTTCCTCTTCCCAGATAACGACGTTACAGGCCATGAGCGCACCGAGTTTGTTGTCGGTCGCGTCCAGCGCGCGGTCGGCGACCTCGGGATTGCACGCGCCGAGCACGTAGTAGGGGGCGCGGCCCGCGTCGACCTTCTCGTTGAGCATCTCGGAGGGCGAGAACTCCACGGGGACGCCGAAGCCGGCGTCCGTGAACACCTCGCGGACGTGTTCGATGGCGTCTTGGTGGCTCATCTCGAGGGTCGCCTGTTCTTCACCGATATCCGCAGGGTCGATCTGACTCGGGTCGATGGGGAGCGTCATTCGTGTACTGTCTTGGGCCTACAGAACAAAATCTCTTCGGGTCCGCGCCGGCGAGAGCGCGGCTTCTGGGAACAGCTTCGATCTTCGCTTCTACCCTGTTCCGATATAGTGACCACTTCAGTGGTCAGTAATCCACGAGTTCAGTCGTGAGGCTCCTCCTTACGGCTGTGTGAACTGCGGCCACGGCGAGTACTGCTGTCTGGCTACGCGTGACACTATAGTCGATATTGTGTATTTTGTGCAAAACACATATGTCGATGCGGTTCGAACGGGGAACTAATGACCGAAGACATCGAGGAGATCCGACGACAGAAATTGGCGGAGCTTCGAAACCGTGCCGAGACGGGCGGTGCTGAGGAACCCGCCTCGCAGAGTCCGTCCGAGCCGGTTCACATCGACGGCGACGCCGAGCTCTCCGAAACGGTCGCCGAGTACGACCCCGTGCTAGTCGACTTCTACGCCGATTGGTGTGGCCCGTGCCAGATGCTCGAACCGATCGTCGAAGCGATCGCGGCCGATACCGACGCGACCGTGGCGAAGGTCGACGTCGACGCGAACCAGCGGCTCGCCTCCGACTACGGCGTTCGGGGTGTCCCGACGCTCGTCCTGTTCGCTGACGGCCAGCCGGCCGAGCGACTCGTCGGAATGCAGGACGAGGCCAAACTCCGCTCCGTGATCGAGGAGCACGCGTGATCCGACTGCCCGCTGGCTGACCGGCCGCTGGGGGCGAGCAGCCGCCTTTCGGACCGCCGGTGGCTCACGACCGACCCAGAGGGTTCGAACCGCGACTGGAACTCGACCGCTCATGAACGATATCACACCCCACGAATACCTGCAAGCCCACCGCGAGGAACTGGTCGCGCTCACCCTCGACCTCCTCGCGGTTGACACGTCCAACCCGCCCGGCGACACGCGCGAGATCGTCTCCGAGATCGAGCAGTTCCTCGACCCGCTCCCGGTCGACACCGGCCGGTTCGCGGTCGATCCGGCGAAGCCGAACCTCCTCGTTCGGGTCCCGGGCGGGTCCGACCACACGCTGCTGTACAACGGTCACCTCGATACGGTGCCCTTCGACGCCGACGCGTGGGCCCGCGACCCGCTCGGCGAACGCGCCGACGACCGCGTCTACGGCCGGGGCGCGACCGACATGAAAGGGGCCGTGGCGTCGATGCTGTTCGCGATCCGGGCCTTCGCCGCGACGGACACGGAGCCGCCCGTCGACCTCCGATTCGCCTTCGTGAGCGACGAGGAGGTCGGCGGCGACGCGGGGCTCCCGGCGCTGCTCGACGCCGGGACGCTCGACGCGGACGCGTGCGTGATCGGCGAGCCGACCTGTGAGGAAGGTCGCCACTCCGTCACCGTCGCGGACCGAGGGAGCATCTGGCTGACGCTCGAAGCCAGCGGTAAAGGGGCCCACGGTTCTCGGCCGGTACTCGGCGTCAACGCCATCGACCGACTCTACGACGCCGTCGAGACGATGCGGGAACGGTTCGGCACCCGGCGACTCGAGATCGACGCCGACGTGACACCGATCGTCGAGGAGTCGATCGACTACTACGCCCCCTCGATGGGTGAAGCCACCGCTCGAGACCTGTTCTGGTATCCCTCAATCAATCTCGGCGTTTTCGAGGGCGGTGACGCGATAAACACCGTCCCGCAGTCTGCGCGCGCCGAGGTCGACGTGCGACTGACGGCGGGGGTCCACACGCCAGACGTGCTCGCGGGGATTCGGGACTGCGTCGCCGACTGCGAAGGCGTCACGATCACCGACGTCGCCTGGAGCGTCGGCACCGCCGAGGATCCCGACGGTCCACTCGTCGAAGCTGTCGCGTCGACAGCGGAGGACACCACGGGAGAGCGCGTCTTCAGACGGAGTGCCACGGGCGGCGGCGACGCCAAGAAACTCCGGAACGCGGGCGTCCCGACCGTCGAGTTCGCGCTGGGGACCGACACTGTCCACGCGCCCGACGAGTACGTCCCGGTCGACGTGCTCGTCGACAACGCGATCGTCTACGCCCGGCTCCCGGCGATGTGGCAGTCCCGGATCGACCGATAGTGGATGTGAACCGGCGGGGTGCCGTGTTGACCGTCCCGTGGCGGCGTTCGATCTACCGCCGTACCACGTCGCGCCGGTGGTCGGCCGGTGGAAGGGCGCTCTCGTGCGATTCCCCGATTTCCGCCCACCGACCGCTCGACGACACATTTTCACTATCTTGGAACTCTTATACAATACTAATACGAGACGGCCCTAATCACCGCCTGTGAGACATCTATGACTGACATCGAACCGGACGCCACCGTTGATGCCCGGGGAGCAGCGTGTCCCGGTCCGCTGATGGACCTCATCGGAAACGTTCGGAGCGCTGAGTCGGGGGACGTGATCCGGCTCCTGAGTGACACCGATCAGTCACTCACCGACGTTCCCGAGTGGGCAGAGGAGGCCGGCAACGAACTGCTCGGGGTCGAGGAGCTCGACGACCACAACGCGTTCTACGTGGAGAAAGCATGACCGAGCACGTCGTCATCGTCGGCGGCGGGACCGGCGGAACGGTCCTCGCGAACGACCTCGCTGACCGGCTCGAACCCGAACTCGACGCGGGCGACGTCGAGGTCACACTGATCAACGACGACCCCGATCACGTCTACAAGCCGGTCTGGCTGTACGTGCCGTTCGGCCAGCGCGAACCGGACGACGGCCGGCGCGCGCTCGACGAGCTCGTCGACGACGCGATCGACCTCCGGATCGATCGCGTGTCCGGGATCGACACCGAGTCCCAGCGGCTCCGGTTCGGCGGTAGCGGACAGTCGATGGAGTACGACCGCCTCGTGCTGGCGACCGGATCGACGCTGGAGCCCGACCAGATCCCCGGCCTCGCGGCGGGCGGCCACGACTACTACAGCGAGTCGGGCGCGACCGCCCTGCGCGATGAGCTGCTGTCGTTCACCGAGGGCGAGATCGTGTTGAGCGTCATCGGGACTCCCCATATGTGTCCGGCAGCGCCGCTGGAGTTCGTCTTCATGGCCGACGACTGGTTCCGCGAGCGCGGCCTGCGCGAGGACGTCGAGGTCACCTACACGTATCCGATCCAGCGCGTCCACGGGAACCCCCATATCGCCGAGTGGGCCCGCCCTATCATGGACGAACGGGACATCAACGTGGAGACGTTCTTCAACGCCGAGTCGGTCGATCCCGACGCGGAGACGATCACGTCGATGGAGGGGACCGAGCTCGACTACGACCTCCTCGTGTCGATCCCGCCCCACGGCGGCGTCGACCTGATCGAGGACGCGGGACTCGGCGACGACGGCTGGGTCGACGTCGACAAGCACACCTTGGAGGCCGAGGCCGCCGAGAGCGTCTACGCGCTCGGCGACACCGCTGACACCGGCGTCCCGAACGCCGGCAGCGTCGCGCACTATCAGGCCGGCGTCGTCGGTCGGCGCCTCGCGAGCGAGATCCGCGGCCGGCCGGCGACCGCGACCTACGACGGGAAGACGCTGTGCTTCATCGAGACCGGGATGGACGCGGCCTCGTTCGTCGAGTTCGACTACGAGACCCCGCCGTCGCCCGCGCCCCCCTCGGAGAAGCTCCACTGGTCGAAGCTGGCGTACAACGAGTCCTACTGGCTCACCGCGCGAGGGTTGCTCTGACCATGTCCGAGACGGAATCCTCCGAGCCGACCGACCTCGAAGCGGCGATCGCGGAGAACCCGGAGGCCGTCGCCGAGTTCGTCCAGCACCTCGACGCCGTCAACGAGCTACTGGACGTGCTCTCGCTCGGCGAGAACGCGCTCGACGACGAGATGGTCCGGGAGCTCTCGGCGACGGGGTCGACGCTGGCGGAGTCTGCGGACGGGTTGGCGACCGACGAGACCGTGGCGCTGGCCGAGACGGTCGGGGAGAACGGGGACGATCTTCGGGACGCGCTCGACACCCTGCTCGTCCTCCAGCGGAGCGGGACGCTCGACGAGCTTGTCGAACTCGCAGAGGTCGGCTCGCTGGCGACAGCGGCGCTCGACGACGAGATGATCGCGTCGCTGGCCGGCACCGGCGCCGCGCTCGGCGAGGTCGCACAGACGGCGTCCGACGACGATACTCGCGACGGCATCGAAACGCTGCTAGAGAGCGTCGGCGAAGCGGAGCGTGAATCGCCCGAGCAGGTCGGGGCCGTCGGCCTGCTTCGCGGATTACGTGATCCGGACGTCCAGTACGGACTGGGCTACCTGTTGGCGCTCGCAGGCGCGATCGGCCGCGACCGTCCCACTGCGGAGTCCGACTAGCAGCCGAGCGGCGTTTCGCGCTCCTCCGTGGCGCGATCGACCGACTCCCGGTTTCGTCGCCCTGGGCTCCTTATAAACAGTCTCCAGATGAACAAGCGAGTGCCCGGAGGCTTGACCCCGAGGGGTTCACGACGGTCGGAGCGATACCTTCCGTGTGGGACAGCACGGCGCCCGCTATGCCAACCGTGGTTCGAGAATCGGGACCGCGGGTTCGTCCGTCGTCGGGAGTCAGACGAGAAGCTGAATGTCGGCGTCGGCCATGTCTTGGAGGGCGGTCGCCGCGCCGACGCCCGTGGTGACGCCGTCGTAGAAGTCGTCCTCGTCGTAGTCCATCAGGTCGATGGTCATCTGACAGGCCTGGAACTCGACGCCCATGTCGAGGCTGGTCTCCAGCAGTTCCTCGATGGTGGCGGTGTCGTTGTCCGCGATCTTCTTCTCCATCATCCTCGTCGTGACGCGGTCCATGCCGGGGAGCGCGGCGACGGCGTTCGGGACGGGCATGTTGGGGTTGCCGACGGAGCTGAGCTTGAGGTTCTTCGAGCGCTCCTCGTGGAGGATGTCCAGCCCCCAGAACGTGTGGAAGACGGTCACCTCGTAGCCGAACGCGGCGGCGGTGCTGGCGAGGATGAGCGGCGGGTACGC
>Ga0207850_100471_pt1 | contig 25403 bp, 19 predicted proteins | sample 23E2SouthBayCA_FD_187746 | JGI IMG/M metagenome (GOLD analysis project Ga0207850, IMG submission 187746) | Aerobic enrichment media microbial communities from Eden Landing Ponds, California, USA - A23 E3 (3) (SPAdes) | ecosystem: Environmental > Aquatic > Marine > Unclassified | place...
AAGCCAGTTGGCAACGGTGACGAGGCCCATAGCACTCCCGCGAAATTCCAGGGGATATATTTCAGAAATTAGCAGCCAGAACACTGGACCGAGGCCGATAGCGAAAAAGGCCACGAACAGCATCAGGCTGACTGTCGCAGCGATACCGAGGATACCACCGAACCCGGGGACGTAAAAGACAACGCCGAGCACGCCAAGCGTCAGTACCATCCCCCCGACACCGACCAGCAATAGCACCCGTCGACCGATGCGGTCGATCAATGCGATGGCGACGACGGTCATCACCACGTTGATTGTGCCGATTCCGACCGTCGCGAGGATCGACGTGACGTTCCCGAAACCAGTCGATTCAAGGATCGTGGGCGCGTAATAGATGACAGCGTTGATCCCAGTGATTTGCTGAAAAACAGCCAGTCCAAGCCCGACCAGAAGTGCCGGGCGCATCCACGGCTGCAAGAGATCACGCAAGCCCGTCCCGGACTGCTTTGCAACCGTCTCCTCAATCTCGGCGATCTCCTCTTCGATGCCGCCGTCACGCGTCCGCCGGAGCACCGCACGCGACTCGTCTTCGCGGCCGTGCTCGTAAAGCCAGCGCGGGCTCTCCGGCATCTTCAACATGCCGACTGCCAGAATCACGGCGGGAACCATCCCCGCCCCGAGCATCATGCGCCACGCTCCCGCGCCAGCGAAAGCGTAGTTGACGAAGTACGACGAGAGGATACCGACTGTCACCATCAGCTGATTCAGCGACGTGAGCGCACCACGGATCCGCGGTGGTGCGATCTCAGAAATATACAGCGGCCCGACGATGGAGGCGAATCCGATCGCGACTCCGTCGATCAGCCGCCCGGCGACCAACACCGGTACGTTCGGCGCGACGGCCATCGTGAACGAGCCCAGGAAAAACACACCGGCCCCGAGCAGAATGAGCCGTCGCCGCCCCAGTCGATCCGCCAGCCGACCGCCGACGGCCGCGCCGAGTGCAGCGCCTGCCATTGCACCGCTCATGATGACACCCTCGATCAGCGGTGACATCACGAACTCCTCGTTGATGAACAGGAACGCACCCGAGATAATGCCCGTATCGAAACCGAACAACAACCCGTTCAGGGCTGCCAGCGCCGACACGAGGTAAATGAAGCGGTCACCGCCGCCCGAGACGACATCGCGTATCGTGGCTGTAGTAGACATACAGCGACGCCGTAGACGAGGGGAGAATATAAATGCAAACCCTGTTCCTACATACCAGAAAAATGATTTATAATAACTATTGTTATCTATTTAGGATGCTATTTCGTCCGTAAACCGGATATAATCCGAAAATCCGAATACAGCCATATGATCAATATATTGTTATATAGGATGGGTTTCGGGTGTTCCGAGACAGGTTGTACGCCAATCGATCAGAACAGGTGCGGATGTGTGATGACACTCTAGCACACGACAGAGCACGCTCCCGCTGCAGGCAGTAACGCCTAACTCCGTCCCACCCGGAGGTTGGTCCATGACCGACGAACTCCGTGCTGCGGCCGAGACGGCATTGAACCAGTGTATGGGACTACAGTCCGGTGAGTCCTGTGTGATCGTCACCGACGACAAGCGCTGGGAGATCGGCAAAACCCTGTACGACACCGCAAGCGAGATCGCCGACGACGTGACGATCGTCCGGTATCCGCCGGGCGACCAGCACGGCGAGGAACCGCCGGCGACGGTCGCGGCCGCGATGCGTGAACCGGACGTACTGCTCGCACCGACGACAAAGAGCCTCAGCCACACCCGGGCTCGTTCGGCGGCCACCGATGGCGGCGCGCGTGCGGCGACGCTGCCGGGGATCACCGAAGCGGTGTTCACCAAAGGGCTGGACGCCGACTACGAGTCGATTCGCGAACACTGCGATCGCGTTCTCACGGCGGTCGGCGAGGCGGCGGAGATCAGGGTGACCGCGCCGTCGGGGACGGACATCACGCTCGAACCCGGCGGGCGAGAGTGGCAAGAAGACACCGGGATCGTCCACGAACCGGGTTCGTTCTCGAACCTGCCTGCCGGTGAAGTGTTCGTCAGTCCCGAGACCGCGGACGGTCGGGTCGTCGTCGACGGGACGATGCGCCCCCACGGACTGCTCGAAGACGGACAGACAGTCGCCTTCGAGGTCGAAGACGGGCAGGTCACCGCGATCGAGGACGACGCGATCCGCGAGCAGGTCGAAGAGGCCGCCGAGGAAGTCGGCGACGCCGCGTACAACCTCGCCGAGTTGGGGATCGGAACGAACGTCGCCGTCGAACGGTTGCTCGGTTCGGTCTTGCTCGACGAGAAGGCGGGCGGGACGGTCCACTTCGCAATCGGTGACGACGCCTCAATTGGGGGGGATACCGAAGCGCCGCTGCACCTCGACGGGATCGTCCGCGAACCGACGGTGTACGCCGACGGCGAGGAAGTCGAGTTGCCGACCGAATGAGCGGGTCGAGGAGCGGCGACAATACTATAGCGGTGGCCCGAGCAGAGTCACAGAATGACACGGAACGAGACCCACGGGACACAGCGGGTCGCGGTCCTCGCTGACTCCCAGAATCTCTATCATACTGCGAGGAGCCTCCACGAGCGCAATATCGATTACGCGGCGTTGCTCGACGCGGCGGTCGACGGACGGTCGCTCACCCGAGCGATTGCCTACGTGATCAAGGCGAACTCGCCCGAAGAGGAGTCGTTTTTCGACGCGCTGGTCGATATCGGCTTCGAGACCCGCATCAAGGAGATTCGGACGTTCGGTGACGGCTCGAAAAAGGCTGACTGGGACGTCGGAATGAGTCTCGACGCAGTCTCGCTTGCCAACCACGTCGACGCAATCACGCTGTGCACCGGCGACGGGGACTTCACGAGACTCTGCAGACACCTCCAGCACGAGGGCGTCAGAGTCGACGTAGTCGCATTCGAAGAATCGACCGCCGAGGACCTCATCGCTGCGGCTGACGGATTTATCGATCTCGGATCTGATCCGGACCGCTTTCTGCTCTAGAGGAGGCGTTGTCTTCGACTCTATACCGGGCGACCGCCCTCGGACGTGCCGACCAGCAGCGCACCCGCAGCCAGACCGAGCGCGGCGACAGCGCCGAGGACGATCGGGAGGTCGGCCACACCCAGCGCGATGATCACGAAGCTAGAGACGAAAAGGAGAGCGCCACCGGCAGCGAGTTTGCGAGTGTTCGTTGTCATAGCACACGATTCGAACAGTCGACAGATAAACGCCAGCGTAGCGGCGATTCCCGCAGGGACGTCGGGTCGAAAAGGGTTTGCCCGACCACGCCCGACCGGCTGGTATGACTGACGCCGACTCAGGGATGGACATAGATGCGCTCGAACGAGTCGCCGTCTACCAGTTCGGATCGGCGGCGGGGTCGGCACTGTTCGGGGGGAGCGAACTGGACGTTACGCGCTCGACATCCGGACGGCCACGACAGGTCCTCGCGCCGGACGGCCGGATCGGGACCTACAGCACCACTGGTCGGTTCACGCTCGGGCTGGCTGGCGGGCGTCGACTGCACGAATCGCTTCCCCACCCCGATTACCGGGTCGTCGTCGGCGACGAGAGCGAGCCGTTCGTCCGAGACGGCAAGAACGTCTTCGCCAAATTCGTCCAGGAGGTCGATCCGGACGTACGGCCCGGCGACGAAGTCGCCGTCGTCCATCACGAGGGTGACCTGCTAGCGGTCGGGCGTGCGGAGTTGCCGGCAAGCGATATGCTGGATTTCCAGACCGGAATGGCAGTGGCCGTTCGAGACGGTGCAACGGACAACTAGCAGGGGCTAGGCCGAGCTGTCCAGACGAACTGAGACAGAGAACGAGCCAGCAGGTCGTTACCGCGTCGCCTGCGAGATAGCCTGATCCAGGTCGTCGACGATGTCGTCCGGGTCCTCGACGCCGACGGACAGCCGGACCATATCGTCTTTGACGCCAGCAGCCGCCTTCTCTTCGGCAGTGAGTTGCTGGTGGGTCGTCGACGCGGGATGGATCACCAGCGTCTTAGCGTCGCCGACGTTCGCCAGCAAGCTGGCCAGTTCCGTCGACTCGACGGTCTCGCGGGCGGCCTCGTAGCCGGCTTCGAGTCCGAACGTGATCATTCCGCCGTAGCCACCGTCGAGGTATTTCGAAGCGTTGTCGTGGGTCTCGTGGCTTTCCAGTCCCGGATAGTTGACCCAGGCGACTTCGTCGTGATCGTCAAGATACTCGGCGACGAGCTGGGCGTTCTCGCAGTGCCGTTCCATCCGCATCGGCAGCGACTCCAGACCCTGGATCGTCTGCCAGGCGTCGAACGGCGACTGCTGGTTGCCCAGATCACGCAGTCCGCGTGCGATACCGGCGTAGGTGAACGCCGCCTCGCCGAACCGGTTGGCGAAGTTGACGCCGTGATACGCGGGGTTGTCCGCAGCGATTTCGGGATAGTCCTCGGCGTACTCCTCCCAAGGGAAGGTGCCGCCGTCGACGACGACTCCGCCGACGGTCGTCCCCGAACCGTGGATCCACTTGGTCGTCGACTCCCAGACCAGGTCCGCGCCGTGCTCGATCGGGTTCGAGAGATACGGCGTCGCGAAGGTGTTGTCGACGAACAGCGGGACGCCGTGGTCGTGAGCGATGTCGGCGATGCGTTCGATGTCGGGCGTCACTAGCGCAGGGTTGCCGATAGTTTCCAGATGGACGTAGGCCGTGTCCTCGTCGATTGCTTCCTCGTAGGCGTCGTAATCCAGCGTATCGACGAAGCGCGTCTCGACGCCGTTTCGTGGCGCGGTGTGGGTGAAGTAGGTGTAGGTGCCGCCGTACAGCGCCGAGGCGGTGACGACGTTGTCACCGACGTCCGCAAGCAGGAAGGTCGTGAGGTTGAGCGCGCTCATCCCCGAGGCAGTCGCGACGGCGCCAACGCCTCCCTCCAGAGCTGCGAGTCGCTCCTGAAGCAGTCCTGTCGTGGGGTTCATCAGCCGCGAATAGATGTGGCCCGGTTTCTCGAGGGCGAACTGCTCGGCGGCGTCTTCGGCGTCCTCGAAGACGTAGCTGGTCGTTTGATGGATCGGCGGTGCGCGTGATCCCGTGGCAGGGTCGGGTTCTTCCTGCCCGACGTGCAAGGCGTCAGTCTCGAATCCGCGGTCGTCGTCAGTCATCGTTCGTCCGGTTGTTGGCGCGTCGTGTCCGTATAACCATCCCCTCGCGTCCGGTATCGCCGTGACGTGTGACAGTTGGCAATACTCGCCAGAACCCGGCAGCTACGAGAAGACTAGCCGAAGCTCCGAACAGTAAGCTCCAGCGTCTCCAGGTCGACGATAGGCGCGAACCCGGCGTCGGGGTCGATGTTGACGCTTTCCTGGAAGTCCGTCTGGGCTTGCCAACACCCTGAATTGATCGTCAACACGTTGTGGTACTTGCCGTATCCCAGCTTGTGGACGTGGCCGGCGTGGAAGATGTCCGGCACCTCGTCGATGATGAGATGGTCCTTCTTTTCGGGTGCAAGTCGGGTGTGTCCGCCGTACTGAGGGGCAACGTGGCGCTTCTTAAGGAGTTGATACATCGCCTTGTGCGGCTCGTCGTAGGAAGCCTTCTCGTCGGGGAGTTCGGCGATCACTTCGTCGAGGCTGACACCGTGATACATCAGCACCGAGACGCCCTCGATCGTGACCATCGAGGGGTTGGAGGTGAAACGGGCGTCGTGGGCGGACATCGTCTGTCGCAACTCGGAATCGAATGCAGGCTGGGGTTCGGCCAAGCGAACAGCGTCGTGGTTGCCCGGGATCATAACGATCTCCATATCTCCGGGCACTTCCTTGAGATACTCCGAAAAGCGCTCGTACTGGTCGTAGACGTCGATAACGTCCAGTTCCTCGTCCTGGTCAGGATAGACCCCGACACCCTCGACCATATCGCCGGCAAGCAGGAGGTACTCGACACCCTCAGCGTCGTCAGTGTGAAGCCAGTCGGCGAAACGATGCCAAGCGTCGGCTTTGAACTCCTGACTGCCGACGTGGACGTCACTGATAAGGGCAGCTTTTACCGGTCGATCCGCCGTCGACGGCTCGTGGGTGCGAGGGATATCGGGGAAGTGCAGCGAGTCGACAAAGAGAATCCCGCCGTCGTCAGCCAGTGTTCCCTCAACGGCGATCACCTCATCGAGGAGGAGTTCGCCAACGAGGTCGGCGATCGGCCGGTCTTTCATCACTAACGTCGGAAAGGTTCCGTTGGTGTCTTCGAGTTCGACCAACCAGTGGCCGCTCGCTGTCGATCGAATGTCCGAGACCATCCCGACGACCGCGGCCTCTTCGTTCCCGGGGAGCGATTCGAGTGCGTCGGTCGGGCGATGGTTGACGCGGCCGCGAAGCTGTTTCGAAAGCCGCTCGTAGCGGTCACGAAAGACGGCGACGAAGTCGCTGTACTCGCCCGTTCCAGTCGACTGGCCGGTCATATCGCCGTCGATCTCGACGGAAAGCTGTTGGGGGTCGATCTCCCGTGTAGTCCGCTGGTCGTCCTCGATTCCACGTTCTGATCGCCCCGTTGTTTCGACTGGAGAGGGGTGATCAGTACCTGATGATGGCGTAGATTTCGTCGCAGTTGAAACAGAGGGAGAGTCGCCGGAATCCGTGGATGAGTTCGAACGGTCAGCGGTTTCAGGGGAGTCGGTAGGTGGAGTGGAGGCGTCCGGTCGATTCGATGTAGATTCCGTGGGCTCTGAGACTGACCGGTTGCCCAAAGAACGGTCAGTGTCGTTCGTGTCGAGTGTGTCACGGACGTGGCTCGCCCGAAGCTTGAGCGCGTCGTCGGGGAGTTCCTCGATGGCCCGATCGAGAGCAGCGTCAGTGTCCGGGGCGTCGGCAAGTAGCGTCACGGCTTCGCGCTCGGCATTGTAGCCACGGGCCACGAGTTCACTGACGATTCGGGCGGGCGTCTCAAGAGGCACACCGCGAGGATTCGCGCCGCCGAGCAAAAGGGTGACGGTAAGAGAGGGGCCAAGCGAAAGATTGGTGCCCGTCCGCCGGGGAGGAACTGACAATGGAAGACGAGGGCCCGCAGTCGGGACCACGAGGTGACGATATCCAGAGCCCCGAAACCGACACCACAGAGTCAGACGAAGATTCTAAAGCGGGGACTCCAGACCTGAAGGAAACGCAGGGCGTAGTAGACGAACGGACAACTCTCGGAGTGGAGGGGCAATTGGGGGCCAGCGAGCAGCGAGGGACGGCAACAGACGACCGTGGTCCGTCCAGTCGACAGCGACGGGACGGTGGGAGCGATACTGGTGGCGGGGGAAACTGGATGCTGTATCTCTATGATTTACTCAGCAGCGTCGGGATCGTCATTCTGATCGGTGCGTTGTTGTTCACTGCGAGTGGGATCTGGCCGCCAATGGTCGCCGTCGAGAGTGGCAGTATGGAACCGGTGATGCAACGTGGCGACCTGGTTTTCGTTATGGAGTCCGAACGGTTTCCCGGCCCGGGGGCACACGAGAGCGGCGTCGTCACCGCACAGGCCGGACAGGACACCGGTTACGAGAAATTCGACGGGAGCGGGGACGTGATCGTCTACAAGCCCGACGGAAGCGATTACAGAACACCGGTGATCCACCGCGCGATGTTCTGGGTCGAGGAAGGGGAAAACTGGGTCGAGAAAGCTAACCCGGAGTACTTGCCAGACAACGCGGTCTGTGAGAGAGAGGCCGTACAGAACGCGACGAACATCGCCAGTTGTCCGGCACCACACGCCGGATTCATCACGAAAGGTGATGCGAATGCACACTACGATCAGGTGAACGGCATCGTCCGCGGGCCAGTCAAACCGGCCTGGGTCGTCGGGACGGCCGAACACGCAGTCCCGTATCTCGGCGCTATTCGACTCAGCGCACAGGCGGCGACAGGAAACCAAACAGTCGGGCAAGCGTGAGAGCTACGCTTAGGCAGGTGTTAGCCGAGACCGGAGCCCTGGAAGACCGTTCGTGTGTAGATGAGCGCGAAAGTACCGCAGAGGAGTTACTGTTGGTCGAATCGAGCCTGAACGAACGGCTGGACGTCTTCAATGTCGCCGAGTCGAGAGTCGCTCAACAAGACCGCTTCAGTTTCGTCGATTGGGACTGACAACGAGATTTCTTTGGTACGGCCGTAGCGCCCCTTCGAAACGACGACGGCGTTGACGATGCCGAGCATATCGAGTTCGGAGATGAGATCGGTGACGCGGCGCTGGGTGAGCACGTCGGCGTCGATTTCCTCACAGAGGCTCTTGTAGATATTGTATACCTCGCCAGTGTTGATGTTGTGGACGCCGTTTTTCTCCAGGAGAATGATCGCAAAGAGCACGAGTTTTGACTGCGTCGGGAGGGTGCGGACGACTTCGACAACGCGGTCGAGCTCGATTTTCTCCTGGGCCTGTCGGACGTGAGCTTCCTCAACGCGGTCGGTGTTGTCCCGTTCAGCGAGTTCGCCGGCCGTCCGAAGGAGATCAAGTGCGCGTCGAGCGTCGCCGTGTTCCTGAGCCGCGAACGCGGCACACAACGGGATGACATCCTCCGAGAGCGATCCGTCCTCGAAGGCGACTTCCGCACGCGCCTGCAGGATATCCCGGAGCTGATTTGCATCGTACGGTGGGAAGACGATTTCTTCCTCGCCGAGGCTGGACTTGACACGGGGGTCGAGAAAGTCAGTGAACTTCAGATCGTTTGAGATACCCATAATCGAGACTTTGGAGTTCTCTAGCTCGGAGTTCATCCGAGAGAGGTTATACAAAGTGTCGTCACCGCTCTTTTCGACGAGCTTGTCGATTTCGTCGAGCATAATCACGACGACGCGCTCGGTGTAATCGACCGCCTCGAAGAACGTGCTGTAGACCCGGTCGGTCGGCCAGCCAGTCATCGGGACTTCATCGAACTCCTCGCGTTCCTCACGAAGCGTTTCGAGCGTGGTTTCGATCGCGTCAATCGACTCGAAGTCAGTGTCGGCAAGCGAGGATTCACCGTCCCGTACGTCCTCACGCAAGGACTCGAGTCGGTCGATCCGTTCAGAGATATGCTCGCGGTTTTTCTCGATGAACTTGTTCGCGAGCTGTGCGAGGACACGGTACTGCGTGTCAGTTACTTCACAATTTATGTATTCGACTTCGCAGGCGACGGCGTATTTCTCGGAAGTCGCCTCAAGTTCTTCGCTGACGAATTTGGCACTGGCGGTCTTCCCGGTCCCGGTCTTACCGTAGATGAGGATATTAGAGGGGGTATCACCACGAAGCGCGCTAACGAGGATTGTCGCCATATTGTTGATTTGATCCTCGCGATGGGGGAGCTTGCGTGGCGTGTAGGAGGGACGGAGGACCTCTTTCTGCTCGAAGATCGGCTCACCGCTTAGCAGGTCATCGAACAGGCCGCGTGAGGCTTCATCAGTATCGTCTTCGTTGTCAACGTCGTCCAGAACGATATCATCAAGTGAGGACGCACCGAACGACTCGGCGCTGTCATCGGCCGGGGCGACCGTAGATTGCTTCGTTGCGTCGCTCTCAGAGTCGATATCCGGCGTAGCCTCGATCCCTGCGTCGGTTTCGTCGTCTTCGTCTGTCATAGTGGAGACCCCTTGCTTTCAGGTGGAAGTGACACGGCGCGGAGAGAGATATAGCGGAAGAGATGTTTTACAAGTGGAATTCCGCCGTTTCCTGAGTTCGGCCGTGTCCAGTTGAACCAAAAAGAACCCGTGGTTGACAGCATATTAAATATTACGGTGGAGCGATAGAGAGTGGGGACATTTCACGAGCGATAAAGAAAGTCAGAATATTCCGGGGCGGGCTGTGGTGGACGAGATTGCATTAGATATAGGACACGTTGAATGGTTCATCGTGGCGAGTCGGTCCGTAATGATGCGGTTTCTTCGATTGTAGAAGGGGCCAGTATCGAGCCGATCGAACGCTCGGGTCGGCATCACTCTCGGGAGTTTGGATATATGGCAGCACTCACTGTGCTAAGACCTAACGAGAAGACTTACGACAACGGGAACAAGCAGACCCATCACGAACGCAGCCCCCACCCCTTCGTTTCGGGTGGAACGCGTCAAGAGGGGGTAGGGGGTGCGAAGAGCGTCTCTAGAGAGCGAATGATTTAATACTGTTAGATGTATACCAGACCCGTAGTGGGAAAAACAATATACTTGTTATCGTCACGTCTAGTCCTCTAGAGTCTAGAAAATACAGAGAAGAAAACGGTCCTCGTCCGTTTCGTTACTTCATATCCACTCTTCTACCGCCCAGCTCTAGCTCATCCATTCTTTATTCCCTCACTGAACATCAGTCACTACACGGTCGTTCTTCTCTTCCAGTAGTTGTTCTGATACACCGCAGCCCGGGTAGAATCGGCTCGGACATCGTTGGTTTCCACGATCTCGCTCCCGTTTCGCCGTGTCCCACTCCCGGTTCTCTGGTAGTTCCACTCGAAACGAAGGGGTGGGGGTGGTCGATGTGGTAATCTAGGACATAAAGAGGACACTGGCTGTGTACCCAAAATTCTAGGGCGTGACTGGTACTCATACTGTTCGATCCCGTGCAACAGCAAGTTCTCAGACATACCTGACACTCGTGTTCCTGGCGCTTCGTCGACCGGGGGAAAGAGACCCCCTGATAACCGGTCTCGTGTACGGTCGTTTATGTGTGTCTGACGCACACTTAAGTGAATACGGGTAGCTTGTACGTCCAGACGCCCGGTATCGGGCGCGGGAGGACACTGAGGATGGGACTGCTCACAGGACTCAGAGACAGCATTTCCCGTGCAGCTTCGTCGCTGTTCTCTGAACAGGACCCGAAACGTATCGGCATCTACGGGCCGCCAAACGCCGGCAAGACGACCCTGGCAAACCGAATCGCTCGTGATTGGACGGAACACGGTGACGCCGTCGGACCGGAAAGTCACATTCCACACGAGACCAGACGCGCCCGTCGGAAAGAGAACGTCGAGATCGAACGAAACGGCAAGTCCGTCTCGATCGACATCGTCGACACCCCTGGTGTGACGACGAAAGTCGATTACACGGAGTTCCTCGATCACGATATGGAAAAAGAGGACGCTGTCCGTCGTTCCAGAGAAGCCACTGAAGGTGTCGCTGAGGCGATGCACTGGCTTCGCGAAGACGTCGACGGCGTGATCTACGTACTGGACAGCGCCGAGGATCCGTTCACGCAGGTCAACACGATGTTGATCGGGATCATCGAGAGTCAAGATCTGCCCGTGCTGATCTTCGCGAACAAGATTGACCTCGAGGAGTCTTCGGTCAAGCGTATCCGCAACGCGTTCCCCCAACACGAGACAGTGCCTCTCTCCGCACTGGAAGGCGACAATATGGACGAGGTCTACGACAAGATCGCGGAGTACTTCGGGTGATCACGATGGCAGAAGTCAAAGCACCAGACGACGCTGACGGCGTGCAGATCGATATGATTAGTGGTCAGCGTATGGAGGGGCTGACCAGTATGGAGAAGATCCGGCTGATTCTCGACGGTGTCCGTGAGGGCAACATCGTGATCCTCGAAGAAGGGCTCACTCCGGACGAGGAATCGCGACTGATCGAGGTGACGATGACCGAAATCAGTCCCGACGAGTTCAACGGGATCGAAATCGAGAGCTACCCCCAGTCTGGCGACGATGAAGGGAGCTTTCTCGGCCGACTTATCGGACGAGACTCGACCCCGAACAAGCTGACGGTAATCGGCCCTGCTGACCAAATCGAGACCCTGCACAAAGACGAAACCCTCATCAGCGCACTCGTCTCCCGGAACTGATGCCACACCAGTGTACCACCTGCGGGCACGTGTTCGAGGACGGCTCCAAGGAGATGCTCTCGGGTTGTCCGGAGTGTGGCGGCACGAAGTTCCAGTTTCACCCTGAAGGAGCTGATATCCCCGAACGACCTCCAGCTGATGTCGAGCCGCCGGACCGACCTGACGCCGAAGAGGGGGTCACCGGGACGGTCGGCAATGCGGCTGCGACCGTCCGAAATCTGGTCGGTAGTGGCGATTCGTCCCCGACTGGGCCCGACACCACCGCTTCAGGTGGAGCCGACTCGCCGTCTGAGGAGAACGTCGCAGGCGTCGCCCTCAACGACCGGTCCGAGAACACGGCGTCTACTGAAACGAGCACGGAGTCTCGGCCCGATCGGTCGACTGGAGAAGACGCCGCTCAGGCCAGCGCTCGCTCGGACGTCGTCAACTCTGACGAACTTCCGGACGCTGACTCGACGCCACCCCCTGTCGACGACGGAACGGTCGTCGAGAAACCTGACGACGACCGACCCGACCTTTCGGAACTCCGAGAGGAACTCAACGATCAGTTCGAGTCGATCAAGGTCGTCGAACCCGGCCAGTACGAACTCAACCTGATGGAACTGTACGACCGCGAGGAGTATATCATCGCCTTGCAGGAAGACGGCAAGTACTCCATCCAGGTGCCCGATCGGTGGCAGGACTAACCTCGTGTTGACCCGTTTTTCGACGACTACAGGAACGGCGGCACGGCACGAGCCAACCGCAAAAGCATACTGACCACTCCCGTTACTGTTGTCAACCGGACGTTCCACTCTGCGGGGTCGACCTCCCACATATTCGCTGTGTCACGCTATCGGAACTGCCCGCCACCCTTGGCAACTATTTTATCGCTCCCGCCCGTTCCGTGTGGATATGGATTATCGCGAAGTCGAGGGAACCCGCGAGTTCGTCGCGCGTCTCGCACACGGCGAAGACTGGCGCGCACAGATCGAGGACTTCGCACGTGCGGAGGGGATTGACGCCGCCTTTTTCGTCGGCCTGGGTGCCGTCCAAGACGCGGACCTGCTCTACTACGATCAGACCGACCAGGAGTATTACCCGATGGAGTTCGACGAACCGCTTGAAGTCGCCGCCTGCATTGGAAACGTCTCCCTGCTTGACGGTGAGCCGTTCGCACACACCCACGCCGTTCTCTCCCGAGCCGACGGCTCGACCGTTGCGGGCCATCTCGACGCCGGGACGGTCTTTGCAGGTGAACTGTACGTCCGGGCCTTCGAGCAGTCGCTCGAACGCGCTCACGACGAACCGACTGATCTCGACCTCTGGCCGCTATGAGGGAGGTCGACGAGCGGTACTTCGAGACGCTCGAAGACGGTCTCGAAGACGCGATATCGGTCGCCAACGAGGCCCGCCAACGGGGCGGCGACCCCGAACCTGAAGTCGAGATCCCGACCGCGCGGGATATGGCCGATCGCGTCGAGAACATCCTCGGAATCGAGGGCGTCGCCGAGCGAGTCCGTGAACTCGAAGGCCAGATGTCACGTGAGGAAGCCGCTCTGGAACTGGTCGAGGACTTCGTCGACGGGAGCGTCGGAAGCTACGACTCCAAGGCGGGCAAAATCGAGGGTGCGGTCCGGACGGCGGTCGCCCTGCTCACTGAAGGAGTCGTCGCCGCACCGATCGAGGGAATCGACCGCGTCGAGATTCTCGACAACGACGACGGCTCGGAGTTCATCAACATCTACTACGCCGGTCCGATCCGCTCGGCTGGCGGGACCGCCCAGGCACTGTCAGTGCTCGTGGCCGATTACGCACGGGCCTTGCTGGGCATCGACCAATACAAGCCCCGCGAGGAGGAGATCAATCGCTATGCCGAGGAAGTCGCCCTCTATGACAAAGAGACCGGCCTGCAGTACTCCCCCAAAGAGAAGGAAAGCACGTTCATCGCCGAGCACATCCCAATTATGCTCGACGGTGAGGCTACTGGCGACGAGGAGGTCTCGGGGTTTCGCGACCTCGAACGGGTCGATACCAACTCCTCGCGTGGCGGGATGTGTCTGGTCTTCGCGGAGGGAATCGCGCTCAAAGCACCGAAGATCCAGCGGTACACTCGCAACCTCGATGAAGTCGAGTGGCCCTGGCTCCAGGATCTGATCGACGGCACGATCGGGAAAGACAGCGACGACCCGGAGGATGGCGACACCGAGGCCGACGCTGACGACGCGGAGACTGACACAGACGACGAGGACGAGCAGCAAGACGACGAATCGGCGGGACCACCGCGTGTCGACCCCTCAGAGAAGTTCCTCCGGGATCTGATCGCCGGGCGGCCCGTGTTCACCCACCCGAGTGAGCCGGGGGGATTCCGGCTCCGGTACGGCCGGGCGCGCAACCACGGGAACGCGACGGCGGGCGTCCATCCGGCGACGATGCACCTGGTCGATGACTTCCTCGCAGCCGGGACCCAACTCAAGACCGAGCGGCCGGGCAAGGCCGCAGGCGTCGTCCCCGTTGACTCAATCGAGGGGCCGATGGTCAAACTCGCAAACGGCGAGGTTCGTCGGATCGACGACCCACAGGAGGCCATTGAGATCCGCAACGGCGTCGAGGCAGTTCTCGACATCGGGGAGTATCTCGTCAACTACGGCGAGTTCGTCGAAAACAACCATCCGCTCGCCCCTGCCTCATACACTGTCGAGTGGTGGCGTAAGGACTTCGAGGAGACGGTCGCTGACGTCCAGGCGATGCGGGATTCAGTCGCGGTCGATCTGGCAGATCCATCGCCGACGGAAGCACTCGAATGGGCCCACGAGTACGACGCCCCACTCCACCCGAAATACACCTACTGCTGGCACGACATCACTGTCGAAGAACTGTGTGAACTAGCCACAGCCGTCGAGAATTCCGATATAGCCGTTACCGACGGCGCGACTATCGAGAGTGAAGACCCCCCTGTTTCCGATGCAGAGGCGGATCTCGCCATTCCACGGACTGAGACTGTTCGGGAGGCGTTGGAGACGCTTTTGGTCACACACGTCCAGACCGAGGAGTCGTTGCTCGTCTCCGAGTGGCGACCGCTGGTCTGGTCGATGGGGTTCGACGACGACCTCGACCGAGAGTGGTCTCGAAAAGACCTCTCTGAACGCGCCCGGACGTACGCCGACGGGGACAACGCGATCGTCGCGATCAACGAGGTCGCCCCGTTTGAGGTGCGCGAGCGTGCACCGACCAGAATCGGGAACCGAATGGGTCGACCCGAGAAATCGGAGGAACGCGAACTCTCACCTGCCGTTCACACACTGTTTCCGATCGGCGAGGCTGGGGGGGCCCAGCGTGACGTTTCAAAGGCTGGAACCCACGCGGAGAATATGCGAGATCAGCCGGGTCTGGTCGACGTCGAGGTCAGTCGGCGGCGCTGTGTCGAGTGTGGCACTGAGACGCACGAGGCCCGGTGTCCGGAGTGCAGTGGAGCCACGACGGCCGTTTACGTCTGTCCAGACTGCGGTCAGGAGGTCGACCCCGACGAGTCCGGGCGGGCCGAATGCCCTCGCTGTGAGACACTGGCTCGCCCAACGCAGACGAAAACGATCGACGTTCACGAGGTCTACCGTTCGGCGCTCGACTCCGTCGGCGAGCGAGAGGCGGCCTTCGACGTACTGAAAGGCGTCAAAGGGCTGTCCTCGAAAGAGAAAGTCCCCGAACCGATGGAGAAAGGGGTCTTGCGGGCGAAACACGACGTTTCGGCGTTCAAAGACGGCACGGTCCGGTATGATATGACCGACCTGCCAGTCACGTCCGTCCGCCCGGCAGAATTGGACGTCACCGCCGAGCAGTTCCGCGAACTCGGCTACGAGGAGGACATCAACGGCGACCCGCTGCGTCACGACGACCAACTCGTCGAACTCCGCGTCCAGGACATAATCCTCTCGGACGGTGCGGCAGAGCATATGCTCAAGACGGCCGATTTCGTCGATGACCTGTTGACGCAGTACTACGGCCTCGACCCCTTCTATGAGCTTGAGGACCGCCAGGACCTGGTGGGAGAACTCGTTTTCGGAATGGCCCCACACACCAGCGCTGCGACGGTCGGTCGCGTCGTCGGCTTTACGACTGCAGCCGTGGGGTATGCCCATCCGTATTTCCACGCCGCGAAACGGCGCAACTGTTTCCACCCGGATACACGACTGTGGTACGGTGAAGACGGTGACTGGCAACTCGGCACGATCGAGACTCTCGTTGAGGCCCATCTCACCGATCCTGAGCAGACGGATTTCGGGGACCTCGTCGACGAACCCGACATCGAAGTGATGGTCCCGTCTGTCGACGAAGAGGGGCAACCCTGTCGCAAACCCGTCGAAGCCGTCTCGAAACACCCTGCACCGGACCATATGGTCCACGTCGAAACTGACGCGGCGTCCCTTACTGTCACGCCCGGCCATTCGATGCTCCGGTGGGACGGCGACGAATTGCTTGAGGTCGAAGCCTCGGAACTGGCGGTCGGTGACGAACTCCCGGCGTTCGACGGCGGCGAGACCACGATGGGGGCCGACGCGACCGAGCCGGGTGTTCCCTCCGAAACAGTGACCGACATCGAGTACGTCGCGACTGATCTCGACTACGTATACAATCTGACCGTTTCTGACACCCATACTGTGGCTGTCGAAAACGTATACACCGCACAATGCGATGGAGACGAAGACTGTGTGATGCTTCTGATGGACGGGCTATTGAATTTTAGTAAATACTATTTGCCTGACAAACGCGGCGGTCGGATGGACGCGCCGTTGGTTATGTCCTCTCGTATCGACCCCGCCGAGATCGACGACGAGGCCCACAACATCGACATTATGCGGGAGTATCCACGGGAGTTCTACGAGGCCACTCTGGAGATGGCCGATCCCGAGGACATCGAAGACAGTATGACAATCGCTGAGGAGACGCTGGGCACCGACAACGAGTACACTGGGTTCGATCACACCCACGACACTACCGATATCGCGATGGGGCCGGATCTCTCGGCGTATAAGACACTGGGATCGATGGAAGACAAGATGGACGCCCAGCTTGAGCTCTCTCGGAAGTTGCGGGCCGTCGACGAGACCGACGTCGCCGAGCGAATCATCGAGTATCACTTCCTGCCGGATCTGATCGGCAACCTCCGGGCGTTCTCTCGCCAGGAGTACCGGTGTCTCGACTGCGGGGAGTCGTATCGTCGCGCCCCGCTGTCTGGGGAGTGTCGGGAGTGCGGTGGCCGGGTCAATCTGACTGTCCACGAGGGGTCGGTCAACAAGTATATCGACACCGCCACGGAGGTCGCCGATGAGTTCGATTGTCGACCCTACACGAAACAGCGCTTGGAGATCCTCGACCGCTCGATCGAGCGGATCTTTGAGAACGACAAAAACAAACAGTCCGGCATTGCGGACTTTATGTGACTGATCCGGCCCCGTGCTACGACACCTTATCCGAGGTCGTGAAACGCAACGTCGCCGGTTTCGGTGCCGATCACAACGGCCGCCGGCGCGTCAGATGCGTCGGGGATTGCGATCCCGCCGGGATTGATATGGACTGCGTTTCGCTGCTCGTGGACACGCTCGTGGGTGTGGCCCCGACAGACGTAGTCGTAGTTGCCACTCTCGATTAGGGCCGTCACGATCGGTTCGCTCGTCCCGTGATAGACCGCGAACTCCGCACCCCCCAGCGTCAGTTCGCCCATCTCTCCGAGATACGTGCCAAACTCCTCGACGACGTTCTGGAGGTGCCACTCGCCGTCGTTGTTGCCCCGGACGGCATAGAAGTCAAAGGCTGCCGAATCGAACGGCGTCGCAGAGAACGGAGACACGATGTCGCCACAGTGGATCACGGCGTCGACACCCTCGTCGTGGAACGTCCCGACTGCTCGTTCGACCACGTCGCCGTTGTCGTGTGTGTCCGAAACGATGCCAACTTGCATACACAGGGTTACGACCCCACGAATGAAAAAGACGGTTGCATCGACGTTCTGTCGGCGGGAGCGTCGCCCCTCGGGGTCAGGGGACGTCCATCCGGCCGAAGCGATAGACTGCGCCGGCGAGTGCGGCGACCGCAACGAGGCCGACAACGATCACTGAGACGAACGGGGGCACGTAGCCCGCGAGCGGCGTCGACCCGCCGATCCCACTGAGGAGCGGATCAGTCCAGACACCACCAATATCGTAGACTCCCGAGACAGTCGAGACGGCCTCTCGCGTCGCGGGGGTAAACTCAGTGCCCAGTGCGCCGTGGATGGCTGCATAGACGTTTCCGAAGTGGTAGTTGACGTCTGGCACGTACAGGAACAGGTCCGCATAGAGATCCCCGACCGGCAGAAAGCGAACGAACAAAAACCCGAAGAACAACACCGGAACCAGTGCCGTCCCGAGAGCGGTCTGCAGACGCGTCCCGGTGACGACTGCAAGCAGGGTTCCGATCGCCGCAGCCAATATCGTGACGACCAGCGCATACGCCAGTGTCCCTGGCAATATCGTGAGGACGCTCCCGCCAAGCGCCAGCGCACTCGCACCTGTGGTCACATAGAGGGCGATCCCGCCGACTAGCAGTCCCGACAGCGTCGCCAGCACGCCGACGATGACGATTCCGAGGAACGCCCCGACCAGCGGCTCCCAGCGGCTCACGGGCTTGCTCAACAGCACCCGGAAAGTGCCCGACTCGAGGTGACTCGCGATGTTCGTCGCCGCCAGCACGGCCACCAATACCATCGGGAAGGTAACGAGCCAGACGAACGACAGCTGGACGTACAGCTCAACCAGGACCTGCTCCTGGGTGAAAAGCGGCGCACTCCCCAAATTCTCGTGACCCGTATTCCCCAGTGCCGTCGCGAGCAAGCCCGTCACACCGAAATACGGCACCAGAAACGCCGCGAGGATCTTCGGTCGCGTGCTGTCCCTGACGGCGCCGGAAACGAACAGACGGAGGCTCATTGCTCTCCCTCCTCGAGGATGTCCGCGAAGGCTTCTTGGAGTGTCCCGGCCTCGGACATCGACCGCAGCGAGATGTCGTGTTCGACCAACAGCCCCTGCAACCGCTCGCGGAGTTGGTCGGCGTCGTCGGTCATCACGAGCAGGCGACCGTCCTCGATCTCGATGTTGCGGGCAACCTCGATATCGGCCAGCAGCTCGCCGACGCGCTCGTCGTCGTCGGTCTCGACTGCGAGTGCCTGTCCGCCGTAGGCCTGCTGGACAGCGTCGATCGTATCCGTAATCACGATTTCGCCGTCCCGAAGGATCGTCACTGTCCCGACGTACTGTTCGAGTTCCGCGAGCACGTGGCTGCTGACGAACACTGTCATCCCCTGCTCGGGAAGTTCCCGCAGCGCGTCCATAATTTTCTGGCGGCCCGAGGGGTCCAGACCCGTTGTCGGCTCGTCCAGAATGAGCAACTCGGGATCGTGAATCATCGCCTGGGCCAGACTGAGCCGACGTTGCATTCCACCACTGTAGGAGCCGACCCGACGGCCAGCCGCCTCCTTCAAGTCAAGCCACGACAGGAGTTCGTCGGCCCGTTCGCGCACGTCCGATTTGTCCATCCCTGCTGCCCGCCCCATATATTCGAGATAACCGCGGCCGGTCATCGACTCCCGTAGCGCCAGTTCTTGTGGAGAGTACCCTAGTAGTTCCTTGGCGGCTTTCGAGCCGGCAGGTTCGCCGCCGATGGTCGCTTCACCGTCTGTCGGGCTCAACAGCCCTACCAGCAGTTGCATCGCGGTCGTTTTCCCGGCGCCGTTGGGTCCGACGAACCCGTGGACGCTCCCCTCTTCGACAGTCAGATCGATCCCGTCGACTGCGACCGTCTCTCCGAAGTGCTTGGTCAGATTCGTGGTTTCGATCATCGCTGGACCCTCCGTCGGACCGCATCAACAATTGGCACGCCGAACAGCCCCACCACTGAGGCGCCCGCCGCCGCATACAGCAAGATGTCCGCCGAGGAACTACCCGTCACCGCTATCGTCGTGCTGTCGTAGACGGTAAACCCGTCCGGACTGGTCGCCGCTACGTTGACGGTGTGCTCGCCGGGCGGTAATCGCACACTCGTCGACTGGTCGGTCGTCACCGCGACCGGTCGCTCACCGACCGTGACTCGCGTCACTCGATCGCTTCCGTCGTCGAACTCCCAGGACAGCGCTACGTCCGGACCGCCGCTCGCTTCCAGCGTCACGCCTGCGGTCACGTCGACCGTCCGGAGTCCGGCGTCGCTGGCAAGCACGCCGACGTCCGAATCGAGGTCGACGAACGGTCCGTCGGTGGCGTCGCCACTGACCAGGATCTCGCCCTCGCGTGGGTCGACGACGTACATTCGGCTGTCACCGTCACCCACTGGATCGGCGATCACGCCGAGGTTCGGCTCCTCGCTGTCCGGTGCGGGCAGTCGCTGGACGCGAGTGGCCGGCGCGAGCGGTTCCTCGTCGGGATCGACCGTCTCGAACGGTTCGAGGACGATCCGCTTCAGGCGGTCACCGCCCGAGAGCGCGTACAGGTCGACTTTCGCTCCGCCTTCGGGGGCCGTCGTCGCGAGCGCAACTGCTTGGGTGCCGTCGACGGTGCCGGCGAGGTCCGCGGGCCGGTACGTCTCGCCGAAGCCGCCTCGCCGGGACAGATCCTCCTGTCGACGCCACCTTTCCTCGACGCCGTCGGTAACAGACACGGTAAACTGGTCGCCGTCGCTCGCACACGTCACCAGCCCACTCGTGCCACTCGGTGACGATAGTTCCCGGACTGTCGGCGTCATTCCCCGTTCACTCTCGAACTGTTGTATCACCGCTCCAGCACCCGGTGAGACGACAGTCCACGTCTGCGTCTCGTCGCCCTGAACACGACACAACACCTCTCTGTAGCTGTCTCCGTCGAGGTCCCCGATTGTCCGAATCGACCCGGAAACGATTCGTTCCCCGTCCGACTCGAACGTCGTCGTCTTCTCGAAGGTGATGTATTCATCGCCGTTTTCGGTCTCGCTTCCGGTTTCGATGACTGCGAACGACACTTGGTCATCGTCCGAAATCGCGAGCATATCTTCGTACTCCCCGGGCCCACCGACACTTACGTAGTTGACCCGTCGACTGTTCTCGATTGGGGGCCACAGCTCGCTCTCGTCGGGACGGTACCTCCAGAAATCGGTGATTATCTCCTCTGTGAGATTGACGAACGCGACCCCATTGTTTCCACCGACGAACACGATATCGTCGTCCTCGTCGAGCGTATTGATCGAGACCGGATTGATCAGATTGGGTAGTGTCCCGCTACGTTCGACTTCGAGTGGGATTCGTGCCCGCTCGCTGCCGTCCGTTCCGGAACGGACGACGAGTTCAGCTGTCGGTCGACCGCCCAGTTCGTCCAGTTCTGCGAGTCGATCCTGGATCTTGTTTTGCTTGCTCTGGATCTCGTCGCTGTTGTCGATATCGTTGTTTCGCTGTTCGCGTTCGAGGTTTCTGATATCCCGCTCGAGATTCGAGATTTCGCGCTCGATTTCGTCGATCCGTTCGGCGTTGCCCTGGCTGGGTCGCTGTTCGATTCCTAGGAGATCGGCCCCGCTGTCGCCGTTGATCACCTGCAGGTTCCGTAGACCGCCCTCTCGATGGAACTGCTCGGCGCCGAGCGTTTGCGACCAGACGATCGATCCGTCAGTTCCGGACCGGACCACGAGTGATCGTGACTCGACGCCGCGCCGGTTGTCGAGATAATTCCGTGAGTAGATCAGATAGTCATCGACGCCGTCGCCGGTACAGTCTGCTTCCAGCACCACGCCGTCCTGTATCGCGGGGAAACTCCAGACGACATCCGTCCCCGGATCGATGACCTGTACGTCTCCGGACGTCGAGGCAACTACGAGATTCCCGTTGTGGCTCCCGAGATACCCCTGTCCGTCCGCCGAAGTGCGAACCGACCCCGGCGGCGCGGCCGGGACCGCGAGTTCCTCCCCGATCTGTCCGCTCGCGAGGTCGAGTTTCGTCACTGTTTGCGTGTCTCTGTCGGGTACCGACGGTACCAACAGAGATTCCGAATCGAATTCGCCAGCAAACCAGACGTTGCCCGCCCTACCGAGGTTGACCGACTCGTTCGTCCACTGGGTCTCCCCTTTTGCGGTGACAAGCGCCACTTTTCCGGGGTTCTGATCGGGGGCGTACTGACCCCGTTCGCGGACGCCGACCGCGACTCTGTCGCCGTCGATCTGGGCCAATTCGAGATTGAAGAAGTTCTCATCGGCCGCCCGATCCGGACCGCCGGCCATCGTCGGCCGATTGCCGATCCGTCGGTAGTACGACTCCAGTTCGTCGCCATCGGGCTCGTGCACTTGTGTTTCCCACTCGACTGATCCGTCGCCGGCACGCACGCCTTTCACGTACCCGTCTTCGGTCGTCACGATCAGGTCAGCAGGCCCACCCTCGATTGGGTAGAGGTCCCACGCCGACCGTGGAATCGACTGTCCGCCGCCCTCGAAGGAGTCGGCGAGTCCCGTGGTGAACTCCGTTTCGCCGCGGTCCCCGTCGATGGCTAGCAACTGCCCGTCCTGGGTGGTCGCGTAGACCGTCCCATCGAGTGCCTGCACTCGCCAGGTGTAGTAATCCCGATCGACCGTCCAGACCTCCTCGCCGCTCTGGCTGTCGAAGCCCACTACGCCGTATCCCGTCGCGACGGCGACGGTGTCGCCGACTGCGACCGCGTCGAAAACAGGGACCTGTCGGTCGATCTCCCCGAACGTTTGGCTGAACACCGACCGCGTTCGGGCCGCTCGCCACTCGACCTCCCCGCTCGTGAGATCGACCGAAAGCACGTTCGGGAAGAACGGGTCCTCGACCAGCAGTATCGCCCGGTCGTCCCCGAGGTGGCTGATTTGCCGAACCGGCCGGGTCGGAACGAACGCCACAAGCGCCTCGTTCTCGAAGACATAACAGCCACGGTCAGTTCCGACCAGCAGTCGATCGCCGGCCGACACAGGTGCCGTCGTTACTGCTCCTTCGAGCGTGGCTGGGGTTTCGCCGCCCTCAAGTTGGGCTAGCGCATCCAGACTGCCGTCCCAGTTGCGCCCTGATACCTGCTCTTCTGTCGGTGGTAGCGACCCCCGTGCGGGGTTCGCCCCCACTGACGCGGCAACACCACCGCCAGCCAGCGCCGTGAGCACGGTCCGCCGGTCATACGGCATCGTCGACCAACTCCCCGTGGGGCCGTCCGGTCGTGCCCGCCGGTGCCATTCGCCTGACGAGTTTCATATATAACCATCTAGTAAAAATTTATATATAAATCACGGCGCGTTCTCGGCAGGCAAGAACGGCTAGAAAAACCGACAGCTCTACGCGTATTTCTTCAGCACGTCGACGACGACCAGCTCCTGGCCGGTCAGAGCATTGAGGTACGCGCCGCCGGCGATGGAGACGTGGTCGTAGTCCTCTTCGTCGAGACCGTACAGCGACAGCGTGCGGGCGGTGTCACCGCCGCCGACGACCGAGAAGCAGTCGGTCTCGCCGATGGCCTCGATGAGTTCGACTGTCCCGTCCGCGAAGCGTTCGTCCTCGAAGACGCCGACTGCGCCCTTCACGAAGACGGCTTCGGACTCCTCGATGATCGGCTTGTACGCGTCGATGGTGTCGTGGCCGATGTCGAGATAGCCCGTCCCTTTCTCGTCGACGTCCTCGAGGGCGATTTCGGCGCGCTCGCCGTCGTCGTCCTCGTAGGCGAAATCAACGGGCAGTTCGAACTCGTCGCGACGGTTCTCGACGAGGTCCTCGAGGGTGTCTTTGGTCTCCTCCCACTGGCCGTCAAGCAGGTCCATACCGCCGACGTCCATCCCGACGGGTTCGCCCTCGGCACGGAGGAACAACTCGCCCGGTAGACCGCCGACGAGGAAGGTGTCGACCTTGTCCCCGAGGTTGTTGACAACGCTGATGACGTCCTCGGATTTGTTGCCACCGCAGAGCATCGTCACCTGGCCGTCGAACTCCTTCTCGGCGACCGAGGTGTTGTACTGGTACTCTTTGTCCATCACGAGGCCGGCGTAGGTCGGCAGCTCGACGGCAAACCCGACCGTCGAGGCGTGAGCGCGGTGGGCCGCCGAGTAGGCGTCGTTGATGAACGCGTCGAACAGCGGTGCGAGCGTCTGGACGAACTCGCTTTCGGCGTGTTCTTCGGCGGGCTTTTCGGGCAGTTCGTCGTCGGCCATCCGGGTGTTCTCGAGCAGGAGGATCTCACCGGCGTCGAGGGCGTCGATAGCGTCGATGGCGTCGTCACCGTAGATATCATCGACGAAGTTGATCGGCTTGCCGACGTACTCTTCGAGAATCTCGGCGTGCTGATCGAGCGAAACGAAGTCGTCACGGCCGGGGCGACCCTGATGGGCCATCAGCACGACTTCGTGGTCGTCGTCTGCGAGTGCAGCGACGGTCTCGGAGTAGCGGTCGAATCGGTTGTTGTCCTGTACCACACCGTCCTCGACAGGGGAGTTGAGGTCGACCCTGACGAGGACGCGCTGGCCGGGCTCGAGGTCGTCGAGTGTGTTGTATTCGGGCATAGTGTTGTGGCTGGTTCGGTCGCGTGTGTCTGAAAAAACGGTGCAGTTGCGGGACGGCTTACGCGATGTACTCGGCGAGGCGCATCATCTGGGCCGTGTAGCCCATCTCGTTGTCGTACCAGGCGAAGATCTTCGCGAGGTCGCCGCCTTCGACCGTACTGGTCTTGTTCAGGTCGACAGCGGAGCCGTATTCCCATCCGAGGATGTCACGGGAGACGATTTCGTCGTCGACCGCGCCCATCGAACCTTCGAGTTCGCCGTTGGCGTACTCCTCCATCGCGGCGTTGATCTCGTCGGCGCTGGGGTTCCCCTCCAGATCTGCGACGATCTCGGTGATCGACCCGCTGGGGGTCGGGACGCGGATCGCCATCGCTTCGAACTTGCCTTTCAGTTCGGGCAGGATGTCCGGCGTCGCCGTCGACGCACCGGTCGTCGTCGGAACGATGTTCTCGGCGGCTGCCCGACCACGGCGCGTCTTGCTCTTGGGGCCGTCGACGATGTTCTGCGAGCCCGTGTAGGCGTGGATGGTCGTCATCTCGGCGGCGTTGACGCCGAACTCCTCGAGCAGGACATACATCGGCGGCGAGACGCTGTTTGTCGTACAGGACGCGCCGGAGACGACGTCCTCACCGTCGTACTCGTCGTGGTTGACGCCGTAGACGAACTGCGGGACCGGCTTGTCACCCTTCGGCGGCGCGGAGATCAGCGCCTTGTCGGCACCGGCATCGAGGTGTGCCGACGCCTCGTCTTTCGTCCGGAAGATGCCGGTCGACTCGACGGCGACGTCGACGTCCAGATCGTCCCACGGCAGCTCCTCCGGGTTCTGGATGTTGTACAGCGAGATGTCGCTGCCCCCGACGTTCATCGTGTCCCCGTCGCGTTCGAGGTCGTAGGGAAGGTTACCCAGCGTGGTGTCGTATTTCGCCAGGTATTCCATCTGTTCGAAGTCCATCACGTCGTTGATCCCCACGATCTCGACGTCGTCGTTGTTCAGCGCTGCGCGGAAGGTACATCGTCCAATGCGGCCGAAACCGTTGATCCCGATCCTGACCGTGTCGCTTGCACTCATAATTACTACTCCGTGTGAAATTGCTACGGTAGCGAGTAAATGTTTTTCG
>Ga0207850_100475_pt1 | contig 25005 bp, 24 predicted proteins | sample 23E2SouthBayCA_FD_187746 | JGI IMG/M metagenome (GOLD analysis project Ga0207850, IMG submission 187746) | Aerobic enrichment media microbial communities from Eden Landing Ponds, California, USA - A23 E3 (3) (SPAdes) | ecosystem: Environmental > Aquatic > Marine > Unclassified | place...
GCAGTGTAAAGGTTTCGCGCCTGCTGCGCCCCGTAGGGCCCGGTATCTTGTCTCAGATACCGTCTCCGGGTTCTTGCTCTCACAACCCGTACCGATTATTGGCACGGTGGGCCGTTACCCCACCGTCTACCTAATCGGCCGCAGCCACATCCTATGGCGCCGGAACGTTTCCAGCTCTCGCCACTCCAGGCTGAGAGCCGTATCCGGAATTAGCCTCAGTTTCCCGAGGTTATTCCGGTCCATAGGGTAGTTTGGCCACGTGTTACTGAGCTATCTGCCACGGGCCTAAACCCGTGCGACTAGCATGGCTAAATCGGACTCCGATAGCAATGGCCTCCGGCAGGATCAACCGGAATGTATCCTGGCCAAATGGCCAGGGGGTTAGGCGGGAACACACTCATAAGAGTGTGTGTGTCGCTATCGTATTGAGTCACGTTCGACGACACCCCGATCGGGTGTCACCGAACTACCAAGGCTAACATCAGATCCCATCTGTACGGCGGACCGCAGGGGTGGAATCCTCATTTCCTTCGGACCTGAACGTTACCCAGGAAGGGTCTTAAGCCCTTCGAACCAGATGTGTTCAGACCCGGTGTGGCCGGACGTTGACGACCTCGGTCAGGCCACCTTCGCGTCACATCCGAACACCCTATCATACTTAAGGGCGTCGGATTGCCCCGTGAGGGGCGGCGAACTCGGATCGTTTCCCGGATCGACCGGGACACGAGCCGTGAGTGGCCCAGCGAGGCAGGCGTTTGTCCTGCGCCACTGCGCATTTGGTTCGAAGAGAGGGTATTACTTAAGGCCGTCGAACCGCAGGCGCTTCGTCACGCGATTACACGGAGCAACGGTATGAAGAACCCCCGTGTTAATTGGCGCCAAATTAGTGGCTAGTGACCAGATAGGACCAGGACGGCAGCGGGCGCACGCGAACGCGCGAAAGAAGAGTCTATGTTCAGATCTCGTCGAGGTGTTCGACGCCCTGCTTCGAGACGTTCCCCTTCGTGATCTCTCCAGGCATCCAGTCGGGTTTGTCATCCGGTGCCTGTTCGTCCCAGGCCCAACCCTCATAGATGTGGACTTTCTTGGTGCCTTTCTCGCGCAATCGCAGTTCCGTGGGATCGGCTGCCTCTTCGCTAGAAGCAGGGTCGAGTCGTCGAGCGGCTTTCAGCGCAGCCTGTCGAGGGGTACTCCCTGAGAAGACGCTGGACTCTGTCCCATCCGGTTCTCGGAGTGCGAAGTTTCGCTTGTCTTGATCGGGTGCCATAATTTGACCACTCCGTGTGGAATCAGCACATGGCTCATTATAAATATACCCCAAAATCCGGTCCCGTCGCTCGGTTCATTTATAAGTGGTCGTGGGTGTGGTGGAGAAATATTCCGGAAAAACGGCTGTAGGGAGACCCAGTCAGTCTCGCACGCGCGGTTTCACTGTGGGGCGCGGCGGAATCGGGGCACGGTAGACTTAAGTATGTCGTGCGGCGATGGACGAGACAAGATAGCGCGATGGTGCGAAAGAAGAAGCTCAGCCCGAGTGGTGCCAAAGACGAGGACGGGGAGTATCACAACGTCCATATCAACCTCCACGAGGACGAGCTCGCCGTCGCAGGTATGGACATCGGCGACGAGGTCTTCGTTAGAGTTCGAGATAACAAGATTATCATCCAGAAGGCCGATCAGGAGGACGTCGAACACGAGTTTTGAGTCGAAATGAGTCTCTATGAACGCATCAGGCCGCTGTTGTTTCGATTGCCCCCGGAGACAGCACACGGAGTCGCCCACACGGGAATGGCAATGGCGGAACAGACGCCGCTACCGGGGTTGTTAAAACGCGGGTTCGCCGTCGACGACGAGCGGCTCCAAATTGAAGCGTTCGGACAGGAGTTTCCCAACCCAGTCGGGGTCGCCGCTGGTTTCGACAAGAACGCCGAAGTGCCGCGAACGCTCCGTGGGCTGGGGTTCGGACACGTCGAGGTCGGTGGAGTAACCGCCAGGCCCCAGTCGGGGAACCCACGTCCGCGGGTGTTTCGGTTGGTCGAAGACAAGGGGACCATCAACCGGATGGGGCTAAACAACGAGGGGGCAAACGCTATTGGAGAGCGTCTACGAACGACGACTGTTGAGTATCCAGTCGGGGTGAACCTGGCGAAAAACGAACAGACGCCGGCTGAAGATGCGCCTGCGGATTATCGGGATGCCTACGAGCAGGTCGCGGACGGTGGTGACTTCTTCGTCGTGAACGTCTCCTGCCCCAACTCCGAAGGATTCCGGGACTTACAGAACCGGGACACGCTGGAAGCGATCCTTGGCGAGCTCCGGGACGCCGGCGCAAGCCCGCTGTTGGTAAAGCTATCACCTGATCTGCCGGAGCCCGCACTCGAAGAGACGCTAGAACTGGTCGCAAAGTACGATCTCGATGGCGTCATCGCGACGAACACCTCGACAGGACGGCCAGAAAGTCTCGATAGCCCAAGCCGCGTCGAGGAAGGAGGGCTCTCAGGAAAGCCCATCGAGGAGACCGCAACGGAGACGGTTCGGTTCGTGGCCAAGCGGACCGACGTCCCGGTGATTGGCGTCGGTGGGGTGTTCACGGCCGCGGACGCCTATCGAAAGATACGCGCAGGTGCGAGTATGGTGCAGTTGTACACGGCATTTATTTTCCGTGGCCCAACTGTAGCCCGGGAGATCAACCAAGGTCTGGCGACGCTGCTGGAACGTGACGGCTTCGACAGTGTCAGCGAAGCGGTCGGGGCGGATCTGCCTTGAGACAGCGAAAGACTCCGGCGTCGACGATTCGTGTGTGATCTGCCTGTGGAGTCGAAGACGCCACGCTGTTGTGACCGACGATAGCTTCGAGTGCCAGTCCGGGACGCTCGAAATCCGGTGACGGTATGAACGATCGGCCTCCCCGCGTTCGCACGGACGAATACGAAATGCAGTCGGTTGTTTGACTACCCGATTGCCTACCCCACTCTTCGGTCCCGCTCCGTTCACTACGAAGAAGTTACAAAACCGGTACTGTTAGGTCGGTATCGGCACGATTCGGAGACGATGGGACAGGTACGCACGTGGCTGGCACGGAACCGCGAGCGCCTGGCGGTCTGGACGCTCGTCATCGTATTGCTGGCAGTTGTCAGTTCCCTGTTGTATTTCGCAGCGGCGTTTCACGGTAGCGAGGCAAGTATACAGGCCGTCCAGACAGACGACCGAATCAATCTTGAGCAGAAGGGTGGCGGTTACGTCCTCAGTCCCGCAGACCGGACATCAGACGTCGGACTGGTGTTTTACCCAGGCGCACGCGTTCATCCCGACGCGTACCTCTCGGTGCTGGCCCCGCTAGTGACAGAAGCGAACGCCACGGTCGTAATTCCGAAGATGCCACTGAACCTTGCGGTCCTCGATCAGGGTGCAGCGGCAGACATAATCGGACAACACGACGTCGAACAGTGGTACGTGGGAGGTCACTCGCTGGGTGGCGCGATGGCCTGTCGATACGCAAGCGAGAATCAAAAGCAGGTCTCAGGGGTCGTCCTGTTCGGGTCGTACTGTGACCGATCGATCAGCGACAGCGGTCTCCGGGTGTTGAGTGTCGTCGGGAAACAGGACACAGTACTCGACTGGAACAGCTACGAGAACAACAAGGAAAACCTGCCGGCCAACGCGACGGTCGCGGAGCTAGCGGGGCTAAACCACACACAGTTCGGGAGCTACACCGGCCAACCCGGCGACGAACCCTCGGGGACGGCCGACGCCGTTGCTCACCGACGGCTGGCGAACGTGACTGTGCCGTGGTTCAGGCAGGCGGCTGAAAACGCCACTCAGGGCGTCAGTCGAGTGACGGAGAGCCACTCGACGTCGTCGCCGACGAGTCCAAACACCATCCGCTTGCGGACACCGTGAGCCAGTCGGACGTCGAGTGCAAGGTCCCGCGGGGAGAACGAGTGGTCGGACGGGAGGACACGGACGAGCAACTCCGAATGTGTGAGTTCATCGACGTGCTCGACGTCCGCGTACGTCCGGAAATCAGCGCCGAACTTATAGCCTGTTTTCGGAACGACGTCACGGTTGCGAAGTGACCGATAGACCGCGAGTCGGCGGTCGAAGCGTTCCCCTTCGACCTCGCGTCCACGTTCGAGGAGCACCCGTTCGTCAAGCGCCAGCACATTCCGGGCAGCGAGAAAGGCGGCTTCGAGCAGGGACAACTGCAACGGTATCCCGTCTTCACCCAGCGGTTGGCCGTAGAACCCCCGTTCGTACAGCGCCGTCGGTGGGTCCCAGACGAGCACGCGCTCCTCAAGCAGATCACCGGGGACCCCGTGGGGAAGATCGACACGCGTCGAGCCGTCAATATCGGGGCGTTCGGTATCGAGATAGGTAATAGAGGACTCCTCATCGACGACAGCGAGGACGACCTCACCTAACGATCGCGTGGGAACGTCGGTTCGTTCGCCGACCGCTCGGACTCGGTAGGCGACAGTATCGTCCCAGGGACCGTCGCCGCGGGGATACACGAGAAAGTCGACGTCGGTCTCGTCGGTCGGAGAGAGATAGAAGCCACGATCGCGAAGGTCCTTGTAGACCAGCACGTCAATCTCGGAGACGAGGTCCGAGGACAGCAGATCCCGAAAGTCGAGTCGGTCGCCCGAGTCAGCGTCTCGGATTGCCTCGATATCGCCGCGATAGAGGATGTGCGCGGCCTCGACCGGGGCGAGCGCTAAGTTGCCGTCGACGACGCGTCCGTACCCGCGTGAGTCGTAGAACCGCTCGCGGGCCTGCCGGCCGCCCCGAACGGTCGATCCGTCGAGTGTGAGTTCCATATGCAATCCAGCCCACTCGCGCGCAAAGAGGCTACGGTCCGTCCGGAGCCAACCCGACGGCGTTACACGTCGCGTCCAGACAGCGCCGTCCGCCGTCGGTGTCGAAAAGCGGCAGTCCACAGGCACACTCGCCGACGACGATGCCGGAAGGGAACGCGAAGCCAGTGTCACAGTCGGGGTAATTCTCGCAGCCGACAAGCAGGCCGCTACGGCGGAGGATACGGAGATCACTGCCGCAGTTCGGACACTGCCACTCACGATCGAACGCACGCTTGACGACGGCGTCCATCGATTCACACTCCCGATCGAGACAGATTTCGAAGGCGTGTCCACGCTCGACGCGCATAAGCGGGAGTCCACAGTCACACTGCTGGTCGATAACAGTCCCGTCACCAGGGAGGCCAAACTGGATCGAGCAGCTAGTACAGGACACGCCGTCAGTGGTACGAACAAGTGTGCCCACACAGTCCGGGCAGTCGCCGACGGGTCGCCCGGCCGCGCTCGTGGGATACTGGCCGCGCGCGTACTCCTCGTGAACGTCGACCCGGAGGTGTTGGTCGCCGTCGTGGGCCTCGATCCGATCGGTCTCGACAGTGACCGATTCTGCACGGGTGAGCCACGCGACTGGCTGGTATCCGTCGGCGTCGTGGACCAGGACAGTGTTATCGGGTTTGACCAGCACAGTCATACGGCCGCGCTGCTCGTGTGCCCGGACCCGATTGCCATCGAACGTGCTCGTACACTCGCCGGTCGTGACGGTGATCACATCGTGCATACCGCGGGTGGTGCCGACTTCGAATGTAAACCCTCGGGGATCGCCATCGATTTCTCGTCGGCAACACATCTGTGCGTATGGACGCAGTGCTGTTTGATATGGACGGAGTCGTCGTGGACTCGGAGCGATACTGGCCGCAACTCGAGTCCGAGCGCCTCTTCCCGGAAGTCGTCCCTGAGCAGGACGTCAACCCCCAGGAAGTTATGGGGATGAACTACAGGGAGATTTACGAGTACCTGTCGAACAACTACGAGGTGGCCGTCGACAGTGACCGTCACGCCGAGCTGTTCGAGACGCTCGCAAACGAACTCTACGGTGAGCGCGTGACCTGTATGGACGGGTTCGAGTCGCTGGTATCGAAGCTACAAGCGAACGGTGTCAGCGTCGGACTCGTCACCTCGTCACCGCACGCGTGGATCGATATCGTGCTCGATCGGTTCGAGTTGAGAGGATGCTTCGACGCGGTCGCCAGTGCCGAAGACGTCGAGAACGGAAAGCCAGCACCAGACGTCTACGTACGAGCGCTCGAAGCGCTCGACACGGACTCGGACACGAGCGTCGCTATCGAGGATTCGACGACCGGGGCGACAGCCGCAAAGGCTGCCGGACTCCGGTGTATCGGCTACACCGGCGTCCACGACGGGATCGACCCAGAAGTAGTCGATACGATCGCTTCAGATCCCGAAGCGCTCGCCAGAACGCTGTTCGACGAGGGCGGCGGCCGACAAGCGTAATCAACGAACCGTTCGAATAGTTCTCAGCGGCCGTATTCTCGACCGAGAAGCAGCGAGACGACGTGTGCGGCCAACAACAGGACGAACGCTGTCATCGTCGCCTCGCCGAGACCGGTAAACAGCAGTGGGAGGTAAATGAACGGCAAGACGACAGCGACCCAGAACCCGACGAACCGAACCGTCGGAGCGAGGGCTGTCCGCACAGTCGCCATACTGAATCCGGGCGACTTTCGGCGACTCTCAGTTCCGGTCGGCGATGCGTTCGACATTGCGGGGACACCCACTCATTCATACAACCTACCCCCACATATAGACGGCCGACCATTAGCGCCATTTTACGCGAACTAGATCGGCCGTCTCAGGCCGTTAGGCGTGGACTCTACGATAGCGAGAGGATACGGAGTGGCTCAAAACCAGTTAGACATTTTATAGAGACGTCTAAGAGTGTTTCATTGTACGGCAATCGACACAGTAGACGGACAAATCGGCTGAAACGCCGTATGTGGGTCGTTACCGTAGAACATCGACGGATCGGGTATCGACGACCGGTGTCAAGGGGAGTTCGGGGTAGGCAATCTCGACTCGGAACGTGAGCGTGTCGGCATCGCCACCGAATACCCCGACGGGAAGTGTCGTTTCACCGAGATAGCAGTCAGTCGCGGTCATCTCCACACCGTTGACCGTCACACGAACGCCGGCGCGAGCGCCACCGGCGACACTCCGGACCGTTATTTCTTCCATACTGTTGTCGCCACGTGCGACCGTCTCGGGGAACGAGCCCCACTCGACGACGACTTTCGGGAGGTCACGGGCGCGTTCCTGAATCCGTTCGGTGACACCCTCGCTCAGGCCGGCGGCGACGAGCGCCTGCCGGTCGGCATCGAGTACGTCTGCCGGTGTCGCGAAGCCGGCGGCCGCGAGCGTCTTCGCCCGGCCGGATCCAACCCCGTCGATCGCTGTCAGCCCGACGGCGTCCTCGCTGAGGCCGTGTTCGACACGGGCCTCGACCCGACGAGCCAGGTTCGCTGCGCGGGCGTCCGCGAATTGATCGAGGAACGATCGCAGCGCCGCGAGTAGACGAAGCGCGTTCTGACGAATGATCCAAGCGTCACTTTGGAGTTCCGAAGGAACGGTGTCGTTCATTCCCGATCGAAGGATCGCATACACTTTCCGCGGACCGGGATCGAGCGCGTCGGCGCGACCGCCCAGCACCGCCTCGACGGCGTCTTCCTCGTCTTGGCGAGCCGAGACACTGTCGAAAGCATCAGCTTGTGCGACGGCCCTGAGAATCGCGTCGTCGGTCAGCTCGTCGCCGTCGGCGGCCAGGTCAGCGAACGACCGGGCGGTGTCGAGTCGTAAGTAGAACTTCGAGGCGAGGCGACCGAGAGCAGTCGCATCGACCGAAAGGTCATCGTCCATCTCGATGAAGCCCCGATCAACCAGCCCACGAAGCGTCGAGGAGGCGTGCTCACGGAAGTCCCCGGCGTTGGCGTACTGTTCGGGTGCGCTCTCGGCCCGGACGTGATAGAATGTCGTCTCTAGCCAGGAGAGCACGTCTTCCAGGTCGTCGATCGTCCCCATCGCGATCTCGGCGTTGAGATGAGAGGGGAGATCCTCGGCCAGCCGTGACTCGATGTCCTTGCCGTCCCGGAGCAAGCGTCGGTACTTGTCGGCCTCGCTCCGGTCAGCGATCACCCAGGCGTAGCCGGTATCGTCGTACCCGGGCCGGCCCGCCCGACCGAGCATCTGGAGGACGTCGAGAGGACTCATATCGACTTCGCCTTCGAGTGGGTCGTGGTACTTCGTATCACGAATGACGACACACCGTGCGGGCAGGTTCACACCCCAGGCGAGCGTCGACGTCGAGAACAGCAACTGAATCTTCCCCTCACGAAACCACTGCTCGACGCGGTTCTTGTCGTCTCGCGAGAGGCCGGCGTGGTGGAAGGCAACGCCGTCGAGCACCGACTGACGAAGCGTATCGTTGCTGAGCTCGGCGGTGTCGGTGTGGAAGTCGTAGTCGCCACGAGCTCCCATCGGAACGTCGCGTTCGACCAGTTCGTCGCGGGCCTTCTTGGCGGCCTGGACGGTATCCTGCCGGGAGGAAACGAAAACCAGCGCCTGCCCCTCGTCGTCGAGGTGGGGCTCGACGAGGTCCATCGCCCGATAGAGCCGTCGGTACTTGTCGGCAAAGGCGTTGTCGCCGTGCGTGTAGGTCTTGACATCGGCGTTGAGTGGGACCGGACGATACTGTTCACCGAACTCGAAAGTCGTCTCCGATGGGGCATCCAGCCAGTCAGCTACGTCTTCGATGTTGGGCATCGTCGCAGACAGCGCGACGATTCGGGGGTCACAGAGTCGCCGGAACCGCGAGATCGTCACCTCAAGCACCGAGCCGCGCCGCTCGGAGTCGAGCAGGTGTACCTCGTCGATGACGCACGTGTCGATGTCGGTGATGAACGAGTACCGCGGGGTGTCGTGTTTGCGCGTGGCGGAATCGGCCTTCTCGGGAGTCATCACGAGCACGTCCGCGCGCTCGGCCCGACGAGGGTTGAGGTTACGCTCGCCGGTGACGACGTACACCGAATATCCCAACTCCTCGAAACGTTCCCACTCGCGCTCTTTCTCGTTTGTCAGCGCGCGAAGCGGGGCGATAAACAGTGCAGTGCCACCCGCCCGGAGCGTCTCCGAAATTGCGACCTCGGCGACGGCCGTCTTGCCGCTGGCGGTCGGTGCGCTCACGACGACGTTGTCCGAGCGCTCCAGCAGGGCCGGCAGCGTCCCGGTCTGCATCCGGTTGAACCGCTCGAAGGGGAAGGCGTCGGCGAAGTCCGGAAGTACGTCCGAAACGAGGAGTTCCGTCTCGCCGTCTACGTAGGAGGCCACACAGAAACCGAGGTGTCTGACGGCATAGTGCTTACGGAGCACTCGGACCGGCGAAAGCCGAGAACGAGCGGCAGGATTTATATCCGGGACTCTCCCACCCACGGATATGCCAATCGAGCCCGGCGACGGCGTGACCATCGAATACGTCGGTCGCCTCGAAGACGGAACGATCTTCGACACGTCCCGACGCGAAGTCGCCATCGAGGCAGGACTGGCCCAACCCAGCGACATCGATCCCGAAGAGTACGCCGCACTGTCGTTTACTGCCGGCGACGGTGACGTTATCGAGGGACTCGACGAAGCGCTGATCGGGATGAGCGAGGGCGACACCGAGACCGTGACCGTCCCGCCTGAGAAGGCCTACGGCGAGCACCAGTCCGACCGTGTCAGAGAGTACGACCCGGAGACGTTCGAGGGGATGGTCGGCCAGCAGCCGGCAGTCGGGTTGCACGTCCAGGCCCAGAACGGACTGCACGGCGACGTGACCGCTATCAGCGAGGAGGGTGTCGAGGTCGACTTCAACCATCAACTCGCGGGCGAAACGCTGACCTTCGAGATCGAGATCGTCGAAGTTCGCGGGTAGACCAGACCGAACCAGATCAGTTGTATTCGCGCCAGCGGTAGCCACACTCCTGGCACTTGAAAAATCGCGTCGGCGGTTCGTCGGCGGAGCCGGTTTGTTTGATCGTGTACCAGGCTTTCGTGTGGCCACACTCTTCGCAGACGACGTCTTCGGCGGTGGGCTTGCCTTCGAAATTCGCTCCCTCCTCAGTTTCGATGACATCGTCGGTACTCTGGGATTCCGTCGAGACGAACTGTTCGGCGGCGTCTTCGTCGCGTCGCTGTTCGTGTCCACAGGACGAACAGACCATCACGTCATCATCGGCGTGCATCATTGAGCCGCATTCATCACAGAACTGCATTCGTGTCGAACTGTTGGCGCTGAGGAGATGTTAAGTGCTACTGGTCGGTCCGTTTCTACTGCTGTCTGGGGCAAACCGAAGGGATTCGCCACCTCGGAGTGGCAGATATCTGTATGAACGTACAGCCAACAGTATGAGCAGTCGTCTAAGAGTGATTGCTGTCGGTCTGTTCCACACCGACCGCACCAACTGCGTGCGGTCGGGGCGGTAAATCTACAGTAATCGCTATGAGTTGCCCACTTTACTACCATCTAGTTCGGAATGGGAAGCTACATAATCGATAATAACTGTATGTAGGGGTGATGGGAAGCTACAATATCGATGTGGACTCAGTGAAAAATCGGATGACACTCGAGTTGGAGGGACAGCTCGACAAGTCGGAGATTGCGGCAGTGATCGACGAGGTGACTGAGGGTGCACAGCAACTTGAGGAGGGATGGGGACTGATTAATGACATATCCGGTTTCAAGCCGGCAGCAGGGGACGCAGAGGAGAGTCTCAAAGAAGGAGCAAAAGAGGCGGGCCGACTCGGGATGGGGACAGTTGTCCGGGTCACGGGTGAGTCTGTAACAGCTGAATTTCAGTGGGAGCAGATCGGTGAAGAAGCGTCGTCAGAAGAGGGATACAGCGTTTTCAAAGCGGAAACGGTCGAGGACGCTGCGGCGACACTCGACAAACACCAGTGACCGGGGACCCCGATCGATCAGAGACACGGCAGTCGGAAGAACGAAGACATCCCGATAGCCGACGAAGGCGAACGTGCGGTTGTCCTCACTAGTGCGGGCTGTTGTACGTCTGTTCCTAATCGACTGCTGATGACGAATAGTCATGGCGGCGAATCGTCACAGCAGGGTTGTGCGAATACACGTGGACGGCGTGTCCAGACCTGGATCCGTAACCGACAGGGTTTCACTGATCCCGCCCTTGGAAAACGCTAATGAGTAAAGACGTCATCGAGGTCCGCGGGGCCGAGGAACACAACCTCAAGGACATCGACGTCGAGATTCCGCGCGAGGAGTTGACCGTCGTAACCGGACTGTCCGGGTCGGGCAAATCCTCGCTCGCCTTCGAGACTGTCTATGCGGAAGGGCAGCGGCGCTACATCGAGTCGCTATCGGCCTACGCCCGGAATTTCCTGGGCCAGATGGACAAGCCGCAAGTCGAAAATGTCGAAGGACTCTCGCCGGCGATCAGCATCGACCAGAAAAACGCCGCCAACAACCCCCGCTCGACAGTGGGGACGGTCACAGAGCTACACGACTATCTGCGACTCCTCTATGCACGAGTCGGTGTGCCCCACTGTCCGGAGTGCGGACGCGAGGTCGGCGAACAGTCGGCACAGAATATGGTCAGCCGGATCCTCGAACTGCCCGAAGGGACGAAAGCAAAGCTGGCCGCGCCGATCGTCCGCGATCAGAAAGGGGCCTTCGAGGACCGCTTCGACGACCTCGTCAGCGAGGGGTACGCTCGCGTCGAGGTCGACGGCGAGGAGTACGATCTCACTCTCGATCGGCCAGACCTCGACGAGAACTACGACCACACCGTCGACGTGATCGTCGACCGGGTGAAAGTCGCGCCAGACGCCCGCTCACGGATCACCGACTCCGTCGAGACCGCCCTCGAAGAAAGTGGCGGCATCCTCAAGGTGATCCTGCCGGACCCACCAGCGGACATACAGTTGGGTGGGGCGACGGCGAGATCGACCGGCGATCTAGCCGGAGTTGGGGACAGCCCCGACCACAGCGACCGCGAGCGCCTCGAAGTCGAGTTCTCCGAGGATCTGGCCTGCACCCACTGTGGGATCGACATCTCCGAGATCGAGACCCGGAGCTTCTCGTTTAACTCCCCGCACGGGGCCTGCCCGGAGTGTGAAGGGATCGGCGAGACCAAAGAGGTCGATCCCGATCTGGTGGTGACCGATCCCTCGAAGCCACTGAAGGACGTCTTCGAGCCCTGGAGTTACAACCGGACCTACTACTCGCGACAGATCGATAACGTCGCCGAGCACTTCGGCGTCTCCGTCGAGACCCCCTTCGAGGAACTAGACGAATCGATTCAACGGCAGTTCCTCTGGGGCACCGACGAGCAGGTCCATTTCCAGTGGACGACCAAGAACGGTACCCGCGAGAAGACCGAGCGCTTCGAGGGCGTTATCCCCAACCTGGAGCGTCGTCACGTCGAGACCGACTCCGATCGAGCCCGCGAGCACATCGAGGAGTATATGGCGACCACCACGTGCCCGGCGTGTGAGGGGACGCGCCTGAAAGCCGAATCCCGTGCGGTGCTGGTCGACGGGAGTTCCGCGAGCGAGGCGAGCGGAACGTCGTCGGAGGTTTCCTCCGACGGAACGTCGATCACCGAGGTCAACCAAATGTCGATCGGCGACGCCTTAGAGCACTTCGAGAACCTCGAGGCGAACCTCGACGAACGCGACACCAAGATCGCCGAGGAGATCCTCAAGGAGATCCGCGCCCGACTTGGGTTTATGGAGGAAGTGGGGCTGGAGTATCTCACTCTCGACCGGGAGGCCGCGACGCTGTCGGGCGGGGAAAGCCAGCGCATCCGGCTGGCCACCCAGATCGGGAGCGGGCTGGTCGGCGTCCTCTACGTGCTAGACGAGCCATCGATCGGACTCCACCAGCGCGACAACATCCGACTACTGAACACGCTCGAAGAGTTGCGCGATCTGGGCAACACCCTGCTGGTGGTCGAACACGACGAGGAGACCTGGCACCGGGCGGACAACATCATCGATATGGGGCCCGGCCCGGGCAAGCGCGGCGGCGAAGTCGTCGTCAACGGCTCGATCGAAGACGTGACCGACACCGAAGAGAGTGTCACCGGCGAGTACATCGCCGGGGAGCGAGCGATTCCGGTGCCCGAGACCCGCCGAGAGGGAGACGAGACAGTCACGATTCGTGGCGCTCGACAGCACAATCTCAAGGACTTTGACGTGGAGATCCCGCTCGGAACGTTCACCGCGATCACGGGTGTCTCCGGGTCGGGCAAGTCGACGCTGATGCACGAAATTCTGTACAAGGGGCTCGTCCGGCGGATGAACGACACCGACGTCAATCCCGGCGAGCACGACGACATCGAGGGGCTCGGGGAAATCGAGACCGTTCGCCTGATCGATCAGTCGCCAATTGGCCGCACGCCTCGATCGAACCCGGCGACCTACACCAACGTCTTCGATCACATCCGCGAACTGTTCGCGGAGACCAAACTCGCCAAGCAGCGCGGGTACGAAAAGGGGCGGTTCTCGTTCAACGTCAAGGGCGGCAGATGTGAGGCCTGTGGCGGGCAGGGCCAGGTCAAAATCGATATGAACTTCCTCAGTGACGTCTACGTACCCTGTGAGGAGTGTGGCGGCGACCGATACAACGACGAGACGCTCGATGTGACCTACAAGGGCAAGACCATCTCTGACGTCCTGCAGATGAGCGTTGAGGAGGCGTATGAGTTCTTCGAGAGCCACTCGGGCATTCGTCGCCGACTGAAGTTGCTGACAGACGTCGGGCTCGGGTATATGCGGCTGGGGCAACCCTCGACGACTCTCTCGGGAGGGGAGGCCCAGCGGATCAAACTCGCCGAGGAACTCGGCAAGAAAGACTCCGGGGAGACGCTGTACCTGCTTGATGAGCCGACGACCGGCCTACACCCTGAAGACGAACGGAAACTGATCGACGTGCTGCACCGACTGGCCGAGGACGGCAACACCGTCGTCGTGATCGAACACGAGCTCGACCTGGTGAAAAACGCCGACCACATCATCGACCTCGGGCCCGAAGGCGGCGAGAACGGTGGCGAAGTCGTCACGACCGGGACACCAGAGACAGTCGCCCGCGACGAGGACTCGTACACCGGCAAGTACCTGCGTGACCTCCTACCGGACGTCGAGTTGCGGGGGCCGCGAGCGGATCGAGAGATCGCACAGCCAGTCGCCGACGACGACTGAGGAAAACACGGGTCGTTTCAACTACCGTCGATAGCACCACCGACTGCGCCAGCGACGGCCGGGACGACCACACCGACGAGGAGGATGCCTGTCAGAAGCTCCGGTGCGAGAGTGACTGATTCGCCGAGTATGTTTCCTGACGTCTCGAACAAGAAGACGCCGAGAGCGGACGAGACCAGCGTCCCGGGGAGGATCGCGGCGCCTGCGGCAGCACCACTGGCGACGTCCAGACCTCGGAGCTGCCGAGCGGCGAACAGTCCCGCGATCACCAACACGACGATCGGCGCGAGATGGTAAGCGAACGTGGGGATTGTTTCGCCGAGCACCGTCTCGCTGAGCGCCAGATCGAAGAGATCACTTGACGACTGTTTCGTGACGAAATTCACCGTCAACGAGTCACTGGAGGCACTGGTCGTGATCTCGGAATTGACAAACTGAGCATTATACAGGATGTTGCCGACGATCTTCCAGCCCTCCTCGCCCAGATCGACATCGTCGAGCGCAACGAACAGGAACGTGACCAGGTAGTTTCTGACGTACGCGGCCACGCCGATCGCTGCACCGACACCGAGGTTAGACCGGAACGCTTCACCTGGAGAGAGACGCCGTCCGCTCGTGCGCGATAACGATTAGTACTGAGAAAGCGGATACATAACGGTTCGGGCCGATGCGACAGTATCACAGCGAATCTCCTGATCGCGTAGACCGAGCCAAAAACTCCGCTACAACGATCATCGAGCCGGATGACGGCTGCTCATATCCGTCGACAGTGGCCGTCAACTCTCGCCGCGGTCAGATGCGCGGTGTTCACTGATGAGTCGATCGACCATCTGCTGGTTGCGCTCGCGCTTGCGTTCGGCGACCCACTCGTCCCACTCTTCGATGGCGGCCTCGACCTCGCGCTCGCGGGCGACGGCGAGTTCGTCCACCTCCTGGACGGTCACCGTCTCGGCGTCGGCAACTGGAACCCGTTGCTCGAACAGGACTTCGTCGGAGGCGTCCGAGAGCCCACCCTGGCGCAGCACCAATCGGGGTTCGATGTCGGCGAGGCGTTCGGCAGTCGAGCGGCCCGCACCGGTGGCGTCCCGAAACAGAATCACGTCGCCGCTGGCGAGACCGAACCGCTCGTCGGCGTCGACGATCGCCTCAGTAGTGAACTTCTCGACGATTTTGACCGGGACCAGTCCCTCCTGTTTCTCCGAGACGTCCGCGAAGTTCGAGTGGTCGAGTTTCCAGAGCGCCTTCAGCCGTTCGAGTTTGCCCTCTAGGTCCTCGACACGCTCGCGCTCCTGTTGGAGTTCTCGCTCCAGACGGTCGTTCTCCCGTTCGAGACGGGTCACTTCGCGGCGCTTGCGCGCTTCGGTCCGCTGTTCGCTGCGGGCTTCGGTGAGTTTCTGCTCGTATTCGTCGAGTTGCTCGTTTTTGTTGGCAATCGTGTCCTTGAGGTCCTCAGTGTGGGATTCGAGCCGTTCGACGCGGGCTTCCAGCCGTTTGATCTTCTGCTCTTCGGCGGTCAGTTCTCGAGGCTCGTGACTCGGTTCGTCGTCGCTCTCGTCGGCTTCGTCGTCCGCACGGGCAGCCAGCGCGCTCTCGACGGAATGCTCGCCAGCGACGACGTCGGCGACGACGGGGCCGACCTCCTGTTCGGGTGGAACCTTTCTCGCGATTCGGTCGATCTGATCCTCGTGGTCGTCGTAGGCAGACAGCGCTGCCGCAAGCGCGTCACGCTCGTGGTCGTTGTCGTAGGCGAGTTCGCGAGTGCGGTGTTGTTTCTCGTCGACTGGCAGATCCGAGTCAGGGACCCAGCCCGCAGCGTCGAAACTCCGGCGGAGTTTCTCGACGGTGGTCGGCATCGGCGTAACGTCCGCTGCGACGACGACCGGCCGGCCGCGCTCGACGATCCACTCAGTGACTGCGGCGGTATCGTCAGTCCGCGTCGAGTAGGCGTCTAGCACCGACCCGTCGAGGCTGACGATGGCGACGGCCGTCGTCGTTCCGGGATCGACACCGACCAGTACGTGATCACGGCGTTGTGCCAGCGGTCGAAACTCGATGCCGTCGCGTCGCACGCGCTCGATCTCGATTCGGGTGTCGCCGCTGCGGTGCTCGGAGACGGGGATGTCCGCCGGCCGAGCATCGACCTCGAAGACGGCGTTGGCGTAGCCGCCGTACTTCTCGGTGACGTCTTTCTGGTAGTCCAGCCCTGCCGAATCGAGTTCGGACTCGACTTCGCGGGCAGTCGTCTTGACCGCGCCGTGAATCCGTCGGGTGTAACGGTCTTCCGAGAAGCCGCCACCGCCGCCGGTCGAGCGTCCTCGGGCGACTTTGACTTCGGTCGTATCGGTGAACGCCGAGACCTCGTAGCCGACGTTGGCAGCTGCCAGCCGGGCAGCGGCCTCCGCTTCCGCCATCGGTTGCTTGTCGTACGGGACGCCGTGACGCTTGGCGACTCGCGAGAGCGGTTCGGGCTGTTCGGCGCCAGTGACCTGCACGAGTTTCGTCTCGGACGGGAGTTGTCCCAGCAGCCGGATCAGCGCGTCCTTGTCGCTAGCCAGTTCGTACATATTGTCCGTGGCGACGATGCCAGGCTCCCGGTTGTCGATCAGCCGGCGGAGCTTCCGATGAGAGACGACGTCCCGCTCAAGGGACTCGCCGTCGAAGATCACGAGCGCATAGGAGGGGGCGTCCCCACGGATATCGCCGCTCTGGACGTCCACCCCAAACACGAGCGCGTCGAGGGCGCCTGTTCGCGTACTCACGGCTGTTCGTAGGGGTCTGTATCGACATAAACCCCTTGCGCGTACCCCGGAAACGGCACGATTTTTGGGAGTGGGCTGCGAACAGTTCCGTATGTCTCTTCGCAGCACACCGGACAGTGCCACGGCCGGTGCGGAGCTGCCGGCGGTCGTCCCGTTTGATCTCTCACCACTGACGCGGCTGAGTTGCCCACTCGGCGAACGAATCGTCTCCGACGACGAATCGACACAGCGCGGCAAGTGGAGCTACGTCGACGGCACCTGGTCGCTGTCGGTGTTCGAGGTGACTGACTACACTGTGGTACTGCGCGTTCGGACCCCAGTGGGTCGCCAGCGGTTCTACGGCGCGATCCAGGCCGATGTCGAATCCGTCAAGCCGAGTCTAGACGCCGCCGACGACTGGCAGCGCTGCCGAGATTAGCGAGTCCGTCGGTGATCGGGGACGGGCCGCAAGACCCCGAACACCAGTCGATTGGCCCCAAATCCGATTCCTGTCCCGACGAGTACGACTGCGAGTACCGACAGCACGGGTCGGTAGGTGACCCACAGCCAGGCGAGTCCGAGTACGATTGCCCCGCCGACAACCGCCGTGAGGGTATCGCCGTTGTAGCCACGGTCACTCGCGCCGGCGACAAGAGCGGTCGCGACCGCAACGAGCGGGACGACCCACCAGAGACCCGCGTCGATACCGACCACGAGCGCGAGCAGGCCGCCAAGTACTGCGTTGGTCACGCCGGCACCGAGTTCCCTGCGGACGATCGGGTCAAACAGGCGCTGTAACACACCGGAGACTGGCGCATCAGCGATAGAAAAGCTGCCGATCGACGTGCGTTCGCAGGGATCGGGAACCGGCACAACGGTAACAAGCACGCAACGACGAGGGAGGGGTATGGACCGAGAGGACATGCCGCGTTCCGGGCCGTCAGTAGCCGGGCGTTCAGGGGACCCACCGTCAACCGGTCACTCGGGAACGTCGACAGGCCATCCCGGCGGACCACCGCCCTCCGGAGCGCCCGAAACGACGGGGCATCCGGGCGGCTCGCCGACGACACGGGACTTCTCGCAGACGCCCCTGATCGTCACCTGGGAGTTGACCCAGGCCTGTGGCCTGGAGTGTGATCACTGCCGGGCAGAGGCCCAGCCTGACCGGGACCCCGAAGAACTGACCACCGAAGAAGGCAAACGACTGCTTGAAAGCGTCGCGGACTTCGGCCATCCGCCGCCGATCCTCGTCTTTTCCGGCGGTGACCCGCTCGAACGACCAGATCTGGACGAACTGGTCGATTACGCCACCGAACTGGGCCTGCCGACGGCAGTGACGCCAGCACCGACACAGAATCTCACACGGGATGTCGTCGAGCGGTTTGCCGAGGCCGGGGTCCATCGGATGGCACTGAGTCTCGACGGTCCAGACGCCGAGAGCCACGACGAGTTCCGTGGGGAGGACGGCAGCTACGAGCGCGTCCAGCAGGCCGCCGAATGGGCCGACGAGGCCGGGCTGTCCATCCAGATCAACACGACCGTTACCGCGAATACAGCGGAGTCGCTGCCAGCGATCGCCGACCAGGTGGAGGAACTCGGGGCGGCGATGTGGGAAGTCTTCTTCCTCGTGCCGATCGGCCGGGGAGCCGAACTGGCACAGCTCACACCAGCCGCGGCCGACGAGTGGATGGCCTGGCTCTATCGCCGCCAGCGTGACGCGCCGTTCCGGCTTATCACTGTCGAGGCACCACAGTACCGCCGGATCGCACGCGAGATCGAGGGGGAGCCTGTTTCGGTCGGTTCGACCCACGCCGGCTCCGGGTTCGTCTTCGTCAGTCACCGCGGCGAGGTCTACCCCTCGGGCTTTCTGCCTGAATCAGCAGGGAACGTCCGGGAAACGGATCTGGTCGAGTTGTACCGCGACTCGGAGCTGTTCCAGCAGTTGCGCGGCACCGAGAATCGTTCGGGCCGCTGTGGCCAGTGTCCCTACAGAGAACTGTGTGGCGGCTCCCGGTCACGTGCGTACGCGGTGACAGGTGATCCACTCGACAGCGACCCGCTCTGTCCACTCGTCGGCCGTTAGTCTTCCGTGGGCCGTGGAAGTTCGATTTCGAACGCCGTGCCGCCGAAGTCGCTGTCCTCGACGCTGATCGATCCGTCGTACCGCTCGATGAGTTGATCGACGATGTACAGCCCGATCCCCGAGCCGTTACTTTCCGATCCGAGTTTCCCGCGCTCGAACAACGCGTCACGCTTCCTGTCGGGAATGCCCGGGCCATCGTCGGCGACCCGGATCGTCACCGTCTCCGGGGCAGCCTCGACCGTCACGACCACACGCGGGTCGTCACTGTCGTTGTGCGTGACAGCGTTCGACAGAAGGTTGTGCAACACCGTCGCGAGCAGTTCGTCGGCCCGTACCGCGACATCCGGCACTGGTTCGGACAGCGAGACCGTCGCTGCGGGAGAACGGTCCCTGAGGTTCTCGACTTGCGTGCGAACGACCGGTTGAACGGCGACCGGCCGCAGATCGGGCTCGTCGTCTTCCAGTGCGGAAGCAAACGTCCGGACACGCTCGGTGAGATCGATCGTCTCGTTGGTCGTCCGCTGGAGTCGTTCGAGAGCCTCGGCGCCGTCGTCATCGACGTAGCGTTCGAGTATGTCGGCCGTACCGGCGATGACCTGGAGGTCGTTACCGATGTCGTGACGCACGATCCGATTGATCATCGCCAACTTCTCGCGTTCCTCGGCCAGCTGTTGGCGTTCGCGCTCGCGTTCTGCGGCGACCGCGAGCCGACGAGCGTCGTACCAGCCGACAACGAGACCGCCGAGGCCGCCGCTGGCACTGTTCCCGGTGACGATGATAGCCGGATCGGCGACGCTGACGCCGCCACTTGCCTGGAAGAGAACGAGCGCGAGCCCGGTAGCCGCCGAAGCACCAGTCCCGACGATCCACCAGAACCCGACGTGGACGCTCTGTTCGGCGGTCAGCTCACAGCGCCAGATCAACAGGCCGGCAACAGCCACGGCAGTAGCGAGCGAAAGGGGGAAGACACCGCCGAACACAACGCCGAGCAGGCCCGCGAACCCGCCGAACAGTCGTGCGATGAGAGCAGCCGCTAGCCCGAGACCAACACCGGTGATAGCGCCGCTAACACCGACACGGACAGTTCTGTCCGGAAGCTGTGTGGCCACACGCTCGCCGATCACTTCGAGCGTTAATTGCCGTCGCAATGTACCCGTCGTATGCAGCCGATTCCCCTAATCGTTCTGTTTGACGCGGCACGCCTCGATGGGCTCGTTACGCCTCGTCGGCGTCCGGAAACGGGACGTCGATCGCCTGGCCGTCGTCAGCGACGAACACACACTCGCCTTCGAAAATATCGCTTGCCTCGGATTCGAGTCGGTCCCCTTGACCCGCATAGCGCGTCGAGACGTGTGTCAGCGCGAGTCGCTTCACACCGGCCCGATTTGCGAGCGTCGCGGCCTGTTTCGCGGTCGTGTGGCCGGTCTGTCCGGCCCGGTCACGGCGGTCTTCGGCGAAGGTCGCCTCGTGGATCAGCAGATCGGCGTTCTCGCTGGCCTCGGCGGCGGCGGCAGTCGGGCGCGTATCACCCGTGTAGACCACTCGCCGGCCTGGCCGGGGCGGTCCGACGACTTCTTCGGGCTGGATAGTCCGGCCGTCGTGTTCGACTGGCTCGCCGGCGTGCAGTTTCGAATATTTTGGGCCTGGTGAAATGCCGAGTTCCTCTTCGGCTTTCTGTCGGTCGAACCGGCCCTTTCGGTCGCTCTCGATCAGGGCGTACCCGACCGACGTCGTCCGGTGGTCGGTCTCGAACGCCTCGACGGTGTAGTCTTCGGTGTCGAGGACCGTATCACCGGGGCGGACCTGATAGATCCGGAGCGGATAGGTCGGCCGTTCGCCAGTGGCCTCGATCAGCTGCTCGAGTTGACTCCGAGTGCCGTGGGGCGCGTGGATTGCCAGCGGGTCGGTCCGGTCGTTGAAATCGAGTGTTTGCAACAGCCCGGGGATCCCGAGGACGTGATCGCCGTGCAAGTGTGTGACGAAGATATGAGAGATATCGAAGCCGGTCGAAAAATGCATCATCTGGCGTTGGGTCCCCTCACCACAGTCGAACAGAAAGCGCTCGCCCTCCCGGCGCAACAGGACGCCAGACGGGTTGCGCTCGGTCGTCGGCACGGCCCCGCTGGTCCCCAGAAATGTCACGCGCATCTCAACACCCAGTTCGGGAGTCGCGAGTAAACGCCCTTCGGATTGCCATAGCGTTTTTATCCGTGGTTGTGTATGTCACACATATGAAGTTCGTCATCGTCGGCTTCGGTCGGGTGGGCAAGCGTACCGCACGGATCCTCGATAGCGAGGACCACGACGTCACGATCGTCGAGATTGAACCGGAGAAAGTCGACCGCGCTCGCGAGGACGGGTTCGACGTGTTGGCAGGTAACGGCGACGACGAATCGCTTCTGGAGGAAGCGGGCATCGCGACCGCCGACGCCATCGCGGCGCTGACTGGGGACCTCAACGTCAACTTCTCGGCCTGTATGATCGGCAAACACCACGATGCCCGGACGGTGATGCGGATCGACGCGGACTACCGCGAGGAGATCTACGAGACCTACGCAAGCGAGGTCGACGAGGTAGTGTACCCCGAACGGCTTGGCGCGGCCGGTGCCAAGACTGCACTGCTCGGTGGCGATTTCAACGTACTCGCAGACCTGACCGAGGAACTATCAGTCGCGACGATCGACGTGCCCGAGGGCGCTGACGTGATCGGCAAGCGGGTCGTCGCGGTCGAGTTGCCCGGCGATGCGCGCATCTATGCGCACGGTCGGCGCAACGAGCCGATGTCGATCCCACTCCCCGATACGACTATCGAGGCCGGCGACACTGTTGCAGTCTCGACCGATCCGGAAGCACTCAGTGACATCCGAGCGGCCCTCGGCGCATAGTGAGAAAGGGAAACGAGAGGGGTGGTAGTGGGTGCCCGGGCGCGCGATGAGGATGGGAGGCATACGTCGTGCGCGCCCACTCCCAGAGTGTCTTCGGGAGCCCATAAATTCACGTCAGACGGACGCAAGACTCCCGGACGGCAGGTCGGCGACGGTCACGGCTGGCCGGTTTCGTTCGAGTGCCGGAGCCCAAACGGTTATGATCCCGGGCTACTCAATGTCTAGTACGTGTGGTATGGTACCGCCTGCCACATACGTGCCACATATGACTACGGACAAACCGGTGCCTGAAACGGACGCCGACGGACGCTACGCTGTGATCGAGACCGGCAGCGGAGAAACGATGATCTATGACCGGGACAATCCCGACGCGTGGGTACAATCGGACGCCGCTGTCGACGTTGGGACGTAAGTCCTGACTGTGGGGTATCGGTGACCGATCTTTCTACCGACCGAGACCGATCAGCACTACTAGCGAGCCGACTACGAGCAAGACGACGGTCACAAGCGAATAGCCGCCCGTCGAGAGCGCATAGACCCCGCCGACGGCCACGGCGAATCCAGTCACGACGAGCGCGCTGACGGCGGCGTGTACCGCCTCGCCACGCCAAGTCGATGCCTCGCCGGGGAACTGTTCGGCAGTCGTGATCGCGTTCTCGCCGACGTCCCAGGTCAGGACGACACTTGCCATCGCGGGTACGAGCAGCCAGAACGGGGCCGTGAAGAGACTAGCGACGACAACGCCGAGGAACGACACGAGCACGCCGATACCAAGCAGACGGCGCGAACACCGGTAGACACCCGTGGTCGCCAGTGCCACTCCAGGCAGGCTGAGCCAGACGCCCGAGAGGAAGGTCGCGACGGCGCCGATGGCTCCGATACCGGCAGTCAGTCCGACCCCGGCCCGGGATGCGTTCATCGTGACTCCCTCCCCTGCAAGCGCTCAAACGCGGCCTCGATCGGTTCGTCACTCCGCCAGTCGACAGTCGTCAATCCAGCCGATCGGAGCCGAGAGAGTCGCAATCGCCGTTCGAGATGTGCGACCAGCCGCCCCGGTGTGGCCGTGTCCGTCGCCTGTGGACTGACGACTGCCGGCGGATAGCCACAGGCCTGGAGACGGCGCGCGAGTCGAAGCGCCATATCGTCGGTCATCGGTGAGAAAAACACGACTTGGGCGTTCGCCGGGAGCCGAGTTCGAAGCCAGTGAAGCGTGCTCAGAGACAGAAATCGGTCGTCCGGATCGGGATAGTCGAACGCCGCTTGTGACGCCAGGGCATCGGCGGTGATCGGCCACTGGTCGCGTCCCGAGCGAGGCGGAATCCAGCAGTTGTGCGGGCCGATCGTCGCCAGCCCGACCTTGTCGTTGCCGGCTGCCAGCTCATAGACGGTACTGGCCGCGGCGTCGATACTGCGATCGACTGCAGTCGGTCCGTCCCGGTCGTGGCTGACGAACGCTTCCCGGCGAGTGTCGATCACGAGCACGACCGTCGTCGAACGTTCGACGGCGAACTGTAGTGTGGCCAACTCGCCGTCGCGAGCGAGCCGGTGCCAGTCGATGCGCCTGAGCGGATCGCCCGATCGATACTCCCGCACAGAGTGAAACTCGATTCCGGCACCGCCAGTCGTGGTCACGACGCTCCCGATGTCCCGTCGCGTCTGTGATCGGATCGGCGTCCCGATGTCCGGCGTCGGCCGTGGCTGGCAGGTGACTGTTGTGTCCCCGTCAGCATCGACGGTTATCGTCCGTTCGACCGCACCGCTAGCACTGCGCGCGACGACGCCGACCGGATCGAAATCGTGACGTCCGCTTTCGACGAGGAGGTCGTAACTGATGGTCGTACTCGCGCCCGGTTGCAGTCCAGTGTACTGGCGTGGTGATCCCTCAGCGACGGACAATGCCGGTGGAACGCCGTCGAACAGTCGCAGATCGTACACCGTCTCGTCACCGACGTTTTCGACAGTGACAGTCACCGGAATGGCATCGCCGTGATCTGGATCGTCAGCCTCGACCGTTCGTTCGATCTGCAACTTCGGCTCCGGAACACCGCCGGCATAGCGGTGCGCGAGCAGACTGGTTCCGACGGCACCAGCTAGTACGAGCGTGGGCTGCCACAGCAACACGCCCAGTCCGACCGCCGCCAGAACGAGACCCGCAACGATGCGAAAGCGATTCGTCGCGACCTGACGTTCCGTAAGGTCCGTGATCCGGCCGGGTTGGTCAACCGCCCTCGCGTCGAGGTCAGCCGGCGACGTCGGATCACCCCAGGACCGCTCCGTGACGCCGAGACGGTGCGCCGTGGCGTCGATCGTGTGACGCGCTCCGCGCCCGAACCGCGACTGGCGGCCCAGTACGCCACGGATTCGGCGTTTCAGCCGTCGATACTGCGTCGAGAGCCAGCCAGGTCCGTCGGCGTCGAAGGCGAAAAACGACGCCGGTGGATCGTCGTCGGTCCACGTTGCCTCGTCGAGACGCCGCTGTGCCTGAGTTTCAGTGAGTCCTGTCGACGTGAGACCCGCGACAGCGAGTCGCCTGAGCCGGCGCTTGACCGCCATCCGTTCGGCGTACGACGCCCGAGTGGCGTGCTCGGTGCGCAACGCCGCGTCGACGTCGGTCCCGGGAACGTCGACCGCCGGCCGCTCGACCCTGGGTGGCGTCGTTCCGTCGACGGCTCCACCGAACTGACCGTCGATCCAGCCGAGACCGATCGCCAGCGCGAGCAGGCCAACCGCGGGGACGAGTACGACCTCGACCGCCAGCGAGGACGCCAGCAGGCGGGCACCGACGACCAGCCCGATCAGACAGATCGTTCCACCCGCCAGCAGCGCGACGAGCGGGCGAGCCACGAGCCGCGACCGCCGTGTGCTGGCGTCGTCCGATCCGTCCGCTGCTCGTCGCTCCGAATCGGCGTCACCCATCTGCGTCCTCCCCGTATGCAGTCTCGATCCGACGGAGCGTCTCGCGAGCGCGCTGTCGCCGCTGTTCGGTGACAGGTTCGTTACCGTAGCGGACAGTTTCGAACAAGTCCGTCAGATCGTGGACGTCCTCCGGCGAGAGCCCCGCGTCGATCGCACGGTCCGCGAACTCCCGTGGAGTGGTCGCGTCCGGATTGCTGACCGACAGCGAACTGGCCATCCTGTGCCAGGCCTCATAGACAGCGTTCTCGAACGACGCCGCCCCGTCGAGGCGTTCAGCAGCTCGGCCGGCC